>Ga0180732_1001184_pt1 | contig 17080 bp, 25 predicted proteins | sample KR11_01MetaG_FD_148674 | JGI IMG/M metagenome (GOLD analysis project Ga0180732, IMG submission 148674) | Groundwater microbial communities from the Olkiluoto Island deep subsurface site, Finland - KR11_0.1 MetaG | ecosystem: Environmental > Aquatic > Deep subsurface > Groundwater | place...
CTTCATATTGATTTTAGTTTTCATAATAGTAGTTACCAAGTAACTACATTATATAAATATTAGTAAACACTTATTAAGGATAAAATTTGATTTTTACAGAAGACTCTTAAAACCTGTTACCAGGTACGGAAAATTAGTGTAGACTCAGAGGGTTGCTCAAGGATAACCAAAAAGCTACCTTTATTCTTCCTCAGTTCTGCGACCTGCTAAGCATCTTAACAAATGTTTAGGGCTGCTCCGATCAAGGTCTGACCCAGTTCGCATATGCAAGATCAAAACAGACAGAACGTCAATGTCCGAACAAAGACTCTTTGACGCACCAATCACGCCCCTCCTTGCAGTCTGCCTAAAGCCCGTTTGCAAATAGCGGAGGGCTAACCCGCTGACCTAGTCTACAATAAAATTTATCATCAGATGTTTTTAAATCTTTAGCCCTGCATTCTCTGGCGCATTAATTGGTCTTAATTTTTCTTCGGGCACCGAGATATTTATAAACTTCGGGTTCCTAATTATTTTATGAAAATAATGAAAGTTATTGATAAAAAAGTAGGAGATACAACTTATATTAAATATAGAATTAATTTACCAAAACAAATAGTAGAAGATTCTGGATTAAAAGACAAAGAGGTTAATGTTAAACTTGAAGGGAAAAAGATTGTTATTGAGAAAGAAAAATAATTTTTAAAGTATCCTCCAAGAAGTAGGTTTTATTCTTATGTTTCCTTCAGCATTTATCTCATAACAATGGTGCTTCCCTGTGTCCTGAACTCTTTTTGGTTTATTATCCATACCAATAGCACGAACTTTTGCTTTTTTTGTCAAATTCATTAACGATAACCATTTATCCCCCTCAATTATTTTTATAGGAACAGATACACTTGTGTTCTCACTCATTTTGTTTTACTCTCTTTTCCTTTTCTAATTCAACCATAATTTTTTCTGCTTGCTCTATAGGAAGATTTAACTCTGTTATTATATCTATCATATCTATATTCTTTATATCTTGTGATTTAAATTTTTTAATTAAACTTTCAATTTGCATTTTAGCTTCCTTATCACTAATTAAGCAAAGTTGTTGTTCTTTGCTTAACTTAAGTTTTTGAATTTCTTCTTTCAGATAATTTATTTCTTCTATTAGAGGTTTAGCAGAACCTTTATACCTATAACGAGTAACCACTTGTCTATCAAAAACTATGTCTTGCTCTAAATTATCGTCTTCCTCATATATTTGTATTCCTGTTTCCATTTTATAATTTCCCAAGAAATTCTTTTAATAATTTCTCATCAGATGAATTTATATGTATTAATTTTTCTTTAATTTCCTTATCATTTTCATGACTTGCTATGAGTATCTGTGGAGGGATATTTTTTGATTTCATTTCTTCATTATGTTTCACAAAAGTTATATTTATTGATTGCAATTCCAACTCTTTAGAAATCTCTAATAATTTTTTATTAAAAAAAGAATTAAGATTTATGCCTTTTTTCTTAACTTTTTCTAAAGAAAATCCATCCATATCTAATTTAATGGAATTAAGTATTTAAATCTTTCATATATATTTTCAGGCACAGAAAGGTTTATGTAGTTCGGGTGCCTAATTATAATATGAAAAAACAAATAATCTGCCCAAAATGTAAGAGTAAACTTTTTCTTTCCTTTATCTTTTCTTATTCTTTGACTAATTCCTTTCATTTTTTGTCAAAAATTAACCTGCCAAAAAGTAAAGTAGTCATACTATTAACAGGGTTTTTATTACCTTTAAACATTTTCACCAACCTTTAACACACCAATATATGAGAAGTGCTTTTATATTCAATCCATGCATTAACAACTTTATTAAGCAAATGGAAAAATTAAATGGAAACTGGGAAACTCAGGATAAATAAAAACATTTAAATACTCTATCAACTCTAATGTTTATAACTATCAACCAAATGGAGACAAAAGAAAAAATCCTCTTATTTTTAATAAAGGAAAATAAACAGACTGCCACGCAATTAGCAGAGCAATTAAAAATATCCCGCCAGGCAGTTTGGAAGCTGTTAAACAAGCTTATTAAAGAAGAAATTATTCTTGCCAAACAATTAAGCAACAAACAAAAAAGTGTTAAAATAATCAGCTTAAATTTCAAAAGCCAATTGCTCAAAAAAAATCTTTCCCTGATATTAACCAAGGAGGCAATAGAAAACGAAAAATGGATTCAAAACTTTGCAGGATTAGAAAAATTAACTGATTTTGTCTTATTATTTGGAAGCATCTTGACAAACCCCAAACAAGCAAACGACATTGACCTATTAATCATGCCTAAAAAGAAAAATTTTAAAGAAATAGAAAAAGAAATATTAGAAATTCAAAAAGTTCAGCTAAAAAAAATTCATGCCATTCAACTGACAAACAAAGAGTTTTATAAAGAAATAAAAAATCAAAATAAGGCTTATCTGGATGCAATAAAAAAAGGGGTAGTCCTATATGGCCAGGATAATTTTATTAAGCAAATGGAGAAATTAAATGGAAATTGAGACAGAATTAAAAGAATGTTTTAAGACAGCTAAAAAACAAGAAGAAAAAGGAATAAAACATAAGGGTTTGCTAATTATTCAATCAGATAAAGAAGAATCTAAAAAATATATTGAAAAAGCAAAACAAGAATTAAAATTATGCGAATTATACAAGAATAAGGGTTTTGATTATAAACTGCCAGAAGAATGGTTTTACATATTATATTATTGCGGATTGGCAATTCTCTCTAAAATAGGCATAGAATCAAGAAGTCAAAAATACACTGCCTTGCTTTTAGAATACTTAAAATCAAAAGATTTGCTTAATTATGACGAAAAATTTATTCAAATGATAAAAGTCTCTTCAAAAAAAGAAGAAGAATCAGAAGTAGATAAAAGAGAATTTGCAAGATACAGCTCAGCGATTAAAATAGAACAAGTTAAAGAAAGATATGAAGATATGACAAAAAACTGTAAACAGGCAGTCTCCCAGGCAGAGGAAGTCATATATTCTAAAGAAAAAATAATAATTCCAAAAGAATTATTTGGGATATGAAACTGCACACTAAACACTCTTAATGTTAATTTAAATCATCCCGCAACCCCCTTCAATCCTTGCATTAACAAATTTCATAATTAATCAAAAATAAAAAGAGAAAAAAGAAATTAAAAAATAAAATTTAGTATAAAATGTTTATTCCTGCAATATCTCCAGATTCAAGACTTCTTTTTTCAATATCTCCATTCCAAGAAATTCCATACATTGTTTGAGTGTTGCATTCTGTATTATATAAATCACCCATTCCCATTGCATGTCCAAGTTCATGAGTTGCAATGTTTTCAAAATCCATTTCTGTTATTGAATTAGTTGCATCTTCTGACCAATCAAAATCTACATCATCAAATATCATATCCCATTCAACTAAAACTCTTCTTTTTGCAGGACCACTAAAAATACCCCAAACAATTGTAACCCCAATTGCTCCTGAGCTATCAATATCTCCAAACATTACTTCGTTTTTATCATTTAATTGTCCAATTGTACTTGCATCAACATCTCCTGTTTTTCCATCACCAAGAATATCATAACCTCCTGAAGCAGTTTCCCATTTTAAAATATCTGATGCTAAATTATCACTTATAAAAGAATCGGTTAATCCCCTACCATTAGCTGTATCAACAATATAAGGTTCAACTGATTTCCATTTTGCACCTTCAGCTAAGAATGTGTAACAAGGATCTTCTTTTGGTGGTTTTGATATCCTTGCTTTTTTATCCTGACTATCTTTAATCATAAAAGCATAACCTTCAACAACCCTGCCTTTATCTAATGCTTTACCTAAGTAAAAAACTCCTGGAGAAACCTCCATTGCATTTTTTGGAAGAATAAATTTATTTTGCTTTTGAACATTATCTTTTGAACCTGCAACTGCAAATCCCAAAGAAGCCATCACCACAAAAATCATGCACATTGCTATTATTGTTTTTTTCATATATATTTTACCTCCTATGATTTAATTAAAAGAGTAAAATATGGGAAGTATATATAATTTATGATAGTGGGAAAAAAATTAACTATTATGCTAGATTTCCTAAATTTTCTTCACTTTTCTTCAGCTTCAAATGCCCTTTTCTTTGAAGGAAAATCACACTTGCTCCTAGAATTAAAATTGTGAATGTAAAAATTAAACTTGTTTTGCCACCCTTAGATTTTGCAAAACCAACAACTCCGCCTGTCATTCTAGAAAATAAACCTGGTGTGTCTTGTGTTTCTTCTGGCTCTTCCCTGTTACTTTCATCTTCTTCTGTCTCATTTATTTCAAAACTTAAAGGGACAAAATCTGGAAAACAACTCCTTGTTTCTGTTCTATTAGGTAAATTTCCACCCATATTTTCACAAATTCTTATTTGAGTTCCATCGATGCATTCTTCCCATTTTCCACAACTGAAAAGATTATCACTTCCGCCTCCACCGCCGCCTCCATTATCACCATCACCATTCCCAGATTCAATTATTAGAGAAATAGGAACTGAATGTGAAAGACTTTCATTAGCTTCATTGTGTCCGACTAAATCAAAAGCATGAATCATATAATAATATGTTATCCCAGAAGATACTTCGCTGTCAGTATAAGTATTTGTCGAACTGTTTCCTATAGGTAAAAAATTTGTTCCATTGGTACTTCTGTAAATCTCATAATGGTCTATTCCACTGCATGAAGGAATATCTGTTGCAGGAATCCAACTTAATTGAATTGTGTTAGAAGTTGCTATCCAACTTAAAGAAGAATTTGCTAAAGAAGGAGGGTCTTTGTCAATGCAAATTGAAAATGCCGAAACCAAATTAAGTAAAAGGATTCCTAAAATTAAAGATAAAAATATTTTTTTCATTAGAGATAATTTTCATTTCCAAGAATATCTTGTGCTTTTACATCAAGCCAGTATTCTCCAGATGTTAAATTTAATTCTGTTGTATTCACATCTTCTTCATAAAGTCCTGAAGGATTGTAAGGAAGATTTATCCAGTCAGTTCTTGTACAAGTATAATTTCCTAAAGGAACACCGATGTCAGGACAGATTTGCCCGTTGACAATTTCTCTTAATCTGTAATAAACACTTTGATTGTCTGTTCCTGATTTTTCATCAGTAACATTTATCTTTAAAGGGATAATATCTGAAACAACTGAATTATTCACAGGAGAAACCAGAGTTATTTCAGGAGCAGTTCTGTCAATTTTTAATGTAACACTGTCATTTCCGGTGTTGTTGTGTTCATCTTTGGCAAAAACAAACAACTTATAATCGTCCTCAACAATATCCACAGGTGTATTTCTGGAAAAATAATATTCGTCATTCTCAAAATGGTCATAATTCACAGGAAAAATCTCAGTCCCAGACAAAGTAACGCTAGCCCATTTCTCACTAATCTCACTCGCATCATCAATTGTTGCCAGAACCAACACATTATCATTCTCTCTATAATATCTGTCAAACAAATTTTTATTTGTAATATTCACAAAAGGCACTCTTTCATCAGTTAAATAGAACATTGAAGCAATTAAGTTGTATGCCCCAGGGTAAAGAGCTTGATGAGAAGTAATATTTAAGTAAACCTTGTCATGTTCTTCAAGTTTTAAATCTGCTAGTTCATCATAGCAATAAAATGTCCCATTACCTGCCTGAACTGTCTGAATATCTAAAGGATGTTCAATTATTTGAATTTCTGAATTATTACATTCAAAATAAACTGTTCCAGTATGAATATATCCCCATAAAGCATATTTTTCTACACGCCCAGATACTTTAAAGTCATTTCTCCAAACTGGATAATTTTCATCAACTGAACTAAAATTAAGTTGGATTATTAGTGGAGAATTATCTGGATTTGAAAAATCATCTAGATATTGAAAACTAAAATTTGCTCCAAAAGTATTTCCTGCAATAATATTTACTGGAATATCAATGCCTGTGGGGTAATATAGTGTTCTATCTTCAGCACTAACTAAACCAAGTAACAAAACAACCAACATCAAAACTAATATCTGCTTTCTCATGATGTCACTCCTATAACTTCCACTTTAGTATTTTGATCTCCTGTATCAACCTTTATTTTTACATCACCAGTACCCCTTCCCTTTATAGAATAATAAAAAGATTCAAGTTTATTCGCAGGCACTCCATCACAAATATCTGAATAGACTTCGGGGCTATCTGAAGTAACATTTATTGTAACTTTACAAAAAGAATAACTAGTCCCATCGACAAATTTATCATAATATCCAAACTCTAAATCCAATAATTTTGGTTGTGTTCCATCAAAAATAAATGCCTCAACACTCAATTTTAATTTTGGAGCATAAAAACTCATTTCTTCAAGTTCATCAGTTATAAACCTCACTTCTTCATATCCAGAAATAAGATAATTGCCACCACTATCTTCAAACTCATTTATTGTCAAAGAATTAGGGTTCCCAGCATAAAACACCGGTCCCTCAACCGTCACGCTTCCAGTAATCCTCCCAAAATAATCAAGCAATCCCGCAGACACAATACTAATTAAGAATATTCCAAATAATATGCTTACCACTAATGCTTTTTTCTTCATGATTTTTTTCTTTCTCCTTGTTTGTTTGCCTCTCGGCGTGATTATGAACCCTCGTCGTTTTTGAGGAGGGTTTCATTTTCCTCTTTGTGCTTTTCCCTTAAAATAAATTGGAAAAAATAAAAATAAAATATAGATTTTATGCAACATCAACTGTTGTAGTTATTGTGTAAGTATCTGGTTTCAAGTCAATTGCAAAGTCGTTATCTACACAGAAATCAAATCCTCCACCTGCTGGAAGAGTTATTGTATTATCTACTGAATAAACAACTAAATCTGTTTCAAACCAAAAGTCTTCTGGATTTGACCAAACTAAAACCCCACCTTGAATATTCGCATTAGGAACAGCCCAAAGCTTTGCTCCCCTACAATATTTATAGTGATCATATCCATTTGCACCATCACAATAGTTTGCCAAAGGTCCTGCATTCCAATCATCAGACGCAGGTATGTCTCCACTAACTACTGCACCATTTCCTAAAACAGTCAATCTTTCTACATCATTATCATTTGCTACATTATCTTTGTAATAGATTAAAGTGTAATCCGCTGGAACTCCTGTTGATTCGAATAATCCCCCAGTAATTGTATAAGTAATTTCTATTGGATTTCCTTCTACTGCCCATGTAGTTGGATTTTTCTTTGTCAATTTCAAAACACCATAAACATCTGTTTCAATTCCACCACAATCTGGACCACAAGTTGTAGTGAATTCTATTGTCGCTTCAACATGAGCATTATTCTTCACGCTATTATCACAATCAGAAACTGAATCACCAGCTACAAAATTTTCATTCCATGCACCAATTTTGGTACATGCCTCATTTGTAGTGCATGCATCTCCATTAAGAACTACAGATTGTGAAACTATTGCCATTCCAGTTATAACTCCATAATATCCTAATAAAGCAGCACTAACAACACTCATTGCTACTAATGCAACCAATAACACAGAAACTTCCTTTCCAAACAAACTAACTTTCTTTTTCATAAGTTTTTTCATTCTTTTTATTTAAACCTCCTTTCAATTCTATTTGATTTCCTATAAAATAGGAATGAATGAGATTTTGTGAATTTACAACTAGAATAATCAGCTTTTTTATTCATCATTTTTAAATCAGGATAATTTCTTTTTTAAACATTATTATCATTAAAGGATACATTTTTGTAATTACTTTGGGTTGATGAACATTCATATTTTTCACTTAATCATAAAAAATAGCTATTTATAAATTAAATAAAATAAAATAATTTTTCAAATGTCTTAAAACCAATTATCCTGTTGCAATGAAGCCACCATCCAAATTCTCTCCATTTATTTTTTAATATTTTCATTTAATTACCAAGTTTAAGAAATAAATAAATAAATAAATAATCTTTTAAATTTTTTGCCTATTATTAAAAATATCAAAAAAGGAAAAATCTCTTAAAAATCATAAATATTTCTGCATTAACAACATCCTCTTACCCAATTCTATAAATATTATAATTTTTAAGATAAAAAGGTTTATATACTAAAGTTAATACATATAAACTATGGTTAATATATATAAAATAAACTTAACAATACTTCAGCAGGAAGTTTTAAGGCTTTTATTTGTCAAAACAGGATGTTCATTAAACCAAAGGCAAATATCTAAATTGCTGGATGTTTCACCCCCAGCAGTTACAAAAGCCCTGCCTTTTTTGGAAAAAGAAAACTTGATTCAGATAAAAAAAGACAAGGAAACAAAAAGATGGTCTGTTAAGCTAAACACAGATAATCACAAGATAATGCAGTTAAAAAGAGCAGATAATATTAAGCAAATTTATGAATCTGGCTTTGTCGACTTTCTTACAAAAGAATTTGCAGGAGCAACAATAATCTTATTTGGAAGCTACTCAAGAGGGGATGATACACTGGATTCTGACATTGATATCGCAGTAATTGGGAGAAAAGACAAACTGGTTAATTTGGAACAATTTGAAAAAATGCTCATGAGAAAAATAATGATTAATTTTTATGATTCTTTTAAGCATATACATAAAAACCTAAAAGAAAACTTGTTTAATGGAATTGTAGTTGCAGGAGGAATAGAATTGTGAAAGCAGTAAGAGATTTTGAATCTTTTTTAAAAGAGGGTATTATAAAAACACAATTCCCAGATAAATCAAGGGCAGAATTTTTAATACAGGAATCTGAAAAAGGGTATAAGGCATTATGTGAATCAATAGAAAAAATTGGCATAAACCAAAACAATGCAAATAACTACATCAAAAATAGTTATGATATCCTCATGGAAATCATAAGAGCAAAAATGCTGTTAAAAGGATACAATGCTTCAGGATATGGTGCTCACGAAGCAGAAGTTTCTTATTTGAGAAAAATCAGGTTTAATGAAACAGATGTCCAGTTTTTAGACCAAATAAGATATTTCAGAAATGGAATGCTATATTATGGAACAATTTTAGATAAAGAATATGCAGAAAAAGTAATAAAATTTACAAAAAAACTTTACAACTCATTAAAAAAATAAAATTAAGCTATTAACACAAAAAGTTATTGTTAGGAAAATTTCACATTAACAACCCGCCAATTATTTATTTTCCAAAATTCTTTCCTATTCACAATCTTCCCAAAGCTTTAAAAAAAACATTTCACTTAATTAACTTAAGAGGTAAATTAAGAACTAAAAGAGCTAAATGGATCCAAATACATTAAACAATCTTATTCTGCCTGCAGTTCTCGGAGGCATTGGAGGTTTGACACGGGGCTGATTTTCAACTATCGACAAAAACACCCTTCCAAACAAAAAATATTAAGTTCTCCTTCTTTCCCAACTTTTATGCAACTCTCTTTCATATTACATTTAGCACATAATTTTTTCAGCTCATTTTCAGTTATATCTAAAGTTCCATTCTTTTCATGAAGTGTGCATAATAATTTAAGATATTTTCCCTCGGCAATTCTCGGTATTTTATCTTTTTTATCATAACCAAACCATTCATATAATCTTTTTCCTCCTTTTTTTGAATTACAGTTTTTGCAGGCTTTTATTGCATTGTCCGGAATATCCGGTCCTCTGCAAACCCTCGGAAGAATATGCTCGGTTGTTAGATTTTCTCCTGAACCGCAATAAATGCACTCATTCGGCTTTTCATGTTCCCGAATCCATTCCCTTATTGTAGACGACCATTTCATTTCATCTTTCTTCAATTTCTGAAAACAAGACATCTGAAACGCCCTCGCATTTATTCCCATCCCCGCTGACTTAGAAATCAACTTAGCATACTGCCAGTAAATAGTATCTTTAACAGTTTTAATAGCATTTGGTGGCATGAATTAATTAATCAGATGAAGTTCTTAATCTTTCCCCCCAATCCTCAACCCCTGCTCAAATAAAATCACAATCACTGCAGATTTATTATTAACTGCATTTTAGCAATCCTGCACAGCAGACAATTTTATTTTAATTATAGTGCCCAAACTAAATCAGCTTTGTAATAAAAAATCCCGCAAAATAAGCATAACCAACGCCAGTCAAACCAGACTAAATTCTCTGTTTCATATGGGCACTGAACTATAATCCCTATTTGTGTGCCCACATAATCTCACTTATCCAGAAATCCAAAATCATCTATATTTTCTTTCATAGTTTCAATTAAGAAACTTAAAATTAATTCATAATCCTCCTCATTAGCCTTTCTTACTGCAATAAGGTATTTTCCTCTTTGTTTTTTATATACATTTATCCAGGGATATTTCTTTTTCTGCAGTATAAAATTCATAAGAAGTCTTGAAACCCTCCCATTTCCGTCAACAAATGGATGAATCGACACAAACTTCATAGAAAAAATTACAGCAAGTTCAAGGGCATGCATTCTCTTTTTATTTTTATCATACCAATAAAGAATATTTCTTATTAATTGAGGAAGTTTTTCCGAAGAAGGAAATTTAAAATCACTTCCGGCAACTCTAACCAGATTATCCCTGTATCTTCCTGCAAATCTCTCTGAAATGTCCTTTAAGATTATTGAATGAATTTTTAATATAAGCAATTCACTTATTTCTCCTTTATAATTTTTAATAAATTCAAGCGCCTTAACATGATTCTTTGCCTCATATATCTCTCTTAATGTTTTCCCTTCAGGAGAAATGCCTTCATTTACAACAATAGACGTTTCTGCTAAAGAAAGAGAATTTCCCTCAATTGCATTGCTGTTGTAAGTTAATTCTGTAAAAAAAGAATTCTCAAATTTCACAAATTCTTCTTCAGAAAACTTTTTTATTCCCTGGTTATACCTTTCCCTTAATTGTTCTATCTCTAATACCTGTTCTTCCTTGAGATACTCGTAATTTCTCTTTACTTTTACCTCCATCTCAAATTCTTTTTTAAGCTCATCTACCTTACTTTTTTGCAAATTCCCGCTTCCGATAAATTTGCTTGTCTTTTTCCATTTTTTTCCATCCCTCTGGTTACTAATAATATAATTCTTTTTCTTCCCATTGACTATTCTTATTTCATGATATACCATGAATAACTATATGGGCACACATTTATAAACATTTCTATCTGTGCCCATCAACTGTAACTCCATAAAATCTTCAGGTCAATATTACTTTGTCTTAAATCCCAAAACAACCAAATAAATTAAACTCGTCAATCCAACTCCAATCATCCAACCCAAGCCAATTCCCATTAATCCTTTTTAAATCAAAAGATAAATCAACCCAATCATTAACAACCCGCCAATTATTTATTTTCCAAAATTCTTTCCTATTCACAATCTTCCCAAAGCTTTAAAAAAAACATTTCACTTAATTAGCTTAAGAAGTAAATTAAGAACTAAAAGAGGTAAATGGATCCAAATACATTAAACAATCTTATTCTGCCTGCAGTTCTCGGAGGCATTGGAGGTTTGACACGGGGTTTTGTCGGCTTGTTAAAAGCCTTGTCTTTAAGAAGAACAATTTTATGGGGATATTACTCAATAACAATTCTTATTGCGCTTATAATAGGTGTTTTCACAGGACTGATTTTTAATTTTGACTACAGATTATCTCTTCTTGCAGGCTATGCAGGAACAGACATACTTGAAGGAATTTACAAAAGTTTCAAAGTTGATAAAACCTATGTCTTAAAAAAATAAAATGACAATATTTTCAGTAGAACTTGGCAATGACGAGATAAAAGTTCTGGAAAAGCGTGCAAAGAAAAATCTCATGACAGTTAATGAGCAAATCCAGGATATAATAAGAAGAAGCTGCGTAAACTCATTAAATAAAACATCTTCACCAAAAATAAATATTGATGACAGGCTGGTTTCTATTTTCTCAAGAGTCAAGAGAAAGAAAAAATGAATAACCAGGCACAAATAATCAAACAAGATAAAAATGTTATTAATAAAAAACCAGTATAAAGTTGCTCAACACTATTCAGGGAGTTATAAGTTAATTAAATTTAATAGAGACTCTGATTTCTCTCTATGCTTAAAAACACAGGCATTTAAATTATAATGAATGCAAAAAAACTTCTTGTTACACTAATAATTATCATCCTGATTATTATTTTGTCATACGCAACCTATCTTTTAATGACAAACAAAAAAACAGGTGTTTGCCAGAATCTTAACTGCCCTGAAACCACTCAATATGTTGGCTCTGTAAACTCAGACAAGTATTATGTTTGCGATTGCAGATACTCAAAAATAATAAAACCTGAAAATGTAATATGTTTTTCATCAGATAAAGAAGCTGTTGACAAGGGCTATATTAAAGTAGATTGTTAAATTAATTATATATGAACTTCCTGCTCTGCCCCTTTTATAAAATTCCAGTCTAATTTCAGCAATTGCTTAACTGCAGGATTATTTGTATTAAGCTTGTATAAATCAGACTTGCCAACCCTTCTTGTTTTTATAACAATATTATTTCTTTCTAAATTAGCCCAAAAAGTCTGAAGAGTAGAATAGCCAACACCAGAGTTCTTAGATATTTCTGTTAAAGGATAATCAAACAGCTGAAAAGTTATAAGAAAATCTAAAACTTTCATTACTGGGTTATTTCCAAAGATTTCTATAAATGCACTTTGATTAATCATAAATTAACCAGAGAATAAGTTCTATTTAAATGTTTCTATAAATGTTTTTATATTACTAAAATAGGAATATTTAAATATTGTTTTTAATTAATTATTTTATGGATTTCAGTGATAATCAAAAAATTGAAGCAACCATATTATATCATTTAAGGAGAAAAAAAGTTATTGGAGGTGTTCATACTCCTTTTGACACAGTAACAAAAGGTTTTCCTTCACATTTAGGAAAAGACATTAAAAAAATTGCAGAAAATTTAATAAAAAAACAATATATTTTAAAGAAAATAACAAATTATGGGTTGCATATAAAATTAAACAAAGATAAATTAAAAGAAATTGAAGAATTAATCAAGAATGTTCTTGGGTATGGTTTTAAATGAAAAAAATATTTTTATTCACCATTATTTTTGCTGTTATTTTTATTATTCTGATAACTTTGTTATTTATTTTTCCTTATCATTTAAATAAAACACCTGATATTGCAAAACCAGATAATTATGTCACAAGAGTAATAGATGGAGACACTTTTGAAATTTATTCAGGAGAAACAATCAGGTTGTTATGCGTGAACACGCCTGAAATCACAGAACCAAACTATGAACAGGCAAAATTATTTCTTGAATCTCTAATATTAAACAAAGAAGTAAATCTCACTCCTTCCCTGACTGACAAGGATATTTATAACAGATTATTAAGATATGCTTATATAAATAACCAGTTTGTAAACAAACTTGTTCTTGAAAATTATGGAGAACTGCTAATAATTCCACCTGAAAACTGCGAATTGCTTAAAAATTAAATAAACTTCACTAATTATCTTGCTTTATCTTTTTAACAGCCACTTCCAGACAGGTTTTATAATTATCTTTTTACCTTTAGAAATTTCCTGCTTTTCCAAAGAATTTGTCAAAACAAGCAGATTATTACATTTAAATTCCTTGCCTGCTTTTACAAGTGCTTTTATCTCCCTGTCATGTGTCTCAAAATTCTCAATATCAAAACAAACCTGAATTAATTGCTTAACCTTTTTTCCTTTTTTTATTAAAAAATCTACTTCTTCTTTTGCAGTATTCTGATAATAAGCAACATCTAAATCTCTTCTTAATAACTCTGTAAAAACAAGATTTTCTAACAGCTTGCCTTTATCATCAATTTTATTCACTGTCAAAAGCCCGTTATCAACAAAATAAATTTTAGGAAGTGATTGTTCTACTTTTTTATATGAAAGACTAAATTTTCTCAGGGAAAAAACAAAAAATGCATCTTCCAGATATTCAAGATAATTATAAATTGCATTTTTTCCAACCTTTATCCCCTGGGATTTGAGATGATTATAAAATTTATTTGCAGAGAATTCTTTAGAAGACAATAGGGCTTTTATAAGAATTTTCATCGCAGAAATATTTCTTATTCTATGCCTTTCAATAACATCTTTTAATATTGCTGTTTCAAATATATCTGAAAGTATCTTCTCTCTTTCATTACTATAAATTACTGCTTCAGGATATCCTCCAAAATTCAGATAATCCTCAAAAAAATTAATTATCCTTGATTTCTCGTCAGAAGACAAAAATTTCCCACTTTCAAAATTCTTTGCATTTAAATATTCCTTAAACGAAAAAGGAAATAAATTATAAGATAAGCTTCTTCCCCCCATGCATGTTGCAATTTCTTTGCTAAGAAGTTTTGACGAAGAGCCTGAAATAATAACTTTTATTCCATTATCAAGGCATGTTCTGACAAATTTTTCCCATTTGTCAACATTTTGAATTTCATCTAAAAAAAGCCATATTCTTTTGCCCTTATTTTCAGGATAAATTTCATAATATGTTTCTAACATAAATATTAAGTCATTATAATCAACCAAGCCCAAATCAGCTCTTTCAAAATTAACATAAAGAGTTTTGCCTTTTCCAAATTTTTCTGAAATATTCTTAATTAATATAAACAATTCATAAGTTTTTCCAACTCTTCTCGGACCAATAATTGAAACAGCTCTTTGAATATCTGTTATAATGTTTATTTTTATTTCTCTTTCAATTGTTTTTGGCAGTTCTTTGTCTTTCCAGTCTTTTATTATCTCTGCCCATTTTTCTTTGCTTATCATAGTATTATATATAAGGAAACTATTTATAAATGTTTCCTCCCATATATTTCTTCCTCATCCTAATACAAATCGCTGTATTCTGCAAAATCTTTTTTTACATACAAGTCAAATATGCTAGTCAAAACAACAGCATTTTTTACCAAACTCAATGCTATTTAGGGTTTAACAGCAATAATTTAATTTTCTGCAACGAATTTTTTGCTGTTTTTTCGCCTTCTTCTATAAACTTCTGAATTTCATAAAATTTAAATGACCTGAGCCTTGTTATATCTGGCTTGATAATCAATAAGCTTTTATCATCTTTATTAATATTAAACTTAGTTGATTGTGTTCTCAAAATTTCATAAGACTTCAGCAATGTTTGAAATATATTTGGCTCTTTAAGTTCTGCCTTGCTTTGCATAGTCAAATCAACCCCAATTACAACATCTGAACCTATTTTTTTTAACACATTAACTGGTGTTGGGTTTATCACCCCCCCGTCAACTAACAGCTTTTTATTTAAATTTACAGGAGGCAATATTCCAGGTATGCTAATGCTGGCCATTATGGCATTTACCAGCCTGCCTTTTCCAATTACAAGCTCTTCTCCGGAATTTAAATCAGTTGCAATAATCTTCAAAGGAATTTTTGTATCTGAAAAAGATTTATCCCCGATTAATTCTTTAAGAAAAATTTCAATATTCCCAGGGGAAATCAGAGATTTTTTAGACATGCCCATTTTTGCTAATTTCATTAATTTCCATTTTGTTAAAGAAACAGCTGTTTTTTCCAATTCTTTAATATCAGGATTAAGACAATAGCATGCCCCTATTACTGCTCCCATACTGCTTCCGGCAATGCAGTCTATTGGAACTTTGTTCTCTTCTAAAACTTTTAATACCCCGATATGTGCCAGCCCATTCATCCCCCCGCTTCCCAATGCAAGCCCAACCTTTAATCTTTTTTTAGATTTTTTTTTGTAAAAATATAAAATAACTATTCCAATAATTATTATTCCAATGATTAAATAAAGATAAACTGTTTCTGCCATTTTTTATATTCAAGACAGTATTCTTTGCTTTTTAATTTTATTCAAAACTCTCAAAAGATTTTTAATATAAAATATTCATTCACACAACATTAAAAACCTTAATTTAACCATTGTTATATAATACAACAAATATTCTGAAATATTCCATTTACGTTGTATTATATTTTTATTAATATTAATTAAAAAGGCATCAACCAATTAACTAATATCCTCTTAATCTTCACATTACCAACATTTGTCTTTTTAGCATTTTATATGAAAAAACTATCTTTATGCCAGGCTAATTTAAACTGTTACATAATCTAATAACCCTCCCAAAGAACTAACTTTCCCATATCATCTCGTAAAAATAATGTGTCCCCTGTTTTTGTCCAGACATATGTTTCATTTTTCCAAAACAAAATATCTTCATCATTTTCCCCCTCCCCAGTTTTAATGCTTACAATCCCTCTTTTTTTTAATTCAAATTCTGGAAACACAAATTTTTTCCTCCCTTCATCTTTTATTTCCCAGTTTGTTAATTCACAACCAAACTCACAAGAATTTTCCAAGATTATAATCTCTTTCTTATAATTAAATTCTTTTAATTCTATACACCAGGCACATTTATTTTCAGATTTTTCGCATAAATTCACATTATTATTAATACAATCTTCCCAAGCTTTTTTAAAATAATCATAATACTTATCTTTTCCAGAAGGAAAATAAAAATTAGCAAACCCTTTTTCAACTAATTTTAAATTAATGTTTTTATTTTCAAGAAAAACATAGGCAAGAGTCCTGTCATATTTGTCATATTTTTCCCTTCCATATTCAAGTTTTACTGTTTTATTAAAAATAAGTTCTTCAAGAAATTCCTTAGCTCCAGAATAATAAAACTCCCCCTTTTCAGGAGTATTAATCCCAAGCAACCTTACATGAGTATTATTTTCAACTACAATTGTATCCCCGTCAATAATCCTTTCAACAACCACATATCTTGATTCATCAAAAAAATTCTCAAGCAAACCATCCAAGAAATTATAATTAATTAAGAATAAAAGAAAAATCAAGAAAATTAAAAACCAAATTTGTTTATTTTTACCTGCCATTATTTTTTATTGGGAAAAGATATTTAAATAGATTGATATGTTTGGTACCTGGTAACACTCATACATAAATCTTCATAGTTTCTAATAAAGGCTTACTTTGTTTTTTCCAAGTGGCAATCATTGTTGAAATAACTTCCAATGTTTCAGCACCTTTCTCAGACCTTAATCCAC
>Ga0180732_1001185_pt1 | contig 17080 bp, 24 predicted proteins | sample KR11_01MetaG_FD_148674 | JGI IMG/M metagenome (GOLD analysis project Ga0180732, IMG submission 148674) | Groundwater microbial communities from the Olkiluoto Island deep subsurface site, Finland - KR11_0.1 MetaG | ecosystem: Environmental > Aquatic > Deep subsurface > Groundwater | place...
CAATTCTGGCATCCTCGGAGCCTGCTGCGGGGTTCATAATCTGGATTGCGATGTAACCATAGTCGAAAGCTGCTGGGGTAGAGTTCATACCTCGCCCTGTAAGTCTTACTAAAGTATCGTAGGTTGTCGGGCTAGCCGATACTACCGAACCTATAAATGCCGGGCCACCGGCCCCATCCTGGGTAGACTGCATTACTAAACTGGGCCAACCGCCAGTAGTATTTATTTGCAGCCCACCACTACCAGCATCAAAGACCTGTCCATTGAGGGTTAGAGTACCACCAAGAGTAACTGCTGGTAAGGTCAAACCAGTGGTAGCTATAGTTCCATTGATAGTTGGTGAGGTTAGAGTTAATCCGGCTAAAGTCGCTGACCAAGATGGAATTCCTCCTGAAACAACCAAGACAGCATTGGTAGACCCTATCCCCAACCTGGTTAGTTGCGTTGTTGAAGAGGCATAGATTAAATCACCCGTAGCCTGACTATTAAGAACATGGAGTCCGACCGCCTCAAACTCTGCTTGAGTGAGGACTGTCCCCGCACTTGCATGAATTAGTTCATTGCTCAATTAAGCACCTCCGGCATAAGCTCCGCCAAACCTGAGTCGTTGGCTTCTATCAATCCCTTTTCTAATCATGTCTACAAATCTATTCATAGTATCTTCCCGGTCAAAGAATACGGGTTGGGTAAAGTTGATAACAATACTGCCCATAGATTCATTAGCTGGTATGATTGTTTCTCCACCATGAACAGTTGCTAATACTGGTTGCCCAATAGCCCCTGGAACTACACCACCAGTAGCAAATTCGCCAGCATAAGAAGGAGATTTAGGTGTGCTGGTTTTACTTTCACCTCCGCCACTACTAGAATACTCATCTATATGATGAGTTACTATTTCAATATCATATCTCTTTTGTAGATTATCATAGGCTAGATTTATTTCTTTAACCTGAGTATTAGCACGTTCTAATTGGTCGGCTAAAAACTTAATATCGGCATTTTCGGCTTTCTCTATTCTTATAAGTTCAGCACCTAGCTTCATATTTTCGGCTGAGATTTTAGCGGTTCTTTCTTCTTCAATACGTGCTAATTCATTGATAAGGTCAGTGTCCGCAGCCGTAGCTAGATTTTTGTAGTTTTCTAGTTCAGCTTCATATTTAGTTTTAAGACTAGCTAGAGCAGCATCTTCTTCGGCTTGGATTTGTTCTTTACGAGATTCTGCCCGTTCTCTGGCTTCTTCTATCTGGTCTCTTAAAGCGTTCTTTTCTTCATTACGAGTTCTTAGAAGTTCATTGCGGGCTACTTCGGTTTCGTATTTCTTCCATGCTTCGTATGCCTTGGCTGCATCTTCATCATTCTCGGCAGATTCATAAGTTGCTTTTAGTTCAGCTAATCTCTTGGCTTCTTCTGACCTTGTAATGGCAAGTTCTTCTCTTGCTGTTTGCTGGTCAATGGCATCTATTTCTTGTTGTAATGCCTTAACTTGAGCATCAGTTTCCGCATTTAAGACTCTTAATCTTTCGCTATAAAGGTCTTTAACTTGCTGCATTTCAGAATTATATCTATCTTTAGCAGCGGCTTCTTCTCGTTTATAAAGTTCCTTTAACTCAGAGGTAGCCCGTTTGGCTGCATCTATTTTAGTTTCGGAAACATCTTTAGCAGCTTCGCCTATACCATATTCTTTATTGATAGCTTCGACAGCAGCATCGTAAGCCTTTTTAGATTCTGCCCTTTGTTTATCATAAGAGGCTTGTATTTCAGAGGCTTGCTTATCAAATTCCTCTGTAACCGTTTTGGTTAATTCCTTGAGGTTCTTTTGTGTTTCCTTAATATCACGAGCAACTTTATCCTTTGCTATCATATCGGCAATAGAATCACGGGCGGATTTTATCTTATCGCCTATACCTGGAATCCATCCCAGAAACTTCTCTAGGTAACCCAGCATAGCTTCAACACCTGTTAGAACGGCATTTTTCATAGTTGCCCAAACATTAGAAAAGAAAGCAGATACCTTATCCCAGTTCTGCCATAAGAGAATACCAGCAGCAACTAAAAGCCCTATGCCTGCTATGATAGCCCCCCAGGGAGAAGCGGTAAAAACTAACTGTAATGAAATCCATGCAGCCTTTATTTTAGGAGCTAGAATTAAAATCCCTCCTGCAATAGTCAAGAAGATACCTAAAGCACCCGCCACCAACGTAATTTGTTTAGCAAGTTCGGGGTGTTCTTTTATCCAACCGACAATATTACTTACAATATCTTTAATCCTTATTACCATATCGCTGAACACTGGCAATAAATTACTGCCTATTCCGTCAGCTAAATCTTTAATTGAAGCCTTAAATGCCTCAAACATTTCCTTAGCGGTCATGGTATTTTGTGATGTTTTATCAAGACTAGCTTGCCCTTGTTCTAATACAGCGTTAAGTAATGCTTGCTTTTTCTCATCTTCAGTGAGAGCTTCAGCAGTTTTACCTAGTGAATTTGCATACTCTTCATTAGCAGTTTCTAAGCTTACGATGATACCTAGGTTATCAAGAATCATCCGTGAACCCCTGCCAATACCAGTTACGATGTCATTAAAAGCCTGAGTAGTAGTAAGCCCCATTGCCCTAGCCCTATCACGGGCAACTTCCATTAAAGAACTAAACGCTTTAGAGTTTTTGGCTACACCCAAAACCATAGCTTTGTTAGCGGAGAGCATTAAATCATATTCTGCGATAGTTCCCTTTGAGGCATCCTTTAGAGATTTTAGTAATTCTTCAGCCGATTGCCCTGCGCCAGAAGCTAAATTTTCAAAGGCAATTCTAACCGATTGTGACTCCATAGCAGATTTAACCATCAACCCAAAAGCAGCAGTTATAACTGCCCCTGCTGCTGCCATAGCCATGCCAACCTTCTGTATTGAATCCTTCATCCTTTTGGAAGAGGCTTCTGTTTGCTTTTCAGCATCAGATAAACCGCTTTTAAGTCCAGCAGCATCAGTCTTTACTTTGACAATTAATTCTTGAAGCGTCTCAGCCAATTTATATTCCTTTTAAGATTTCTATAATTCCGTATACCCCGCCGCCGATACTAGACATCATAACAGCGATACAAATCCACATTTTATTAATGGCCCTAGTATTACGTTCTACTTGTTTAGCTATACCAGGATGCCCATTAGTACCAAGTAGAACAGTATGGACTTCGGTTAATAAATCATGGTCGGTTTTATCTGTCATACTATACCTCCTAGCTCAAAGCCATAATCTCACTGATAGTTGAAGATATAGAACTCATTTCTTTAAGAGTGATTAAATGCCCTACTTTATCTATGTCTAAATTGGGCTGTTCTTCTTTTAAGAGTGCATAGATTAGACTCCGCATGGTAGTCATAGTTTCATTTTCTAGTTTAGTCTGAAGCCTACCAAGCCCAAACCCCATTGTCTTTTCTATATTAGCAAGCGTAGTCATGTCTATTGGGGGGAGTTTGTATTCCTTACCATCTGCTAGTTTGATTGACTTTGGTTTTTCTTCAACTAAGATGTTTACTTCATTCTCCATTGTTTACTCCTTTTAATTGTTACAAAGTGTATACATTTGTATATATCTGCCAACGAATAGTAACAAACATTTTGCAACACGTTGCACAATCTATTTACTCGGTAAAATAATCCCTTTCTGTTTAGCTAGTATTTCTACATTGGTATCTGGACGTTTACCTTCACGTGTTGGAGGTTCACCCGATAGAAAGTCTTTAGCCGTTAGTGCTTTATGCCCTGGCTTTTGAGGGATGGTGTTATAGATTGCTGCTAGTATTGAAGCTACGGAGTGCATTTTGCGATACTCATCTACACTCTCTTGAAAATAAACCTCTTTAATGATAGCGTTTAACTGGTCTGGTTTTAGTTTGCCAATCTCGCTTCTCGTTAAAGAGGTCTTGCGAAGCAGATAACAAATAGCTTCAGTATTCACCCTTAATCCACCTGATTTCTATCGGGGCATACAATCTTCTATCTATGGTCGCACAATCGGGGAAGTCTATTGCCACATTACCAGCATCTATCAATATTAGGTTGTCCAACATAGTTTGGTAGAACTCAACATAAAAGACATTCTCTTTCACGGGTTCAACTAACCAGTAACTCCTGGCGGATATATTCTTGTGAGGCTTATATATTTTCATACTGTCTACGGTGGTATAGTCTAAAATGACATGACTTTCCCAATCGTAAACGCCAGCGACCTGTTTGCCCTCTTGGTAGAGAACGCCTATCTGCCCCTCAAGATTAAGCATTATCTACCTATGTTGAAGCCACAGTTAAGTTTCCTGTGCCCTGATAATCGTATGAATAACTAACAATGCCATCATGCCCAACTGAAGGATGCACTCCAGTTATAATCATATTCCCTAACCACATCTGGGTAGTTGTAGCACTTTCTGCTAGTTCAATCCCATAGATTTCACCGATGGATAAAGGAATACCTTCTTTATAACCCGCAAATGACCCCGACCATCCTGACCCGCCTACAATATAAGCCTTTACTCCAGCGTTGGCAAAGTCTGTAGTCTCTAAGGCATCTGAGGTATAATCTAAACTCCATGTATTTATACCAGCAATGGTTTTGGCTGCTTGTATGTCATCAAGGTAAATAATATCACCATCTGCACCATTAGCATTTGATTCCAACCCTATGATAGTCCCAGCCGTTGTCCCTGAAAATGGACTTCCACTAACTACAGTGCAATGGCAATATTTCCAAGTAGTCGCTGTCAAGGCTGGTATATCCACCAAGGTCGTAGGGCTTGCCCCAGCAGCAGTAGTTCCCAAACCTATACGGTAGTCAGCTGCTAAAGTTGTAGGCACAGAATATGCCCAACAAAGGATATGAGTATAGGTAGATACATCTCTAGCTGCTGCCATTGTTTCATACATCACAATATCACCAGGGGCTATCGCAGCACCTAAAGTGCATTTAGCACTACCATCTCCTACCTTTTTGATAGTCGTTTCTCCTTCTGCTGTGCCGTTTGTGCCCGAAGTCCAACTATCCTCGCAATCTTCCAAAAGATAATTGCCAATATAAACCGAACCGCTCTTACCTGCTAAATGACTCATTTTATTCCTCCAATTTCCCTCGTTTATTATAATTAGACATTAAAATTCTATCAGTCTCATTCAAAAGTTTAGCTTCTGGTGTTATTGCTGCCCCTTTATGCCTTCTATTTTGGAATTTAATGGCTAATTCCGCTTGAGGGTATTTTATTTGCAAATAAGGGATAATCATATTTAAGAACTCAAATGCCTTTTTGGCTCTGATTTCCCATCTCCAAATTGGTTTGGCATTTTCGTTTTGCTGTGTTCCTAAACAAATACTTCCCCCAAAGTTCATTTTTAGAAATTGTATTAGCCATTCATTTGTATTACCTATACCAACATGGACTGTATAGTAAGATACACTGGAATTACTAACGCTTTTATGTAATCCAATATTCCCTTCACCGTCAACAAGCCCTGCCACATAAGCTAACAATGTCTTACCTTTCAGCCCATGTGCCATAAAGCACCTCCATTCAATTTAGTAAATGAATCTACCCTTATCCTGCTGGTGGAGTTAGTGCAGCGATTCCCACAAAGTCATAGGATACAGATACTATACCGTCATGGGATGCTGAAGAATGAACACCTGTAATAATTGCGCTCCCAGTCCAGTAATAGGTAGCATCTTCATAGAGACTTAAAGTTACAGGGGATGCAGCGTCAGCCGTCAAAATCTGTTCCACGCCTTCCTTATATCCCTCAAAACTTCCCGACCAACCTTTGCCTCCGACAATGTAGGATTTCACTCCAGCATCAGCAAAGTCAGTTGTCTCTAGGGCATCAGATGTATAATCTAATGTCCACGATTTGATTCCCGATACTGCAGTTCCCGTGCTAACATATCCTGATTTACCACTTAAATGTGCCATTTGTTACCTCCTATTGTGTTTATGTTAAGTTGAGACGCACTACAATCAAAATCTAGGCGTCTGAAAAGTGAAAGTAATAGTAATCTATGTCTTGTCTAACCAGACCCTATACCTTAAAGAGATTTGGAATATATTAGTTTCTGAATCCCAAACTGGTGAACTGATAAATTCTCGAACGCATTTCATTGAAGTGTATCCATTGACAGAAATTGTCTTATCATCTAAACTATCCATAACCTCATCGGCAATTTCCGCAAGGTCGGCTGTTGATTTATCACTAAAAACATTAACCCAGAATGTGAGGTTCTCGATAGCCTCGAAGTCTGCGAATGTCCCGATAGGACTTTCAGTAAGTAAACCGAATGTTACATAAGGGGTTGTGTCACCTTGTTTTGCCTTCACTTGATAAGTTTTTGAGTCGTAACAGGTGAAGGTTGCCGTTCCGTCTGTGGTTGTAGCTCCATTAGTAGTTGTCCATGTAGGCTCTACTGAAGCGTGACTAGTTCCGGCTGTGGTACATTTGTATGAGTGGCTTGCATAGGTTGTCGGTTTAACTACATCACCCACAGCATAGACTGTATTTCTAGCCGATGTTTCAGGCCAGAGCTTTAAGAGATTATAAAAACCGACATTCACAGCACTAGCGAAAGCCATTAATCTAACTCCAATAAAGTCAGTTCCAAGTGATGATTAGAATTGCTAGGATTAACTATTCCTTTTATCTGAAAATACCTGGTAGAGTCTGAATTTCTAATCCTGTCATCTTCTGTTAGGCTAGAGATAAAGTCACAGAATAGCTTATGCGAAGCGTAAACAGTGAGTTTATCAGCACTCATTCTTTCAGCTACAGGTAAACTTGAAAGCCTACCCCTGAAAGCAGTACCATCAGTCCATGACTCGGTTACACCGCCTTGACCATCATCTACCTCTGTTAAGGTCTGAGGGTAAAAGGTTTCTATTAGAAGTCCGCTAGATATTCCCATTAAAATATTTCCTTAAAAAGACTTGACAAATTAGAATAAGTGGTTTATAATATTACTAGAGGATAAAGAAATGAATTGTTATCATTGTGGTAGAAGTATTAAGCACCCCTATTATTTTAAGGGCAATCCTTTAGGCGTTGAGTGCTGGAAGAAAATCGCCCTTCCTCTTATTTTAGCCGATAAAGAAGTCTATCATGCTCAGATTGAGGCTGAGAAATATCTTGAAAGTTGGTGTGATATTCAAGTATTGAAATTGAAGGATATATCAAAGATTACAAATTCATTCAAGTTAGAATTTATTCCTTCTGTTATTGCTCAATTTAATGACAAGGGCTTTGTATCACCCAATCAATCAAGGATTATTACTGGTATGTTTAATTCAAAAGATTGGAAGAATCTATGGCGTATTAGAGTTGAAGCTGAACTAAATGATAAACAAAATCTTATTGATACAGGCTTAATGAAGGAAAGTGATTTCTAAAGATTCTGCAACGCATTGCACGATGTTAAGGAGTAAAGAAGATGAGATACAATCATAAGCCAAAACTAGACCCAGAAATGAAGCCGATTATTGATGGTTTGAAGACTCTTATGTCATTTACTGGTTTATTATTCCAAATTCAAGGAGCAAAGCCTACTAAGAAATTATGGGAGGATACTAAGCAATCAACGATAACTTATATTGAAGAACACGGCGGATTCCCTGCTACTTTTGAAATGCCTTGTGATAACGAACTTCATTTTGAGTCATCTAAAGAAATAATGGATTTACCCATAAAGGATATACCTTGCCCTTGTGGTGTTAAAACACATTGGTTGATAAGATTTATTTCTTTTGATATTGATTAAAACCTCATCCTCTTATAACTTCTGATACTATCATCCAACATTGATTTAACCATACCCGTCTCAGACATTTCCCCGCCTCTGCCTGCTGCACCCCGTACCGTGTATGAGTAATCCCCTATCTTTTCACTTTGTAGTCCCTGCTTGTCTCTGTTCTGATATAACGCTACGCTTAAATCTATGCACGCTTGTCTTATGTCTGAAGGGTATTGATAGATGTAAATAGTCTTGGCTGTGTCATGTGTTGCCGCCGTTGTGCCGTTTACACCACGTTCTACTGTGAGTGTTGTAGAAGCTATAGAGTAAATATACATCTGTTCGGATTCTACCAGGATAAGTTGACCGGCTGATAGATTAGTAACTGCGGTTACATCTACCCCTGTTTCTGATATGTCTAGTGCCTCATTAGTTGTAGTGTCTGAGATATAAGGCGTAGCTGAGATACCATCTCCATATCCCCATAGTCCTGCTATCTCAACACCTTTCTTGCATCCATTAGCAAAGCCACCATAATCCCCATTTGGGTTAGTCTCTATTCTGATTTTGGGATAGGTATTTAGAGTATCTTCTAAGCCTACCCCATAGAGATAATAGTCAATCGGTTCAGTTGCTACCTGATAGGTGTTCTCATAAGTGCCGTCCCCATCCTCATCGGTCTTGAGAGTGGTAACAGACAAGAGGTCTGGAATCCATAATACATTAGCACCATTAAAATACTTAGTAGCTGATTGAGTCATAAAGTAACGATGCATCTCATTATCAATGTATCGGGATGCAGCTTCACACTTTTGGCGAATAACTACATCGTCTGTAGTAGCTGAGATTCCCAAGACACCCTTAACATCTGCTATGCTAGCGTAACTTCCAAACATTTATATTCTCCATATTCGCCCACATATCAGGCAACTCTTATAACCTTCCGAGTTTTCATTTAACGGCCAGTCATCATAAGGGCATAGATTATTTTCTAAATCTTCATCAATGGGGTGAAGTTCTGTTTGTTCTTTGTTGAAATCAATTATGTTCTTTAATGTCTCGAATCCCATATTATAAATTCCCCTATTGGTTTAAAGCATCCACAAATCGGACAAATCTCCCATTCTTTAGGTTCTAACAAAATCATCCAGTAATGATAACCGCATTGAGGGCATTTAAGTTCTAGTTTTATACTCCATTATGCCGCCGCTATGACCTTACTGTATTGAGATAACATCTTATAGACTATAAACCATCTAATAGCCCCTGTATTGGCTGCGCTGAAAGTTGCCTGAAGATTGCCAGGAGTCAGTAGCCAGGGAAGCATCAAGGCGGGGATAATAACCGAGCCAGCCGTAACCGGAGTGAATACCCCTAACGCTGTATTGTCAATATAATAAGTCGTGCCTACAGCATCAGTATCAACTCTAACCGCAGTAGACAAAGCTATGTCAGCAGCAGGGTCAGTACAAGCATGCTGGATGGTACAAGTCGAAGCATTATTACCGATAATGGTAGAGACAATTCCATAGAAATGAGTAACTAAAATAGGTGCGCCTGAAATGGTGAATAAATTATCATCTCCATTGGGGACTGTCCCATCTGTCTTTTCTAGTGTCTGTTCAAAACCATGTGAATACATTACAGTCATATTGAACCTCCATGACGTTTCGTGTATAGATAATCGCCTCGTAAGCGACATTTATCGCATGATTAGTAGAGTGGTGGCAGGTGTCTATTTCCACCCAGACCATTGAGCAAGAGATGTACTACCTACAATACTCAGTCTGTCTGTATTGCTAGGGGATTGAACGCCGAAGCGACTTAACATTACTGCTAAATTACCCTAGATTGACAGCTCGCCATTGGTTTATGCCCTTCTCCACTGGGCGTTTTCACCACCACTCCAGGAGAATGACCTGCCCTTGCTTAAGGGGCAGGCTCTACAATCTTTTCATAGAGCGTCATATGCTCCATGCCCAAGCGTTCCTCTTTGTCAAGTTGTCTCAGGAACTTACCTATCTTGGCTTTTAAACCATCCGAAACAGGTATGTCTCGTTCCTGTGGAATATCAGAGCCGTCCTCTTTCTTAATCTTCCACTTGACTTGAGTTCCCTCTTGCTCAAACTGAAGGTCGGTTTCCTCTTGTTCGGTAAACAAACCCTCCATGAGTTCCCTTGCCTCTTTCATGTGGGCATAGTTCCAGCCCTGGATTTGAGGCACAATGTTCCTTAGAAGTAAGCGTTCAAAGACATTTAGTAACATATCACTCTCCTATTTATTTCACTGGCTGATTAAGGCTCAACCAGCGAAGCCTACTTGTTAATCTGGTGAAGTGGCTAATGGAATCCATCTGATATTACCATTAACCATTACCCTGAGTGCCTCTGTAAAATTGGCACTCATTGTGCCAGCAGTTACGCTGGTTCTATACAATTTTGTTGTGCCAGATGAGGCAGTCCCTACCGTAGTCGCACCAGCATTAAAACCAACCTCCAAGAGGATATTAGTCTTGAGGGTGCTCGCATCAGCCAAGGTTAGGATTGGAGAATTAGTGATTGCACCATCAGCGTCACCCAACAATGTAGCCATAAGAACTGAACTAACACCAGTGGTAGCAATGTTACTACCAGCTTCAACATATAGACCAGCACTCAAGCCAAGTCCCGTAGGTGCACCACTAGAGAATAAGAGGTTGAACCACCCACCATAGCAGTTGCCACCAGCACCCGTAGCTGTAATAGTATTCCTTCCCCTAATTGCTGCTAAAGAACCAGTCCAAGCAGCACTAGAAGTCATTAGCGAGTATATACCATTATTAGCAGCAGTTGGGGCAGCCGATGTGATATTAAGTGTAGTCCCTGCCGTACTACCTGCGATACTGAGGGAGCCAGAGGCATGAGTTATGGTTACATTGCCAGAAGCGAAGTTGATAACACCGCCCGTAGCTATAAAAATGTCATCACCCACACTCAAGTCAGCAGCCGTAGCAATACCACCAGTTACGATTAATGCCCCTGTGGTAGTTGAAGATGTGGCTGTAGCATTAGTGATTGTTACCGCTCCGTCAGTGGAGGTTGCCATGCCAGTGAGTGCGAGCGTGTGCGCACCAGCGTCTAGTGTAAATGTCCCAGTAGTATCACCCTTCCAAACGAAGTTCACATCATTAGCGGTGTCTCCTACTTGAACGTAGTCAGCACCGAGAATGAAAACATTACCTGTGGTAGTATGTCCGTAAGCCTTCTCATAGAATATAAGCCTACCAGACTCCCAGAATGAATTGATTGCGAAAGTTCCTACACCTTGTGTACTCATTAAACACCTCCTAAAGGTTCTAGTTTATTCCAAGTTTATTTTGTTACGATTTTTATTCTAGTTAATCTCCCACATTTACAGATGGTTGAATATGAACCTTGCCCACAATAAGGGCATTGTCTCGGATAGTTTCTAATCATCCTATCAACTGGCGGCTCAACCATCTTATCAAGGGGAGGATTGGGGAAGGCTTTTGACGGCCTTCCCCTTTTCTTTTTGTCTCGTTTAGGAATTGTCAACCTACGCCTCCGCAGTATCCATTATAGCCTCAGCATATCTAGGCTCGCTAAGGATAGCGACTATATCGCAAGTCCCAGCTGTGCCCGCAGCACTCACAGTAACCGAAGCATAGCGGTATTGAGTATTGCTAACATTCAAATCAGCAGCCTCAAACTCAATAAGAGTGCATCTGCTATCCATTGAAGTAGCTGTGGTTGTTAAAGAAGCCGAAGTGGCTGCCGTTCCGAATACATCACTAGAAGATGAACCTACATCACCCGAAGCATAGCGGTAGGTAAAGGTCATTGCAGCAGCTTCCGAACCTGCGGTATTGCCAGCGTTTACAGTGATAACGGCATTACCCGCCACTGAAGAATCGCCTATGATTATGACACAGGCATGATTATACTTGGACATATCAATGGAATCTGAGGTGAAACCTGCGTTCCAGTCTCCATCTACAGTCAAGCCAAGTATGCCATGACTTTCTGAGAATCTATTTTTAGCCATTTAATTAACCTCCATATTTTAGTTAAAGTGGGGGGGTAAAATAACCCTCCCCTTATTTTACTTAAGTTCTGTCACTAGGAATTACGATGAATGGGCTGAGAGTAGATGAACTTCTAAGTGGGGTAAGTGCCGAAGTCCAAGTTGGCTGACCATCATACCTCAGAACAAATCTGAACGATTGCTGGTCATAGTCAAATTTGAAGTGGATAGAAGTAGCCACCTGAAGCCCGCCCTTCTCACCGATAACATACTGAGACAAATCAACCAGAGCTATATCCCCGATTGTGCCTAATGTCTGGCATTTCTCAGTAAAGATTAGTGGTTTGCCCATAAGAGTCTGGTAAGGAAGCCCTGTCAACCCACCAGCAGGCATCCACAGAGGGACACCACCAGTCCCCACCGCTAGAGCCATAGTAGCTAATTGAGGGAAGGTGTCATCATTGGCAATCCAGATTGCCTTTGATTTACCCTGTGAATACATCCTAGACCACATCGCTATGATGTTCTCGGCTACAATAGTTGAAGTCCCTTGCCCTGTTACTTTAGTTATCGAGATTAAACTAGGATTATTTGAGTTCAGGAATCCGAGAGGGGCATTGACACCATTGCCATTGATGAAGTCATCATCCTGAGTGAAAGCAATAGCTTGAGCGAATTTACGGGTAACATTAGCCTCAACTGCAACCGCCGAATCTTCCAAGAGTTCATCCGAGATATGGCAAAGACCAGTAACTTTGTGAAGTGTCAATGCTATCTGTGCAAAGGTTGGAGAACTAGCTGTCTTTGAGCCAGCTTCACCTGGTCGATAGATTGTGATACCGCCGAAGTAGTTTGTTGAGTGGTTGGCATCTACATCAGCAGCAAAGGTGATTCTATTGGATACCATAGGTTGGACATTGGCTCTCGGTCTAACAATAGATTCCTCTAAAGCCTTGTCAAGTATTGCAGCCCCAACTTGAGTAGGCACTAAATAGCCACCAGTGGATAAAGCACCTTCTGCCAGGTCTTTACGGGACACTGCATTATCCCAAGCCTTGAGCGTCTCAGGCGCAAACCCAGTTTTACCTTCCTCAATGAGTTCAGCAAAGAAGTGCGCCGAGTTCTTAAACCCACCAAGTTTATCAGCCATGATTTTATCTTCAGGGCTAGACGTGATTTCTACAGGCGAGAACCTTTTAACTATCTCCTTAGATAATCTTTCCTCTACCTGTTTCTGGACACGCTCATCTACAATAGCCTGTATATCGCCATCCAGTTCTAATTTTTGAGCATCTGTTAACATGTTATTTTACCTCCAATATTCGTTTTATTGATTCTTTGATTTCGTTAAAGGTGATTGTATCTTCAACAGGAATTGTCGCATCCTGGGTTGCGTCTAAATAAGATTCTGCGAGGGCCTGCAATATCTTTTTTACCCTATCACTTACCCCGTTTTCTTTGAGCATTGAACCAAGGTAATCTATTTCGTCTATGATTTGTTCTTGTGAGATTTCACGGGCGGTTTTACCTTCGTGTTCTTTCACCCACGCTTTAGCCTTAGCCATATCCCATCCTTTATCCTTGCGGAAAAGGTAAGTTCTAACCTGCTTCTCTTTACCACAATATAAAGCTGATATTCCTTCCTTCTTTGAAATATCTATTGTGGCAGTTACCTCACAAGTTCTAACAGGAATACGAATGAAGTCGTCTGTTTCTTCGGGCTTGGTTATCAATTCCTTAGTAATTTCTGGTTCACCTTCTGGTTCTAGCTCGCTTTCAACCTCATCGCATATTTCAGTTACAATAGGGTCAACCGATTTACTTCTGATAGATTGAATCGCCTCACGATTGGAAGGAACTATGACTTGACTTATCTCAAGTAATTCAACTTCCTTATAAGTCCGTCTCGGAGACTTTTCACCATCGCCATCTTCCCAAACTTTAGGAATAAACCCAATAGAGAAAGCTGCCATACCCTTTTTAGCTAGATTAAATCCCCAGTCGGCTTGTTCATTGCCCTCGTTTATGTAGTATTTGGGCTTACCATCCATACCCGAATCGCCTATTTTAAGTTTAGACCATTCACCTATCTGATTAGTTAGGTCTCGGTAATCATGGGAAGCCACCAAAACAGGGCGTTTCATAAACTTAGGCAAGGTCTTTTTGAAAGCTAGTGGCTCTACAATCTCGCCATCTCGGTCAACTGACCCGCTAGAGACAGGAATAAACATATCAACTTCGCCAGTATCTTCATTTACTCCCTTGACTTCAGCTTTGAAAAACTTATAAATCGTTTCCATTATTACCTCCAAGAGGGTTATTCTATTGAGACTCCCTTAGCCCCACTATTCTTTTAAGTACCTACTAATATATCAACATTACCTTCATATTCAATGCCTGTAAGTTTACCGCCACCTGATTTGATAGTGTCAATTATTTCAGATTTCTTCAATTCCACAGCGGGATAGAGCCAGGGATATGGAGGCATCTTTACAGTTCCTAGTTCAAGATAAAGTCCATGCCTAACATTTGTTCCTATAGTAGTAGTTATTTCATTGCCTGATTTTTCTACTGTGTGAGATATGGAACTATTTAATTCACCCATTTTAATCTGAGGGTGTTCATTACCCGTTCTATTGGTGTTTATTTTGGCTTGGTCTTGGACTATCTGCCCTACACGCTCCATAGCCTTTTCAAGATTGCCAATTATTTCAGCCTCACGTTCTTTCCGATAACTCTTTATTGTAACTGTCATACCGTCAACCAAGTACATCTACAATTATTATGGAGAGGAATCATCCCGTGCGAATCTTTAACATCAAATACCTGGGCATCAAACGCTGCACATTCGCTACAAGAATCGGGGGCAGCCATCCACTCAACCATCTTAACGCCTTCTAATTCAAAACGATGTAATGTGCCTTCATTGTAGGCCGCTATCGTTTCTGTTCGGGCTATCATTTGAGCCTTCCATTGTTCATTAGTATCAAACCAATGCTCAATGGCTTTAGCTGTTTTCGCCATATCCTCTCTAAACTCAAAACTAGCTATTAAACTACCCAACGCCTCTAGTGTAGTCTTGTTGATAGACTTGGCTAGAGTTAAAGAACGGAGCTTAATCCATTCAAGGGCGTATGAGTCCAATTGTTTTTCTGTCATACAGCACTCTCAAAAGCGTCATGGTATACAAGCTCAATAGCCGCCTCAAATCTTTTAGCTGTTTCCTCATCATTCAAAACAGGTAGCTCACCATGCTTGCTATAGTAGTCGCTCATATACTCACTTTGATTCTTAAAAACGTCATTAAATACTCTTTTAAATACTTCCTCTTGACGTTCTGTTTTCTTGGCATAGGCTTCCCAGTGGAGGCGTTTCTGGTCAGGAGTTAAACCCTTAAAAGCTAAGGGGTTTTCTTCTTCGGGTGTTTCTTCAGGGGTTTCAGGTTTGCCGTTTATCGGTGTAGGTATAAGATTAAGAGGTACTAATAAAACATCTCCGTTAGGAATAGGGTCTTTACCAGTAGCTATACGAGCTTCATTGATTGTCCAGTATCCGCCTCTAGTACCAACTTCAGCATCCATTCTTTTCTGGTCTGCTGTTTGAGGCACAACTTCAGCAAAGCCTAATTTAAGATTTTCAGTTCGTCTAAACTTAGGTAAAAGTTGCTCTTGCAGTTTAGCTTTTTTCCAATCTAATCTAGGTTTGACTATCCAACGAGCAAAGGTGTAATCCCCGGCCTCAGCGTTGGCTTTGTTGACGTTCTCTGATATGCCCATTACAGATTGAGGCATACCAAATACGCCGAGAATAACATCTCTATTCTTTTGTTTGAGGTTGGCAAAGTCCATATCCTTAATGGTGTTGGCAATCTGGATATACTTGCCGCCGCCTTCTAATAGAGCTACCTGGTGAGCTTTAGAAACACCTTTGTATTTCTCTGACCATTGCTTCTTTAGCTTGTCAAACTGCTCATCACTTAAATTATAGTCAAAACTAATAACACCGTCAGGGCGGGCTGAATTGTAGAAGAATTGATTAACCCACTTATCAGCGTTTTGTTCAGCATCTAGGTTAATTCCTATCGCACGTGCAGGAGCAAGCCCTCTATATTGGTTTAAAGGATTGGGATACTTGAAATGTATAATCTCATTTACATCAAAAGGGATAGCGTCTGCACCAGTGCCATAAACATAACCCTTCACAAAGGGGAAGTTCTGAGCAAGTACTACGGACATTTTATTGGGATAAGGGAGGATAATTTCCGCCGGTTCACCCAGAGCGTTAAAGTTTAAAGCCCAAAAGGATTCACCGAGTAATTCATTGTAAATCGTATCTAGTGCTATAAATTCATTGGAAGTCTGGAAGGGATTGACTAACTTTAAGAGTGAAAGAATAGGGTGTTTGTATATCTGCTTTGGTTTATCCTGGTTAGTTGTATCAAATAGTGTCCACTCAACCTCACTACAGCCTAGAGCTATCCGAAACACGACTGCGTGCAACCAACCCACGTTTTGGTATAATCCAAGCATCCCCTCAGAACTAAAATTAGCTGATGGCATTAGTCCACCAGCATTAAAATAATTCCTATTAGGTATAGGGGCTTTACTACGATTAAATAATTTTTCTATAAAATTCATTCAAACCCCTTGACATTTTATGATTTATACTCTATAATTAAAGTATGAAATTAGTTTATGGAATATCACGCTGGACTAATGCTTCAAGGGCAAGTGCCCGCCATATTGATAATGGTTATGGACAACCACTTTGTGGCGGGAATTTACGCAAGGCATTTACTTGGGAACGAGAATATGGCGAACCTACCTGTAAGAAATGTATTAGTATTTATAAGAAATAGATTCTGCAACGCATTGCAAAATGTGGAGGGTGAAATGAAAAGGGAAGAATTAGAAACCTGGCTAATCAGTAAAGGATATTCAAAAGATAAGTTTGGACATTACCAAAAGACTTCCGATAAAGGAACTGTTACACGCTTTAAGATGCAAAGTAATTCAGCCCGCTATGAGAAACAGGCTATGATATTCGGCAAAAACGAATGGATACGACAATACTCCGGTTATTATAAATCTTTATCAATTACTCCTGAAGGCAAACTGGCAGGCATGAAAAGGTAGGAGAAGCGGCCGCTATATATACTCTCCTATTCTTATTATACAACTAAGGTCTTATTTTCGCACAAAAGTCAAGTAGGGAGAACACTTCTTGCAGAGTTCTCCCTTTTTTCTTTTCTTGTAATCTAAATCTAGCACTCTACCGCACTTACGGCAGATTTTAATAT
>Ga0180732_1001186_pt1 | contig 17070 bp, 22 predicted proteins | sample KR11_01MetaG_FD_148674 | JGI IMG/M metagenome (GOLD analysis project Ga0180732, IMG submission 148674) | Groundwater microbial communities from the Olkiluoto Island deep subsurface site, Finland - KR11_0.1 MetaG | ecosystem: Environmental > Aquatic > Deep subsurface > Groundwater | place...
CTTCTATTTCAGCTTTGCAAACATCAGTAACCTTAATAAATAAAGTTTTCCCGAGTTGTTCGAGATGCTGTTTCGAATAGGCTTTGTCTAAATAAAATTTTTCCCACTCGTTTAGTGTCTTTGGGGCACATTTTCTAATTAATTCTGCAACGGGACCAACTTTACTTTTTCGGGTTAGCCCCCATCGCATATTCGCTTGATTTAATATCCATTCTTTTGCCATATTATTATATTAGTATTTTATTATCTTCCTGTTAAATATGAACATAGTCTCGGTAACCCATTTTTTCTCCATTCTTTTTCTATATGTTCTAAATAAAGACTTGTTAGCCCTATTATATAATAAACCCGAAATTGGAATTTTCTGTGTTTTTTTTCGGAAATATTTATTCCATTTCTGAAGTAATAAGTGTTTAGCTTGTTGTTCGAAATGAATTTTCTTTCTTCGGCGGATAGAAAGATTTGTAAAAGTTGATCCCTTTTTCTTATTGGTTTATTGTTCAAAAAAGGCACTTTCCCATTTTTTGAACAAGCCTTTTTTCGGTGAGATACTGATTTTTTCATATAAATGTCAATACTCATGCCTGACCAACCAGCGTCAATAAAACCAAATAGATGATGAAATACTCTTCCTTTAACATCATCTTTTGCTATACCATTATAAACAACCTCGCCGTTTCCAAATCTCACAGGAAGACTATTTTTGTGTAGAGAATGATTTATTGGTTCGTTTGTCCAAATCCAATAACAGCCACCACCGTTTGGGACAGAACTTAAGTCGTTAGGAGTTTTTACAACAACAAAATCAACTTTTTTAAGTTGATGATTGGGTATATCTACATTCTTAATTGCCTTGAGAAATCTTTTCTCTTGTTTTAACCAATAACTGTTTGCCATATTAATGTTGCACTAAACTCAAAAATTTTAGCCTGTATTTATAGTCAAAATTTTCGTCAACATCTACCAGGCCATTTTTTATCAAGTGAGCATTTATAAATGTCTTATTTTTTAAGTATAAGTAGCAAAGCAGATTGTTTTCTTGATCGTGTTTTAGTGAATCAAATCTCATGAAAACTCTCTGATTTTTCAATTTTGCTTGTAAAAATTTAATGGCGTCATCAATTTTATCTTTATTAGCTTTTACCCCAATCAACTTTACCAACAGATCGTTATTTAATAACAACTTTTCTGGACTTACGATTTCTTTGACAGAATATGTATTTATTGCTTCGTTTTCTGTTGAATCAATCTTTGATCCAAATTGTAATTTTTTCGGATCAATTTTCCGGTCAAACTTTATTGAATCTTTAAAAAGATATGGTAATTCAGATATATCTTTTGCATAATTGATATTGTGTTGCTTTTGATCAATAAATTCAAATGCGACATTTTTAAATAAATCATCTTTGGTTGCCCCAATTTTTTCTTTTATTGTAGGTAAATAATTATTATTGATCTCAAATCCAACGGAATTGCGGTTTAAATTTTTTGCTACAAGCATTGTGGTCCCGCTTCCTAAAAATGGGTCCAAAACCGTATCACCCACAAAGCTGAACATTTTAATAAGCCGTTTAGGTAATTCTTCCGGAAACATTGCTAAATGTTTATCTTGCTTTGCACCATTAAAATTCCAATGACCATTAAAATACTGGTTCCATTCATCTTTTGACATTTTTGACTCTTCTTTTATTTCTTTTGATACAAAAGGAGAAACACCCAATTTCTTAAAAATCAATATAAATTCATAATCCAATTTAATAATTCCATTTCTAGGGTAAGGAAAGCTCCCCATTATGGTAGCACCGCCAGTGGTATTCATTGTCGTTGCTTTCTGCCAAATAATAGCTCCCATATAATCAAAGCCGATAGTTTCGCAAAACTTAATTATTTCTGTTCTAATCGGAATAATTTTATATCTGCCATAATAAACCGATCTCGCAAATTGATCACCTATGTTTATACAAAGACGACAACCGTCATTTAATGTCCTAAAACATTCTTTCCAAACTAAATTCAGGTTATTGATATAATCTTCATAGCTATCATCAAATCCGATCTGATCTATCGAGCCATAATCTTTTAATTGCCAATAGGGCGGTGAAGTAATCACAAGATGAACAGATTTATCTCGCAACTTCGTCATATTACGGGAATCCCCAATTATAATTTTATGATTGGTTTTCATATTATCTATTTTATTAAATCCTCAATTGAAACACCAAATGCCTTGGCTATTTTAGACATAATCATAACGGACGGTTTTTTAATTACATTACTTTCAATTTTTGTTAGGGTAGTGTATTTAACGCCGGATTTTTTGGCAAAATCCTCTTGCGACAAACCTGTTTTTGCCCGTTGTTTTTTTATATTTTCACCTATGTTGATTTCTGTTGCCATATTTTCAATTATTTGATAGTATGATAATGATGTGATATACTTTCAATATAATGATACCAGATTTTATTAGAACAATCAAACAGATCTTCTGGCGGCGCATTTCGCAAGGCGAAATATGAAAAATTGCGGCGGCGAAAAAAGAAGCTGCGAAGGCGAGGGCGAGGCGGAACATTCCTCAAATTCGTTTTGGTGGACCTAGGGAGAATCGAACTCCCGTCTCCACAATGCGAATGTGGTGTCATACCACTAGACCATAGGCCCTTATAAACTTATGTCTAATGGGGTGAAAATGCGGCGTATTACTTCACCCCGCCAAAAGCTTTTGGCGGGGCAAGCTGGACTACAAGCCCGAATCCGCCTTTAGCGGATTAACTTATAACTAACAACTTATAACTCATAACCGCAAGGAATTGCATTTTGTTATAAGTTATATGTTATCAGTTATGAGTTATTGTATTGTCGCAATTACTGAACGAAGCTCGAACCTATTTTGAACAAGAATTTCTGCCCTGACGGGCAGAAATCCCGCCCAGCGATTTTTTTGGGCGGCGGCGGGGCCTCAAATTGGGTGGTTAGTGAGTTAAGAAAAATTTTTAAAATATTCTCTGATTCTTTCTCGGTCCTCGTTCACCTTATCGCCCTTAAAATATATCTCAATAAACTCAATACCGACCATTTCTATAATTTGGTGATTTTCAATATGGGCGTAAATAATTCTTAAATCTTTTTTCTTTAAACTTTTACAAAAAAATCTGGCCTTAACAATATACAAATAGCCAGTTTTCGTAATGACATTAAAATGTTTGCCGATTCCCAAGGGCGCCTCGTTTAAAATCTTCTTGAACTCAATCAAATCGCTATCTAAAGATCTAAACTTTTTAGACAACCTCTTAAAATCTTTTTGAAATTCAGTCGTGCTTTTAAAGTTCATCTTCGTAATTTCTAACCGAATGATCTTCGTCGCGATAAAAAACGGTTTCGTAACTTATCTCTTCTCCCATTTTATGAACTCTCCAAGGAGTATCTGAATGAGAATAATTGCTCAATTCAGCGGCGTTTTTCCACGCCAAACGCGCCAAAACTTCATCTATGTGCTGAATTTCTTGAGCTGATAAAATTCTTAAATCAGCCGGACGGCGAGGCAGATATTTTCTCTGTTCATGTTGAAAATATTTACTTTTAATTTTTTCTATCTCGCCTTTTTCTATCATCTGATCGGTTATTTTTTTAAATTCAACCGGCGTCGGGCCAAAATGATTTTTAATGTATCTAGCGCCAATCAACTGCTCTTCAAATTTTTCGTAATAATCAAAGTCAATAAAATAAAGCAATTTATAAATCGCGGTTTCTCCTATATTAGGACGAGCTCCCGCTTTCTCTAAAATATACAACAAAACTTCTCTAAATTTTTTTAAATTCTGTTGCGGTACGCTGATTCTTATTTCCGGTTCGGCTGATTTTTTTACTTTTTTTTCTCGTTCAAAATCAACTTTGATTTCTTTCTTATTACCGCTCAACAAATCATTTAAAGACATGCCAAAAATAGCCGCCATCTTTTGCGCCTCGGTAATAGTTAAATCTCTCTCGCCCCGTTCTATTTGGACATAAGTCGGCCGAGAAATACCGATCTCCGACGCCAAAAACTCCTGCGTCAGATTATTCTTTTTTCGCAACTGTTGAATAAATTTTGAAAGCATAATGTTATTATTTTATTAACTGCTTTCAGTTTATCTGATGTAAAGTTATTTGTCAAGAGCAATGTCAAAAAGTTATACACACCCTAAATTTCGGCTAAAACTTCGGCGATTTTTTGTTCCATTGTGCCGACAAGTTTTTTATATTTTCTCCCTTTTCTCCAAGTGCTTTTTTCCGCATGGCCTTCATTTCCTCGACCCGCTCTGAAGTAAATATTTCGCCTGGAGTAAATTTTTTACCATACTCATCTACTGCCTGATCGAGCCTAGATTGAAAATCTCCCCCATCCATCCTTAATATAGTTTCTCTAATAAATTTTTCTGGTCCGGCTGCTTTGATTGCTTCTTCAAAACCCTTCTTTGATACCTCGATTGCTCCCTCAATCCCACTTTTATCCTGTTCGGGAACTTTTTTTAAAACTTCTGTAAGTACTTCTTGGCGCCTCAACATTTCTACGATAATCAAAGTAATTAATTCTTCTACATCTTTACCTTTTTCTTTGGCTCCTTTAGCCTTCTGATTGGCTAAACCCAAAAATTCTTCATATTTTCGATTGGCCCTTTCTGTGGCTTCGGCTTTGTTTTTTTCAGCCATAGCTTTTGCTTCAGCTATTTTTTCTTCAGCGTATTTCAAAGCTCTCTCGGCTTTCTTTTCAGCGCCAAAGGTAAAAAACATTCCTATTTTTTCACCCAAGGTATCAAAGAATCAAAGAAATAAAAGGAGCTGTCGGGAGTTAGTCCCGGATCTGAAAGTTCGACTTCTTGAGCAAAATTTACCCCGTAGGATACTGAAGGTATTCCTATGGGGCTCATTGCTCCAAATAAAAGTGAAAAAATAATTATTGGTAATATTATTTTTTGCATAATTTAATCTGTTAATTTTTATTAGATTTTATAAACCGACCTTTTTATTTTTAGGGATATGGTTTTAAATTTTAACTTTTGGTGGGATATTCTAAACTTTGCGCGAAATTTCTTTGAGCGAAACTGACGCTCGGGCGCGGCGGAATCCCCGCCCCGAGCGAGGCAACAAATCATTTTTTATGGACCTATACAGAATTGAACTGTCTGTCGTCTCCGCAACTTGCCCTGTTAGAAAATGTGGACTCGCTGGGAATCGAACCCAGAACTCGGCAATGCGAATGCCGCGTAATACCATTTTACTATGAGCCCTTATATTTTATCTAACAGGGTGAAAATGCGGCGTCTTGCCACTGGACTATAGGCCCGTATAAAATAACTAATAACTCATAACCTATAACTAATAACAAAAGGAATTTCTTAGAGTTATGGGTTTTAAGTTATCAGTTATAAGTTATTGTCTGGTCGGGGTACTGGGAATTGAACCCAGTCTACATCCTCCCGAAGGACGCGTACTACCGGTATACTATACCCCGTTGAAATCAACATTTTATTGTACCCTAAAACGACTTTTTTCCACAAGCTCCACTTCTTCTTTTTTCTCCTTGATGACTTTTTCGCTTTTTTCTTTCAATTTTTCAACGCTTAACTCGGCCAGCTCTTTGGCGCGATTTTCCAGATATTTTTTGGTGTTCAGTTTCGGCTCTTCCAGAACTTCGGCAAGCAAAGCGTTCAAAAGCGCGCCGATAATGGGTCCCTGCTTGATGTCAAGAAGCCGCATTATATCGTTGCCGTTGATTTTAAGCATCGCCACGGAAAGAGGATGGCGCGAGACCTTAGCCATCAGGTATTCCAGGTGCCGCAACTTGTACGGCTTTGCTTTTGGCACGCCGCTGCCGAGGCGATCCGCGATGCGCAAGTCAATCAGGTCTTTCAGATTTTCCGCGCCGACTCTTTTTATCAGCCGCCTTACTCCGGCTTCGGTCACCTCGCCGATGTTGTAGAAAAACATATGGTTGCGGATGAGATGGCTGGTTTTTTCAATTATTTCATTGGGGAATTTCAGCCGCCTTAATATTTTTTTCGCCACTTTCGCGCCGACAATGTCGTGATTGTAAAAAGTCGCGTCTTCACCCGCTCCGCGCTTGGTTTCCGGCTTCGCGATGTCGTGGAAAAGCGAAGCCAGCCGCACTTCAAGTTTTTCACTCGGGCAAAACTTAAGCGACAAAACAGAGTGCTCATAAATCGTGTAAATATGGTGCCTGTTCTGGCTTACGCCGATTCCGAGTTCAAGCTCCGGAATAATATAGCGGAGCAGGCCGGTCTCTTTGAGCGTCTCAATTCCCTGGCTCGGCCGCGGAGATAAAATAATTTTTTCCAGTTCGTCTCTTATTCTTTCGGTTGAAATCAGTCCGATTGCCGATGAATGTTTTTTAATCGCTTTAAGAGTTTCTTTTTCAATCTGCCACGAAAGAGCAGAGGGTTTATCTTGAAGTTTTTCTGACGGCTTGCCCTGAGCTTGCCGAAGGGAGTTTAACTGCGAAGCGAATCTTATGGCGCGCATCATGCGCAAAGCGTCTTCGCTGAACCTCTGGTCCGCGTCGCCGACCGCGCGGATTATTTTATTTTCAATGTCTTTTTTACCGTTGAAAAAATCAAAAATGTTTGCTTTCGCGTCCATAGCCATCGCGTTGATGGTGAAATCGCGGCGGCTCAAATCGTCTTCAAGCCGACCCACGAATTCAACTTTTTCCGGCCAGCGCTTGTCTAAATATTTTCCCTCGGTGCGGTAAGTCGTGATCTGAATTTCTTTCAGCGCGGGATTCTTTGAACCGGTTACGGCGGTAACGGTTCCGAATCGGTTGTTGTAAAAACTGCGCGGAAAAATTTTTTGGATTTGCTCCGGCTTGGCGCTTGTGGTTATGTCCCAGTCAATCGGAATTTTTTTGGTTAAAATATCGCGCACGCATCCGCCGACAATATACGCCTCAAAACCGGCTTCTTCCAATTTTTTAATGATGGATTTTACTTCTTTGGGAATAAGCATAGATATGTCTGATTTTTATATTATATCACAAAACCCCAAAGTTGACTTTATCGGCGCTTAAGAGATAATATGATATGATAAGGTTAGGATAAAATAGGAAAAATGGCAATAACAAAAAGGACGGTTAGCTCAGCGGTAGAGTCCCGAGTAATCGGGATTTACACCGAAAAAGGACGATTAGCTCAGTTGGTAGAGCACTTCATTTACACTGAAGGGGTCGCTGGTTCGAGTCCAGCATCGTCCACCAGAATTAAACCTTCATAAACTTTCACTATCATTTTACCCCCACACCAGAAATTTTATAAATTTTGGTGTGGGGGTTTACCAAATTTAATACACAAATCCAAAAAAATAAATCTGACCCCATCCCTTGCTACACTCTTTCCCTATTTGACAAGATTTTTTTAATGAGATAATCTTAATTGTAAGAGGAAAATTCTCTAAAGGTCGATTACCTGCCTAAAATTTTGGCAGGAAAACTCTCAAATTTAATTTAAGTAAAAATTTAATTTAAGTAAAAAATGAAAAAGAAATTTGGTATTTTATTAGTTAGTGCTCTAATAGTTGGAGTAGTTTTGAGTTTGGTTGGAGTGACTTTGATTTCTCAGGCAGCGCCAGTTGAAAAACAGCAGGGCCCAAATAGAGAAGTGCCTAAACCCATTCCTGCTACTAATATAGAGGTGGTAAAGAAAGTTTTTTCTGAAGATGTGGAAAAAGGAAAGGGCAAACCTTCTCCTCCTCCTAAAACAGGGGGTGCGGCAACTGGAATTTTGGGCGATTATCCAGTAACGGGTAATAAATACGCAGTGGTAATTGGAATCTGTGATTATCCTGGTACAAACCTTGATCTCTGCCAATCCGATGGAGATTCGTTGCATATGTATAAAGCCCTTACCGAGCTTTACGGATATGAACCAGAGAATATTAAATTATTTAAGGACGACGGGGGTATTACTGGTCCTACTCTTGGTAGTGTCGTTTATAGCATTCCGACCCGCGACAATATTTATAAGGCTATAATGGATATTAAGAGTTATGCAACCTCGAGAGATGATGAGGTAGTCTTCTTTTTCAGCGGACACGGAACAAGAGGGAAAGTTGAAGATATTGGTAACGAAGACATTGATGAGGCAATTGTCGTCCATGACAGCGACGGGATTATGGATGAAGATGGTAGTTCAGAGTTAGATTTTATATGGGACGAAGAATTGAGAATATTGTTCAGCGATTTTTCAACCTCAAGGATTGCTTTTGTCTTTGATACCTGCCTTGCTGGCGGACAAGATGATGTAGCAACAAAGGGAAGGGTTGTTTCTATGGCAACCGGAGAAACTCAATCAGCTTATGTCTATTCAACTGCCGGAGAAGATGTAGACGGAGACGGAATCAAAGATGGGGAAGGAGTGTTCAGCCGTCTTTTTGTCAACGAAGGAATGTTGATGGCTAAAGCAGATAAATATGACCACCTCGCTAACGTTCCAGATGTGGTTGTAGAAGAAGCCTTTGACTATGCCAAAGCAAATATCCCGACTTACCTGAAGGGTAGACAGAAGCCGGTAATAAGCGATAATTTTTACAACGACCTGCTTTTATAGCGGTTATTGATAAGAGATATACTATACAAAACTCCGTTTCAAAACGGAGTTTTGTATCTAAAAACTTGGCGTTCTAGAACGCCAAGTCAACGCCAAGTTTTGAAAAAAGATTTTTTCCAACATTTTAGAGGATTTTTGACTTTTTCCCGCCCTTTTTTGAATACCCCGAAGTAGAAATTTACGAATAAATTTCACTACGGGGCAGGTAAAACAAGGGCGAGGTCGCGAGCGAAAGCGAGCGACCGAACCCGACAAACAGAGAATAAAACTGGCAAGAATTACGATAGGGGTCAACCACGAAAGTGTATATAGTCGGGGGTCAGGTTTTTAGCTTTTCAGGTCTCTTTTCTTTAACTGATGGATAAGATTTGGTAGAATGATAGTGAAAGTTTGAGAAGGTTTAATCCGTGCAGCCAATTTGTAAAGTTTCGGTTTCCCGCCTCGCTCGGGGCTGGCAAAAAGCGAAGTCCCGTACCGAACTTGTTCTGGTGCGGGGGAAGGGGGTTGGAGAGTGAGTGTCCACCAGGAATTTTTGCCCGCCCTCGCTTTCGCCGCTTCTTTACAAATAGATATGTCAAAGTCAATTTATTCCAAAGAATACAAAAACATTATAGAACGGCTTAAAACAGCCCGACTTGATGCTAGCTTAAAACAAGTGGATGTAGCGTCTAAATTAAAAAAACCCCAATCTTACATTTCAAAAATAGAAAGAGGCGAAAGAAGAGTTGATGTCGCCAATAATACAATTGTCAAAATTGAAGCTGGTAAAAACCAGAATCCAACGCTTGATACCCTCAAGAAAATTGCGAAAGCTCTCGAGGTGAGTGTTGATGAGTTAATCAGCTAATTTAATTTTATGAATGAAATTGAATTTAAAAATCTTAGTCCAATAGAAAATTATGAGGTTCGTTTTAAGTGTTTCGATGGTCCTGATGGTTATCAAGCCACTTTTCATATTTATAACAAAGATAATAAAGAGATTCATTATAAGATAAATTTTGTAATATCGGGAACTGAATATAATACTACCGAACAAGGAAATATGAAATCAAATGGGGATTTAATTAACGAAAAATACGGTGAGTTAGAAAATTGTTTTAAGGACGTTGGAATAAAATATATAAAAGAAAGAGTCAAACAAAATAATCTAAAAAATGAAACTATTAATATTTTAGGATTAATTTAATATGAACGATCAAAAACCACAAAATTTGAAATGGTTATGGTGGGTACCGGGAATTATAATTTTTGTTGTAGTTATTGTTGCCGCAACCAGCCAGACCCCAACGCAGCCCACGTCAGAACCAATACCGCCAACAACTGAACAGCCACTATCGTCACCTACCCCACCAATTCAATCGCCAGCATGCACAAATTTTCAATATTCTGAATGGTCTCACTGTGCTACAGATGGCACGCAAAGCAGAACTATCATCAAGGCGTTGCCGGAGGGTTGTAGTGGCGGAAATCCAATACAGTTCCAAAATTGCAAATATGAGCCATTGCCACAAGGTACAACCGGCAAAAAAATTTATCAAAGAATGATAAATCAAATCAAAAATGCACCAAATCAAACCATTAGTACTAATTATGTTGCGGGAGCCGATGCAGGTAATACAACTAATTTAACATGGCAAGTGAAAGATGACGGATTATACTTATATGTAAAGGCATACAGAACATCTAATCCGGAAGACCAAAGCACTATGGCCCAAGTTGATACTAATTTTGATGGGCAGCCAGAATGGATTTCTGATCGTGGCCAACCGTTTGTTGCTATTTCCCCGTCTGATAAGTATTATAAAGAAATTATTTTGTCGTGGGCGACATTTAATTCATATTTTGCAAGCTATTTATTGAAATAAAATATGGGCAACCCGCTACCAACGAATACACACAAAGGAACAATTGGCGAATTATTGGTACAACTGCGACTGTTGGAATATGGCGTACAGGCCGCGCCGCCAATTAAAGATAGTGGTAATGATTTAATAGCAATAAAAGGTGAGATTGTTAAATTTATTCAAGTCAAGACAGAAAAACGATTAAGAAATTTACCGAGCGTTTATCATTTGGTAGCACTTGTGGAATTAAAATATGGTGGGAATAACAACTTATTATTAGATAAATCAGATATTTATTTTATTGAAAAAGGACAAACGTATAATAAAAGACAAAAATTAACAAAGGGGTTAATCAACAAAATTTGGAATTAAAATATTAAACAAAAAATATGAGAACAATTGGTAAAACAATCGGATATTTACTTTGGATCGGTGCGGGAATTTTTATGTTTATTTTCTGGCTATCCGCAATGAGCAAATGGCTTGGTACTTTGGGCATTATTCTTTCCTTTGTACTCTGCCCCAGTCTCGTTGTATTTCCAATAATAGTTTGGGCTATTGGTATAGTAGGTCTAATAATTTCCGGTCTATCGTCTGGTAACGACTAATATGAATTTAGAGAAAAAGAAAAATATCGCAACAATAATTTCCGCCATTTTTTTATTTTTGGCAATGTTTAGCGGTTGGCCATACGGATTTTTTACGCTTTTGAGGCTTGTCATTTTTGTCGCAACCGCTTACATAGCTTGGATTGCATACGAAGAGAAACAAGAAAAATGGACTTGGATTTTTTGTTTTCTTGCAGTGATTTTCAATCCATTTATCCCTCTTTATTTTGGTAGAAGTTTCTGGGTTATTGTTGATTTAATAGTTGCGATATTTTTGATAATTTCAATTTTTGTTTTCAGATTTACTAAAAAAATTGAAAATTAGGCGCGCCAGTTTCACCGGCACGACCTGCCTGCTGGCAGGCAGGAATTCGGCGGCGGAAACCCCAGTAGTAGAACGCTTCGCGTTCACTACGGGGCAGGAGCGAGGGCGGGCCCCGAAGTAGAAACTTCGTTTCACTACGGGGTAAACAAAAATTCTTGCTTTTTGCTTGCCCCGCAGCAAGCCGAAGGCTTTGCTATGGGGACCGCCCGAGCGTTCAGTTTGGCGCGCGAAGCGCGCCGTCAGTTCCGTTCAAAAAAGGTTCGGATTTCGTCAAACAAACGCACAAAAATTGTTATTTACTATTTTTGACTTTTAATATAGCATTAAAGTAATAAGGGCGAGATTGGCCGATGTCGCCAATAATACAATTGTCAAAATTGAAGCTGGTAAAAACCAGAATCCAACGCTTGATACTCTCAAGAAAATAGCAAAAGCTCTTGCTTGCCCGTCCGTAGCAGAGGCGTAGGCGGGAGGTTAGTGTTGATGAATTAATATAACCAATAGAAATATGGAAAAGATTTTTTTTAGTATTATTAACGGATTAACTAAATAACTCTATGAGCGGAAAACTGCAGGACGAAACAGGCTTAATGAGCGGAAACTACAACTATTTTTCAAAAGGAAATTTTGAAATGTTGTTTTGGGTTAGTTTAATATTTGGATTTTTTACTTTATTCTCAAATAATAATAAAATTTCTATATATTATTTCGGCGGGTCTTTTATCTTTTTTATTCTTTCAAAAGTAAACTGGCAATCTAAATATTTAAGCTGGCTCGAAGATTTTTTCGGAATAATTTATTTTATATTTTTTATATTGATTTTTTTATTGCCAATAATTTATTTTTTGATAAAATATTAAATTACCCAAGGGGAATCCTTGGATAGGATGAAAAAATTTTCCACCGAATTTTAAAACCCCATTTTTGCGGGTTTTTTTCCAAACTTTATAAAGTTTCTTAATATTGACAAACTTTATAAAGTTTGATAATATATCGGTATAAGCATAAAAATATGACATTACACACTGAGAAATATAAACAAGCAATCCTTTACCTTTGCGCCAAATTGGGCAAGGAAGTCAGGGGAAAGAAAAAACTGGCGAAATTGCTCTATTTCGTTGATTTTGATTTTTTTGAAAAAAAACAGAAATATTTTACCGGCGACAAATACAAAGCATTGCCAATGGGACCTTTTCCTGTTTCTTTGAGTGCGATAACTCGAGAAATGGCAAAAGAGAAAACATTAAAAATAGAATCAGTTCGGGAGCATAATGGATATAACGCAACCGAAGTTTATACTTGCCTAAAAAATCCAAAAACATCCGCTTTTTCTAAGGAAGAAAAAGAAATGCTTGATCGGGTGATTGTAAAATACGGACACTTGAACGGAAAACAACTGGAAGACTTAACGCATGCGGAAGCGCCTTATTCCGGAACAAAACCAAACGAAGAGATATTTTATGAATTAGCATTTTATAGAGGTACGAATTTTAAAAACAATGATTAATTTTATTTCACACCTTTCGTTTGAAAAAGAAGCCGCCAAATTGAAACGGCGGTTTTCTTTTTTGGACAAAGCGCTGGAGTCATTTAAAATGTTGTGTGAATTTCAATTTCATCCTCTTGATCCTCAACAAAGAATCGCCCCAGCAAAATTACATAGAGTGACGCAAAATGATTTATGGAGCATTTGGAAAATTGAATTGGTTGTACCGGGGTTAAAACCAAACCAGTTTCCAAGAGTTTGGTTTGCGGTAAAAGGTTCAAATATAGCTTTTTTATGCATAGCTTCCCACATTGATAATTATAGCGATAACCAAATAAATCAAGTAGCAATTGGGAGGATTAGTGATATTTTTTAGGGATGGTGCGCCCCGCCACTGCGGGGCGCGAAATTCGGCGGCAGAAAAATATGTTTGGAATTAGTCAAACAATTGCATCTAAACATTACAAAAAAATTATGCAAAATTTCCGTTATTTTCACCAATGCATTTCCTGTGGGAAAAAATTCCAGCCGGACAGATTTTTATACACTTGCCCGGATTGCGGCGGACTTTTGATGGTTGAGCGGGACGAAGAATATGTCAAAAAGAAAGTTGGGCAGGGTAAAAAGGCGCGGGAATATTTTGACAATTTGCGCTTTGGCGCGGCAAGGAAAATTTATCCCAATGATTCTGGCGTCTGGCTTTGGCGGGATTTCCTGTTGCCGGAATTTCCCGAGAAAAGCATTATTTCCCTGAAAGAAGGCCAGACCGACTTGTTTGAAGTTCCCAAATGGCTTAAAAAAGAAATCGGACTTGAGAATCTTTTTATAAAAATGGAAGGTCAGTCGCCGTCCGAGAGTTTTAAAGACAGAGGAATGCCGGTGGCGGTTTCCGACGCGCTGCGCCTGCAGCAGGATTATCCGGAATTAAAAATCAAGGGAATCTCCTGCGCTTCCACAGGCGACACTTCTGCTTCAGCCGCAGTGTACTCCGCTTATGTGCGCGACAAATTGCGCTGCGTGGTAATGGTGCCGCACCAGAAAATTTCAGATCCCCAGATTTTCCAGGCAATGGCGCACGGCGCCGAAGTAAGAGCGATAAAACACCCGGATGGATTTGACGGCTGTATGACGCTGATTCAAAAATTCACAGCCAAACATCCAGAACTGATTTTGGTGAACAGTAAAAACGATATGCGCGTGGCGGGACAGGAATCCATCGGTCTTGAAATTTTGCAGGATTTGTCGTGGCAGGCGCCGGATTGGATTTCCATTCCCATAGGCAACGCGGGCAATCTTGCGGCGCTTCTGCGCACGCTCTTGCGCGCGAAAGAATTCGGCCTGATACAAAAGATTCCCGGAATTATTGGAGCTCAAACAAGCTCCGCGGACACGCTTGTCCGCTGGGCCGAAAGCGGATTTAAAAAATACGAGCCTGGAACGTATCGCGACACCGTGGCTTCGGCGATGAACATCAATAACCCCGTGAGCTTTCCGAGGGTGAAAAAATTCTGCAAAAATTTTAACATAAAATTTTATCGTTCGGCCGAAAAAGAAATTTTAAAAACTTGGGCGCGTTTTATGGCCGCGGGCGCGAATATCTGCCCGCAAAGCGCCGTGGCTCTGGACGCCGTAATTCAGGCGCGCGAAAACGGGGTTGTCGCGGAAAATGATTTGGTGGTTTCTGTTTCCACTGCTTCGGCCATAAAATTCGCCGAGAGCGGAATAAGGCATCACAAAACCGGAAGCAGGATTGACTTTGCCAATCCTTATGAGGTAATTGAGGGCAATTTGGAAGCGATAGAAAAATCTTTTGACAAATAATCGCCTTAAAAAGGCGATTTTAAAACTTTCCGAATACGGCTTATTCAAGGAGCGATAACAGCGCCATCATGGCCACTCCCAAAAATATCGCGATTAATTGTTTAAGTGATTTTGACAATTTCCGTTCTTTGTGCAGTTCCGGAATCAAGTCCGAGCCGGCGATATAGATGAATCCGCCGGCGGTTAGCGGGAGCATATAAAGAGAGAATTTTTCCGTGTTAATTCCAATGGCAATGGCCATTAGTGTCCCGACTATTGCAAACATTCCGGTTAAAAGGTTAAAGAATATCGCTTTGCTCCTGCTAAATCCGGCATGAAGCAAAACAGCGAAATCGCTTATTTCCTGCGGTATTTCGTGGGCGATTATCGCGATAGTGGTGGCGATGCCGACAGGCACGCTTATTAAATAGCTCGCGCCGATAAGCATGCCGTCAACTAAATTATGCAAGCTGTCCGAAATTAAGCTCAATTGTCCAACAGGATGGATTTTTTTATTCTCGCCGATGCTGTGTTCGTGTTTCCAGAGCAGGGATTTTTCCAGCACAAAAAAAATAAATATTCCGGCCAAAACCAGCATGGAAGCCAGCAGCTTATTTTGCGATTTTTCAAATGTCTCGGGCAGAAGGTGTATGATGGCATCGCCGAACAAACTTCCGGTGGCCAAGCTTACAAAGATAAAAAGCAAGCCCTTAAGTTTTTCTTCGCTGATGGAAAAAGTGAAAATCCCGATCAGGGGAAGCAGGCTTACGATTATTACGCTGAATATCGGATAAAATAATTCGCTTGACGCCATATAAAAAATATGATTTTAATCCCGAGCACTCGGGACCACTCTCTTTAAGAGTAAATTTTAACATAGTTGAGTGTTCATAACAAGAAATTTTTACTATGGAAATTTTAAAAAGAGTGTGATAAGATGTTAAAATATTATTTAGGCATTTGGGCATGTAGCTCAGTGGTAGAGCATCGCCCTTATAAGACGAGGGTCGCAGGTCCGATTCCTGCCATGCCCACTAATTGGGTTCGCCCCGTCATTCGACGGGGCGCCACGCCCTGCGATGAACGCAGGGCAAGGGTTTACTTGTCCCGGGTTCATCCCGGGATCCCGTGGCGAATCCAAGCACACCCACCGTTTATCAAGTTTTTATGCCGCAAAATTTTAAATTTGAGATTACAAAAGAAAATCAAGGCAGCCGCCTTGATAAATTTTTAGCCGGAAAAATGCCGGAATATTCGCGCGCATGGCTGCAAAAGTTGATTAAAGAGAAAGATATTTTAGTCAACCCCTCGACAAGCTCGGGGCAAGCCGCGATAAAAGCTTCCTATAAGCTGAAAACTGGCGACTCAGTTGTGGGCAAAGTGTTTCCGCCGCCGGAAATAAGCATTGCGCCTGATCCGGAGATAAAATTCAAGGTTGTTTATGAGGATAAAGATTTTGCCGTGATAGAAAAGCCAGCCGGGCTGGTGGTTCACCCCAGCGCTTCGCACAAGAAAAAAACGCTGGTGAACGGCCTTTTGGCCCGCTGGCCCGAAATCAAAAATGTCGGAGAAAATCCGCTGCGGCCGGGCATTGTGCATCGGCTTGACAAAGACACTTCCGGACTGATGATTATTGTCAAAAACAACGAGGCGTTTTTTTATTTCAAGAATCTTTTCAAAAACCGGCAGATTGAAAAAAAGTATTTAGCCCTTGTTTTCGGAAAGATAAAGCCGCCGGAAGGGCTAATAGATATTGCCATCAGCCGGTCAAAAACAATTCCCGCCAGGCAGGCGGCCGCCAAAACGGGTGAAAAGTCCAGGAAAGCGGTTACTTATTATAAAGCGTTAAAATATTTTATTGACGATGCTGGAGCCGGCTATACTCTTCTTGAGGCCGCGCCCAAAACCGGCAGGATGCATCAAATCCGCGTGCATTTTTTCACCCTTGGCCATGGCATTGCGGGAGACAAGGTTTATAAAAAACGGCGAATGTCTGGCTTCGCCAGATCCCGCGTAGCGGGAAAATTAGTTTGCGAACTTTCAAGGCATTTTCTGCACGCAAACTTTCTCGGGTTTGTTTCTCCCTCGGGAAAAAATCTGGAATTTATTTCTTCTCTGCCTGAAGAATTAAAAAACTTTTTGGAAAAATTAAAACCAGCCAATGCTCCAGGGTTGACCCCGTTAGAAGTCCGAACTTACTCTTGATATTTTCCAAAGTTATCAAGCGAAAGCGGCTTCGCCTTACATTCAAATTTAATAGCGAGAATAATTTAAAGACTTCTAACGGGGTTGACCCCGTTAGAAGTCCGAACTTACTCTTGATATTTTCCAAAGTTATCAAGCGAAAGCGGCTTCGCCTTACATTCAAATTTAATAGCGAGAATAATTTAAAGACTTCTAACGGGGTTGACCC
>Ga0180732_1001187_pt1 | contig 17035 bp, 18 predicted proteins | sample KR11_01MetaG_FD_148674 | JGI IMG/M metagenome (GOLD analysis project Ga0180732, IMG submission 148674) | Groundwater microbial communities from the Olkiluoto Island deep subsurface site, Finland - KR11_0.1 MetaG | ecosystem: Environmental > Aquatic > Deep subsurface > Groundwater | place...
GGTCCGTTTTCGATGTTAAAGTGGGACCGTTTTCGATATTAATTTTAATGTACAATTACTGGAGGTGGGTGCGTTTTCGATGTTAAAGTGGTCCCAATTTCGATGTTAAAAAACATGTAAAAACGGGGATCAGGATTTTTGTTATTCTTTTCATGCGGAAACCTCCAATTATGTACCAATAATTTTGAGATCCTCGAATAAATAAGAAAGATTAAATCAAATAGGTTTTAAATGAACAGGTGATTAATGGACATTGTAGCATTTTCACCTTAATAAAACTATAAGGATTAAAAAATCTTACACTTTCTTTAGGGATAATCTTACATTTTAGGAGATCAGTAACCAAAAATACCTATCGTTGATTTTTACAAATACTTCTTCAATAAGAAATCTTTTAACTTTTGTGCTTTTTCAGTGCGGCCCATTTTCAGATACGCATCGACTTCGTGTTCGAGTGTTATGACCGGAATGTGCATGTCTGAATACTCCACCCAGTCGCGACAGGCCTCCAACGCAACCGGTGAATCCCATTTTTGGTCGGGGAGCATGTACTGCACATCGCCCATGCTTTCAATCTTGATGCCGTCAATTTCAAAAACACCAAAGTAAGAGCGGATGCGTTCAGTGGCTTTGAAATGCACCAGTTTCACCAGGTATTTGACCAGCCTTCTTTCGATCTCGTAAGCGCCTTCTTTATCAGTTTGAATATCAATATCGTTAATATCCAGCTGCATGCCGTGCAGCACCATGCCCAGACTGCCAGTGACCGCCCAGTTGATCGGTTTTCTGCCTGGATTGGTCAATTCCGGATAAATTATTTGCAAAGCCTTCAATATCTTGGGGTCAATCGTCATTCAATAATCCGCCTTATAGCATCAACGCCATCAGCATTTCATCAAACATGCTGCCGTTAATGCAAATGGCCATGGGTTCCACACCGTAGACGGTGAAACCGCAACGGGTGTAGGTCTTGATGGCGCGGGTATTGGTTGTTACAACTGCCAGTTTAACTACCTTGACGCCCTTCTCCATTGCCCAGGCGGTGCAGCGCGCGATCAGTCCTTCGGTGATTTGATGTCCGCGGAAGTCTTCTTTGACATAAACACCCCAGATAGTGGCGGTGTGCTGAAGTTTGGGCGAGCTTTCGCGGTGGATGCCGCACATGCCCACCAGATCCCCTTCGTGGTCAGCGAAGAAAACCGACCCGGCTTGGCCAAGGTCATTCAAGCGCTGCTCCCAAAAAGTGGAGGGGAAGGCGAAATTGGTAGCGTAATCAGAACTGAAGGCATCGGGATGATTATGCAGCGCCTCAAGCCTGAGATCGCGGAAGGCAGGTGCATCCGTTACGCGCGCGGGGCGCAGGGTGATCTCTCCAATGCTGGTTTTCATAAAAGTATCCATGCAAAAATTGTACAACAGGTGAATATTTTTGAAAACCGCTTGATCAATTTTGGATCAAAGAAATTGATTGACGCTAATTTGACGATATGTATGTATTATTTTATTAATCGAATAGACAGTTGCTGCAATTTTTAATATATCTTCAAGAAGGTTCAATATGCTTTCTTTGTCTTTGTTGGGGTAAGAAAAAAGAAAGGGAAAAATGAAAAAAAAATTACAAATAATTACACTTATTATTGGCCTTCTAATTGTTGCTTCCGGGTGCAATAACACTTCAGAAATAGCACTTCAAACCTCTCCTCAACCGACAAAAACACCTATCCCTACTGCATCCTCGTCACCAGCGACCTCAACCCCAAAAATCACTACAACCCCGACCCCTGAACAACAGAGGGATCTAAAACTCGGTGTCGAAGGTACAGATGTTCAAACCCTGGAGCAACAGCTCCTTTCGTTGGGTTATGCAGAGGTCGGTGTGGTGGATGGTGTATTTGACATTCAAGATGAAGCAGCAGTAAAGCACTTTCAACTGCTCAGCAATCTGCCGATTACCGGGGTGGTGGATGAAGTAATTTGGGGTGCGCTTTCTGACACAAACCCTGCACCATATTATTTACCGCCGGCATTTCCGGGAAAGGTGGCGCAGGTTAGCTCCACCACCATGGTGTGTGACGATCATGCTTTACAAGATCGACTTGCTGTGATGGAGTATCTGCAACCCGGGTCTGAAGAATGGGCAATAGGCGCATTTGGACCCGAAACAAGAGACGCCCTGATGGAATTTCAAAAGTACTATATGCCTGAAGCAGACGGCATCCCTGATCTCGAAAGCTGGAAGAAAGTATTCAGCCCGATTCCACATTGGACCTTTGGCGGCGCCATGGTCAGCGTTGAAGACTGGCCAACCTCCATTTACCCGGCAGATCAAAATGTGGTGGCAATGGCCTGGGATGGCTCACGCCTGTGGCTGGCGGTGAGCAAAGGCACTTACCTCTTCGAGAACTACCTTATCCGCATTGACCCCAATGAGCACCCTGCTGAAGCAGTGACAATTATTCGCCCCAGAGATTGTGAAGCCCAGTATGCGCAAATTGTTAATATGGTTTACTCTGGCGGGAAAATATGGCTTCTATATAATGCCGATGCGGATGGTAACCCAGTGCCACTCCTGCAGACGGTTGATCCTGAAAGCGGCGTTGCGCGAACCCCATTTGAATTCGCCAGTTGCCCGGACGGTTTTTGTTACACCGCCACCGGGATGGGCGTCACAAAAGGACAACTCTGGGTGACAGCGAGTGATCGCGCTTATTCAATTGACCCGTCGTCGGGCCGGGTACTCGTTTCACGTCCGGTAGGTTTTTTGGCATCAGCAAATATGGTTTATGACGGCCAATGCTTTTGGTACCTGGGTGAAGCAAATGTAACCTCTTTCAATCCGTTGGGAGGTGCTTGCCGCCAAAACAATTCAGATAACATGCTCTTTTATGGATATCCAGAAACAGACGGTACGCTGGTTTGGACGGCTAATTATGACGGCACCTTCTCACAACTAAACCTGAATACCGGCGTCACCATCGTGCTTGAACCCATTGTTAGCAGTCCATCTTCGATGGTTTATGGATTGAAAAACTTATGGATTGCTGACAATGAAACCAGTTCCATCGTTGGATATTCTCCCGAATTGGGGAACTATGGAGCACCCATCCCGTTTCATGGCGTGGCACCAACACTCATGTTATACGAATCAAATTATTTGTGGGTTTATTACTGGGAAAGTGCCAGTGTCGAAAGAATCAACATTGAGAACTATGCGATCACAGCAACTAATCGCACTGCCACACCGGTTTTTACCCTAACCCCTTCACCAACTCCGCCGGTCTTGTCACGAACGCTTTCGCTGACAAATCCAAATATGCAAGGTGATGATGTGCTCATGCTGCAAAATGCGCTTCTTGAACTGGGATATTCAGAACTAGGCGTTCCGGATGGCTCATTCGGCAAATTAACTGACAAAGCCGTCCGCCGCTTTCAAGAGGAGAATGGATTAACCGTTGATGGAATTGTTGGTCCGCAGACATGGGCCAGGTTGTTCACGAAATAATCCGTTTTTAGGTCTTTTATAGAAAAGGAATCAACCCAATGATATTGAATCTGTTTTTAATTGCGTTCTGCGTGTTTTTATCCTGGCTGTTATATCGATTTCCCCTCAAGAAAGCCAAGACACCAGATGATTTCCGTAAATTGCTCTTGTTTTTTGGAGTGCTGTTGATATTTGTTCTATTTAATGGCTTATTAGCCTTTTTTGGATTGGGAGGGTTAAAAAATGCAAGTTCAAATGCGGCGATAACAGACATCACTCAATTATCCGCGATTGAAAACGGCGATGGAGTGGTCATTAGTGGAACATTGAGTGATGAGAATGATTTCCTCAATGGAGATTATATTGCGTATATAGACGAAAGCAACTTATGGACTCCCAAACCATTAATAATCGATTTACTAGATGGAAGTATCGAAATATCCAATGATACCTATCAAGGTACAAATTGGCCTGTGGATGCCAGAGGGATATCATATTTACCAATATATCAACCTGTAATTGTGGTTGGTTACGTTGAAAAAAACCTGGCTTCATTGAATAACACACATTCAATTCGAGCAGATATTATTTATGCTGGATCATTTGAAGATTTTGCGGCACGCGCCAAAGGAAAATCGATTTTGGCATATGCAATGATTCTTGCCAACTTCTTTGTAGCTTTTATGATTGTATTGATCCCGATTCGGGAATGTATCAAAGGTATTAAAGGTAGGCCTGATTGAAACAAGGGCCTGACAAAGTATTGGAGTGTCCTAATTGCAAGACAGCGATGATCATTTTCACGCTGGCATCAGGTAACACGGTTGACGCCCAAACCTGGACGGATGGAAAAATGATCGCCCCCATGCTGCCGCAATTGCCTGCCATAACCAAATGTAGCACCTGTACCCATTTTTTTTGGCTTTGTGAAGCCAAAGTGCTTGGCGAAATTCCGCTCTGGGGACCGGAACTCGACAAAATTCCAGAAAACTGGAAAAAAGCCGAAAGAGTGCGAGATTTGACAGAGACTGAATATCTTGAAGCAATTAGTAAAGGAGCAGCACTAAACCGAGACCAAGAGCTTTATCTTAGGTTGGGTGCATGGTGGGCGGGTAATGACCCACAAAGAGATATGAACTACACCCCTGAAACAAGTGGATTTATTCGCACACAAGAGGGAATCCACAACCTCAAACGCTTTAGTGACTTACTTGATGAAGATAACTCCCGAGAAAGACTGTTTAAAGCAGAAGCCATGAGAGAACTTGGCTTATTTTCTGAAGCACTTGATTTATTGGTTTTTAATTTCCCGAAAGAGTATGAGAACAATGTGAATTTGATTCGAGATTTGGCTGAAAAGAAAGACTTGTTACTGAGAGAAATAATTGAATAACTATAGAAAAGAAAGGGAAAAAAACATGAAAAAGCCTTTGACTTCAGTATTGACACTTATCTTGATTTTGGCGCTCGTTTCGCTATCTTGCAGCCTTGGCAATACAGCCTCCAAGATATTCGATAAAGATAATAATTCAGGAGAAGAATATTTCAGTGAAAGTGGTGGGTTTAGCTTCATCAAAGTAGAGGGTTATGATTTCAATGACTCTTTTGGTATTGTCGAAATGACAGCCCCCAATGCAACAACTGAAACCGGCCCGGGCATCATGGTCATGGGCGGGTTGATGGAACAGGAACTAACCAATGATGATCTGCTCGAATCTATGAAAAGCCAGGCCTCAACGATTGAAATTGGGAAAACCAAGAAAACCAAAGTGGATGGCATAAGTGGTTTACTGGCTGATCTATCAGGCGATTACAACGGCGTCAAAATCAAGGGTCAAATCTTTATGGCGATGTATTCTCCAAAACAGCAGTTCGTGATTATGGCACTGTCACCTGAAGGCCAATGGAAAGAAACGGAGCCAGTGTTCGAGGCAGTTCTTGACTCTGTGAAATTTTTTGAGGCATCACCGTTTGTTTCTTCCAATGATGGAAGCTATGAAAGCGATGACAGCGAAATGGACACTCTCATTGCCAGTGAGCCCCAATTGATTCGCCAATGGGCAAGTGAAGCCTATGCTGAAAGTGAGTACTCCTCCACAGACTGGGCAGCCTCTCAAGCCACAGGTGCACCAGATGTTGATACCTGCGGAGATAATGTAAACGCCTGGGCTTCAACCAGTTCAATTGGTGAAGCCTGGATAGAATTAGTATACGACACCCCGGTCAGCCCGACTGAAATAAATATTTATCAATCTTACAACCCTTCTCAAGTGGTCGAAGTAGACATCATTGATCTCAACGGAGAAGCCTGGATTGCCTGGGCGGGAGAACCTGAATATATTGAAACTTGTCCTGACTTGATGACCATAACCCTTGAATTGGATGAACCTTTATACATTGATCGGGTGGTGATCTACATTGACCAATCCGTGCTGCAGATGGGTTACAACGAAATTGACGCTGTTGAACTGGTCGGCTATACCATGCAAGAACAAACATACTCATATACAAACGAGGAGGAAGAAAGCAATGACCTCGTTGACGAACCCGCAGCCGCTGTCGATGATGGCCAGCCAGCACCGACCAACTATTCGGGTTGGATGGCTGATTCTGTCTATCAGGGATGGATCAATATCATCATCAATGAAACCAAAGTCAAAGACCTTGACAAGATTATGACCATCAAAGGCACTAAAAGCACAGAGAGCTGGAAACCGCGCCCTGACCATGCAGATACCTTCATTTATGAAATGGGACCTGCTGGGATGAAAGGGTATATCAGTGTCACCACAGATGGCATTGTCTATAAAAAGAGCTTGTCACCCAATACATATCCGACTGATTTTAAGTTATCCACGGTCACCAAAGCAAACTATGACGAACTGGATGCCATATATAAGAGAGATTATGTCATCCCATATAATGTCATGGCCAATCTGCTTGAATCACCTGGATTACTGATTGAACAATATTTTAGAACTGATGATGAAAAAATGATCTCTTCATATAATTGGTATGCATCAAACGGGGACAAAATTGGCGGGTACTTCATAGATGGACTGTTAACCGGCATGGCAGGACTGGTTTACATTCCAGCAAAGTAAAAAGTAATATGACTCAGATAACCAGAATTTCGCTAAATTGCAGCGAAATTCTGGTTTTTCTATTGACAAAATTGTCCAATAGAATATAATATGACCAATCAGTCATGTGACTGGTCAGTCATATATTAGGATAAAATAATGCCTCTTCAAACATTTGATAACTTGCCCCAAGAAAAGCGCCAAAGAATCATTGAGTGTGCTGTGGACGAGTTTGCGCAACACGATTATGCGAGCGCCTCCATCTCAAAGATCGTCGCCAAAGCCGGTATTGCCAAAGGCAGCTTGTATCAATATTTCAATGACAAAAGCGATCTATATTCTTACCTGCTTGACCTTGTTTCACAAACAAAAGCCAATATGATGGCAAAAGCATTTCGCCAAGAGAACAGAATGCCCTTTTTTGAGTCGTTACAAGCTTTGTTTTCTGTGATGGCCAACTTTGAGCTCCAATATCCTAAACTGGCAAAGATCGGTTACAAGGCAACCAGTGGAAAATCACCCTTGCCCGAAGATCTGTTAATTAAAGGTAAACGCGCCACCATTCATTACTTTGTAACCTTGATCAACCAGGGAAAAGCCAGCGGAGAAATTCGGTCGGAAGTCGATGCTGAAGTTGCAGCTTTCATTTTCGTTTCAGCGCTCTCAGAAATAGGAAACTATGTCTCGGCTTATTCTTTAAAAACTTCAACTGATATTAACCCTGAAAAACCCACCCCTGCTCAACTCTCTGGAATTGAGAGGCTTTATCAGCAAGTCATCATGATCCTCAAAAACGGGATCGCAAATTAAAGGATTTTTAAATGGACTATAACCTCGAAAACAAAACCATTATTGTCACCGGCGCCAATTCAGGCATCGGAAAAGCCGCCGCCATTCAACTGGCTGCGCTTGGCGCAACTGTCATCATGGCCTGCCGGACTTTGGAACGCGGCGAAAAAGCACTGGAGGAGGTAAAAGCCTTATCAAAAAGCGAGAAGGTCGTCTTAATGAAGGTTGATATGTCTTCACAAACATCAATCAAAAATTTTGCTGACACATTCATAACCAAATATCGCAAATTAGATGTGCTCATCCACAATGCTGCCAACTTTGATCACACGTTGAAGACACCAGTTCTGACCGAAGATAAGATAGAGACCGTTTTCGCCACCAATCATGTGGGGATTGTTTTAATGACCCACTTGCTGCTTGACCTTTTAAAGAAAAGTGCTCCCAGCCGAATCATCACTGTGGCATCAAAAGGACTGATAATGTATCCGTTATTGGATATTGAATTTGACAACCTGAACGGTGAACGCAAGTTCAACATGCAGCACGCATACTATCATTCGAAACTTGCCCAGGTCATGTATACCTACGATCTGGCGGAACAACTCAAAGAGACTGGTGTATCTGTGAATTGTGTGCGGGTAACCAACGTGGCCTTTCCGGATGAACGTCTGACCCACCTGCCTGTGTGGATGCGGAAAATTTACAACCTAAAACGCAAAATGGCGATCACACCAGAACGCCAGGCTGAAACTTATGTCTATCTCGCCGCAGCCTCTGAAGTTGAAAAAATCTCCGGCGGTTATTGGGACGAAAACAATAAACAAGTTAACTCGAGTAAGAATTCATACAACAAGGCTACCTGGCATAAGCTGCGAGAAGTTACTGAAAAGATGGCTGGGATAAAATAGACGAAAGAGACCTCCGCGATTATTCAATCTACGGAAGGTTTTTTGAACGCTTGCCCCAACAATAATTGCATTGAGTTTAAGGTTTTACTGCCTGAAAAAGGGTATAAGTAAAAAAGCCGTAGTAATCTTGTCTTGCGGGCAAGAATTCTGCGGATTCCAACTTGCAAAGCCTGTCAAAATCTTTCCATTCTTGTGAAGAAGTCGAAGACACAGGTCTTTCCCAAAGCATTTCAAATAAAGAAGCCAGCGCCTTTTGTTCCAAGGGTGTTAGCGGAGCTTGAAGATCCATCGAAAAGGTATTTACACTTACCTGTTCTAACCCGAATTTTTCGAACCAGTATTTCATGTTCAAAAAGTGATTCTCTGGTAATTTCCCCTGAAGATATGGGTTATAGGCTGAATAATCAGCATTCAACCGATTCTCCAGCAAGGGGTAACCTGGCAAAATCCGCTGCGAGGACCAGGCAGAAATAAATACAGAGCCGTTTCGCTTAACGACACGACTCAGCTCAGGCAACACAACATCCAAGTCACCTGTTGGATAACCCACGCAATCTGCGCTCCAAATCCAATCAAATTTCTGGTCTTCGAAAGGTAAATCAGTGAAACTTCCCTGGCGAAAATCAATTTGGCTGCCCAGGTTTGCTTTAATGGTTAAAGAGGCTGCTGTTTCCAGAATTTCGCTATTTAGATCAAGACTGGTAATCTTTCCGCCAAGTCCCACTTTTTCTGCCAAAATCCTGCTTTGCAGACCAATTCCGCAGCCGACATCCAAACCACAGCTTGCGACAGGTAATTTCAATGAATCAATAATTCGCTTCATAATTGGGCTGCGAATCTCATCCATCTCAAGCAATCTTTGGATCACACCTTCTGAATTCATAATTTTTTTTCCTCCGTTTTATAAATAAACATTGAAGCACCAGGTATAGACAGCTTATTTGCCAAACTAATTTTAATTCTAAAGATCATGTTTTTGGAATGGTTTTACTATTTATAGCAATGAAGGATTGGTAACAAAATTCAAATTAATAACAAAACCTTAACAATAAAATATCGCGTGTGTTGTAGAATTAATTGTAATAAGACTTAATATATCCACTTATACATGCGGAGAAAAATGACTTCAAAAACACGCGCTTTATTTTTATGTACTGGCAACTCGGCCCGCAGCCAAATGGGTGAAGCTTTTTTGCGCCATTACGCATCAGACCATTTTGAAGCGTATAGCGCTGGTTTAGACCCAAAAGGAATGAACCCATTGACAGTAAAAGTCATGTCGGAAATTGGTTTAGATATTTCCGGACAGGCTTCAAAGAGTGTGACAGAATATCTAGGCAAACAATTGATTCAGGTATTGGTTACGGTTTGTGATCATGCCGAAAAGAATTGCCCCACAACCTGGCCCGGCATTAACAAAAAAATGCACTGGTCTTTTGAAGACCCGGCCGCGGTTGAGGGCTCAGAAGAAGTAAAACTGCAGAAATTCCGTGAGGTCAGAGATCTAATAGATGAAAAAATTCAGGCTTGGTTAACTGAACAAGGCATTGAATTCAAAAAGTAAGGATTTTTCTGTAACAATCCCAAAAGATAAACTTAATTTGTAGGGATTGAACATTTTTGCATATAGTATAATTGGCTGTCCTAAAAATAAAGGGCAGCCTCTTATATGTTCCGCTTCTTGAAAAAGATGAAATCTATTTTGACTCAAGGATCTGCTTGACAATTTCCAGCGGCATGGATGTTTTTGCTGCTATTTGTTCAGCCGTCAAACCTTGTTGGGCAAAACGAAAAATCACTGCCGGCATGGGTTCGCCTACTTCGATGATGTTATCATCCAGATCATAGAAACGCACTACGCGCTGACCGTTCTCTGAAACCTATACAAATCTACACAAGGTAGATTGAAGTTCAGTTCCTGCTTCAACGAGATTAGCCTGAAATGATCCAGGTCTTACGTCCTCTCGACAGGCGTTACTTCCCGCGGAACTCGCGGTAGTTGGTGCTAAAGATTCAAGATTAAATGCTGCGTTCATGTCCCGGTCATGATGTGTGCCACAAGTTGGACAATCCCACTTACGAAATTTGAGATCAAGCTTGTCCAACTTGTAACCACAAACGGAGCAGGTCTTGCTGGACGGAAAGAAACGGTCCGCTAACAAGACTTCACATCCATACCATTGACCTTTGTACATCAGTTGTCTTCGGAACTCGTAAAAACCAACATCAGAGATCGCCTGAGCAAGATGATGATTTCTTACCATCCCGCTCACATTCAAATCCTCAAGCACCACAACGGACTTGGTTTTCGCCAGCTTACTGGTGACCTGATGAATTGAATTCTTGCGGATATTAGCAACTCTTAGATGAGTTGTTGCTAATTGTTGTACAGCTTTCTTGCGGTTTGCACTTCCCTTCATCCGACGAGAAACAGTTCGCTGGAGTCGTATTATCTTTTCCAGGTTAGATCTGAGTGCTTTTGGATTCTCGAAAAACATTCCATCACTAACTGTCACCATCCTGGCAATCCCCAGATCCACCCCGCATACTGGTTTTTCATTCCCTACTGGTTCTGTCTTTTCAATCTCACATTGGATCGATACAAACCACCTGCCTGCTTTCTCACTTACGGTCGCGTTCAGAATGCGAGCATCTTCTACGGGAAGATACCCTCTCTCCTTCAGGCGAAGTACACCCAACCGTGGCAACTGAATAGACTTCTCATGAACATGAATTGCTCCCCACACCTGGAAGTTCCCAATCCCATTCTTTTTGCTCTTATACTTTGGAAAGCCAACCTTACCTTTCAGTTTCCCTTGTTTCTTGAGCTTCACGCGTCTGAAGAAGTGATCAAAAGCACGATCGAGATTACGCAAGGCTTCTTGTGGAGCTGTCTTGGATACTTCATACATCCAGCCTATCTCAGTACGCTTGAGAACGTTCAATTCACGGTGGAGATCAATTGCAGTGGGTGTTTTCAATCCAGCTTCAAAAGCTTCCTGTTTCCGAGATAGTCCCCAGTTATACGCCCACCGTGCAGCACCAGCGTGTTTCGCACAAGCGGTTCTTTGGTGGTTATTGAGATCGAGTTCGGTTTTGAAGGCTCGCAACACTTTCATAGGACAAATGTACCATGATTAGTTTACCTTTTCAAGTTAAGATTTGAACATAATTTATTAGATTTAAATTAAAAATAACTATCCTCGTTGAAACAATCGCGCCAGATACATCCCGCCCCAAACAGCAGCAAAACCTAACACTAATTGCAAAACAATATTCAAAACAAAGTGTAAGTTCAATCCGCTCTTCAGTAAAAATACAGATTCATAGCCAAATGTGGAAAATGTGGTGAAGGCTCCTAAAATGCCGACCACTAAAAAGTTGCGGGTATCTGCCGAGATCAATTTGCTGTTTTCGGCAATCACAGCCAAATATCCGATAAGGAGACAGCCGACCACGTTCACCAGTAAAGTGCCTACAGGAATACTTGTTTTAGTTTTGAAGAGCTGCATGGAAAGTATTGCCAGGTAGCGCAAGACCGCACCGATAAAGCCGCCGGTTCCAATGATAAGAATTTCACGCATGTGATGAACTCCAACAACAAAATCAGGAGTCATCAGCAACGAGGCGGTTAAGGGCGGACTCCATCGCCGCATATCCAATTTTACTCCAAATCCACCTCCTCAGGAAAACCAACACAAATCACCAAACAAAAATCACCTTTTCAGTTTTTAAGAAAAAAGTTATAGTTAGGCGATAAATTAAGATAAGAATTATTGTTTTGAGGGAAATTAATGCAAAGACTACCAATGAGAAGAATCATCCAACTAATCGTGATCCTGCTCGCCTTCATGTATGTGGTGGTCAGTTTCACACAAATTCAGACCATTATAGAAACACTGCGCCTGGGCAACTTTCCCTTTTTAGTGGTGGCCTTTATCTTTGAGTTCATTTGCTTATTTAACGGGGCTGCAATATACGGGTCGCTGTTTAATTTAGTCGGCATGAAAGAGACACGCTGGAATCTATTTCTTCAGACCACGGCATCCACTTTTGTTAGTATGATCGCCCCAAGCGGCGGGATGAGCGGCATGGCAGTGCTTCTCGATTCCGCCAGGCAGCGCAAGCTTTCTTCAGGCCGGGTGCTGGTGGTGGGTATTCTTTACCTGCTTTATGAATATGCGTCACTATTATGCGTGGTGACCATAGGCTTTGTGGTACTGCTCCGCCGCGGTAATTTGGGTGTTGGTGAAATCTCAGCAGCGCTGTTCATGTTGGCCATTGCGCTGGGGGTTGGCGTTGTGCTCTATCTTGGCTATAAATCTCAACGCCGCCTCGGTCTATTGCTCACCACTCTTTCACGTTGGGTGAATCGCAGGGTAAGGCGCATTTTTCATCGTGACCTGATCAACGTAGGAAATGCCTACCATCTTTCAACCGAAATTGCAGATGGAATCTCCACCATCCGTGCAAAACCCAAGAAATTGATCTGGCCATTTTTATTTGCACTCAATAATAAAGCCATCCTGATCTGCATTTTAGCTTTTACTTTTATGGCATTGAATGTTCCTTATTCTGTGGGAACTATTGTTGCCGGTTTCAGTATCAGCCAGTTGTTTTACTACATCTCCCCCACCCCCGGCGGCGTTGGCGTGGTTGAAGGTGTCTTTCCAATAATATTAACCACGCTTCGGGTACCCTTCGGTAAGGCTGTGTTGATCACCTTTACATACCGCGCCATCACTTTGTGGCTTCCGCTGTTGATCGGGTTTATCTCATTCAGAATATTACAAAACCGTCATAAGTCGTAGAAGTGGAAAATTGATTTCGTCTAATCTACCCCTGCCACGGATCGGATACTTCAATCCCCGCTTCAGAATAGATTTCGCGATTGTAGGTTATTAATACCAACCCCCTTGCACGGACGGTAGCTGCGACCAATCCATCCAATGCAGAGATGGGTTTTCCTTTTGCTTCACATTCAGCACTCACTCTTCCCCACTCCATGATGATCTCCATGTCGAGTGGAATGATCCTGCCGTGAAAACGGATCAACAGCTCTTCATTTAGCCAGCGATACAATTCTGCTTTACGCATAATATCAGGTTCTGATTCTATGCTTTTGGTGATTTCGCCAATCGTCAAGGCACTGAGACAGATTTCATCCTCGTAGAATGCGTCCATCCAACGCGCCAACCAGTCATCAGAGTGAGCGCGCATCAGCTCACCCAATAAAGGTGTATCTAACAAATATTTCACAATTAGAAACCCTCACGCACTTTACCATCATCCCGACTGATAGGTGAATCAGCCAGCGGTGAAGCACGAAAGAATTCTGAGAGCTTGCCCTGAGCTTTACATAGTTTTTCATATTCAGCATATGAAAGCAGCACGGCTGTCTTTTCTCCGCGGCGCGTGATCAGTTGTGGCCCTTTGGAAAGCGCAAAGTTGACCACCTCACTAAATTTGTTTTTTGCATCCTGCAATTGCCATTCGTTATTCATAATAACCTCTACTATTTAAAATACAGCTAGACTGTCTAGATTGTATCACAATTTAGGACTAGGATAACTTTCTTTCAAATTTTTAAAATTGGAATATCGATAATTTATTCTTTTATGAAAAACGAACTCTGACCAATTATGCTTAAAATAAGGAAAACAGCTAAAGATGACAATCCCTCATTAATAACAAATCTCACAAAAATAATCCCATGAAAAACTAGATTCCTTACAAAACCACTTTGTGAGAATTTATTCCTTCTCGCCCGAAAACTCGGGGAAGTACCATTCCTCTTCTTCCATCAGCCCGGACGTGACTTGATCCAGCGGCGTGAGGGGGTCGTCCATGCGCACTTGCAAGCTGATGCCGGCGGTTCTGACACCGTTGGAAGTCATTACCCGGCGCACGCGGTAGCGCAAAAAGTAGCGCTGTACCAGTTCGTTGTTGAGCACATCCTTCACGGTACGCACCGAGACGGCTGCCCTTTCGGCCAGCTCACCCATTTCGGTTTCAACCACGTTGCGCAGTTCGCCGGTCATGGGGTTCCAGAAGCACAACGAACGGGCAGCCAGAATAACGGTAAAAGCGGAATGCCCCAGCAGCGGCAGCCAGTTATTGAAAAAGTAGTTGGTGATGAACATGCCGCGTTCGGGCTGGATAAGCCTGGCGCGATCACTGCCGTAGGCACGCTGTAGCATGAACTTGCGTGAACGATCGTTCACTGGTGCTGCGTCAACAGGAGTTTCATCCTCTTCAACAAACAGATCGCTTTTCGGTGACACAAAAATAGCGGGTTCGTCTTCTTCTACTTTAATCGCCGCTTCTCTACGCTCTACCCCACCCTGGTAGCCTGGTTGCTTAATGTTTACAGAAGGCGGGTTGTCGCCACCCTTATAAAAACCGTTTTGGACGATCACTTTAAATGCGACCGGTTCGTTATACAATCCTTCGAGGATGCGAGTGATTTGGGCGCTGAGGCGTTCAGTCACCCAGTCTTTGCCGTAAGTGTTATAAGCGCCAACGGTAAAGGTTTTGTTGTCAAAACCGACCAAACGCAGGGGTTGAACCCAGGTCTCGTAGAGTGCACGAGACATGTCGTGCCGCAGCTCTCCGAGCACCATTTCCCAGGCTTCTTTATGCCCGGGCAGGTTGACTCCTAATGATCGATTTTGTACCGGCTGGTCCATGCAGACCCTTTCCTGAATCACGGCATTCTCGCCTGCCGCCGTAATATTTATCGTCTTGTTCGCTAAAAAAATCTTCCCAGTTTACAAATTTCAACCAAACTCTGATTGCCAACTTCCTCTAGAATAATAATTATTTCTTCCAAAAACCCTGGGGTTTTCCGGTAGAAATAATTCACTCTTCGCCAACCAATTTTTCAACAAACATCGAAAGCACCTGGGTATCCAGTTCTTCTTCCAAATTTGCCAGACGCGCTGAACAGATACGCACCAGGATGCCAACCGTTTCACCAACCGAGACTTTACGTCCCATTAAATTGGAAAAACGATCTTGCCAATGCTCAATTTCGGTGATTTCACCCTGAGATAGAGTGAGCCCGACCTTACGCCGCGGAACAATACCCGGCGGCCGACCCGGCGAACGGCTTTCAGGTTCGCTGGGTACGCTGCGGGCCTCATAAAGTTGAACCCAGGCACTCCGGTTGGAGTTCGTGTTAGCAGCCATACTCACTTCACCTTCCGAGCGATTTCCACGCTGATCATGGATTCTTCACTCTGCAGCAGATGGTCCATCGAAAGGGCGCATAAGCGGATGATCTCGCGCGGCACACCCTGCGACTTTTCGTACAAGACTTCAAAAGCATCATCGTTAATCAACGGTTCAGACCGGCCGGCTACCCGCAACCTAAAAACTACCATCTGCAGCGCACTGGAGAGGGTAAGGGGAGGCAGCGCCAGACGCACAAAAACCCGCGCGTTGACCGATTTATTGAGTTCAAACACACCAGACATTTCAGACTGGCCAAAAGCCAGCACCTGAACCACCTTGGCGTCATAATCAAAATTGTAAAGACGGTGCAGCACTTCAAGCGCTTCACCTTCCATGAGCTGCGCGTCATCCAGCAGTACAATTACATTGTGGTTGGCGGCGTAGGCATCGGCCATGAATTTTTCCAGACCCTCCATCTGGCGCTGGAATGAGCGTTGGGGAGGCACCCCCAGAGTCTGCGATATCTGGCGTGCGGCATCCATGGCGGATTTAAATGCCGCGGTATGGATGTAGCAAATATCAATGTTCTCTTCGGAGGCATACACATCATAAAGGCGTCGGGCCAGCGAGCTCTTGCCCATGCCCATGTCGCCGGTGATCAGTGCCAATCCGCGGCGGCGCGAGATGACTCCCTGTGCCTGACGATAGACTGCCAGATGCTCAGGGCCAAGGTAGAGGTAGCGCGGATCGGCTGAAAGTTTAAACGGATCTTCTTTCATTCCCAAACGTTCAAGCCTTATCAGTCGCCACTCGTTATCATTCATGGAATCAAACATGTGTTCTTCCTCCTGCACATGAATTATCGCACGAAATCGGTATCAAATCAATAGAATTACGGCAATTAATGGTTTTTAAACATGATTTAGCGCAATTAGTTGAAGTACCTGTTATTTTATGCTAATATGATAACAGAAGTAAGAAAATGAGTATAATCTTCTCAAATCAACAATTAATGAGAAAAGAAGGGTAAAGAACTCGCATGGCAATCACGATTTCAATCGCAAATGAAAAAGGTGGCGTGGGCAAAACCACCACAGCAGTCAACCTGGCCGCGGGATTAGCCTTGCGCCTTTCAGAAAAATCCGGTGCCGCCAGCCGTGTGCTGCTGGTGGATATGGACCCCCAGGGACACGCCCTGCTGGCTACCGCTTTTGAACACGGACAGCAAAAACTGCCTGCCTCGCTGGCTGCGCTGCTCACCGAAACCCCGCCGCCCTCCATTCAACGCATCATTCAGAAGAGCGACCACCATTCCAACCTTTTCTTCATCCCCGCAGATCACGGCGAAATGATCAAGGCGGCCCGCGACCTGCCCGCCTTGATGGCCAACGAAACCCGCCTTCAACGTGCGCTGGCTGCCGTGCAAAGTGATTACGCCTACATTATCATTGACACGCCGCCGACCACCGGAGACCTTCTGATTAACGCATTGGTGGCTGCCAACTATGTTCTGATTCCGGTTGAGACCAGCTACCTGGGCGTCTCGGGGTTGATCGAACTTCAACGTACCATTGAACAGGTGCAGACGCACTTCC
>Ga0180732_1001188_pt1 | contig 17023 bp, 15 predicted proteins | sample KR11_01MetaG_FD_148674 | JGI IMG/M metagenome (GOLD analysis project Ga0180732, IMG submission 148674) | Groundwater microbial communities from the Olkiluoto Island deep subsurface site, Finland - KR11_0.1 MetaG | ecosystem: Environmental > Aquatic > Deep subsurface > Groundwater | place...
TTTATTAGCGCAGAAGCCCTCGTTGATCGCCGCGATAATGGGTATTCCCGCCCCGACGCTGGCCTCAAAATATATGCGCCTTTTGTTTTTAGCGGCAGCAGCAAGCAGCTCGTTAAAATCCTTAGCCAGCACATTTTTATTGGCTGTGACAACATCCATTCCCCTCTCCAAAGCCAGAAGAATCAGCCTTTTCGCGGGCTGATAACCGCCTATCAGTTCAACGAATATATCTATTTCGGGGTCACTGAAAATATCCTCAATGTTCGGCGTATAAACTTTGGCCTCGGGAAGAAGCGCGCGGTAGTTTTTGTTTTTTTTCAAAAGTCCCTTTATTGCGGGAGATAACGCTTTTATCGAAGATTTGTTTTTGAATGTTGTATCGCATATCCTTTTGACACGCAATTTGGCTCCGGCTCTGACGGACAGATCATCGTTTCTTGATAATAGAAGAGACATAACTCCCCGCCCCACCGTGCCGTATCCGGCGAGGCCTATATTGATTATCTTTTGCTTTTTCATTTTTCCCCCGGCCGCGCCTTCATAAATTTTTTGAGCCTCAAAAAAGCGTCATGAAATCTTTTGTAATGCGTCACCATAGCAATCCGCACATAACCTTCCCCGTAGGTGCCGAAACCTATCCCCGGAGCGACGGCAATGCCGGTGGACTCTATCAGAAGCTCGGCGAATTCAAGAGAAGGCATGCTGGAATACGGCGGCGGAATCTTCGCCCACAGATACATGGTGGCTTTTGGCTTTTTCACGTCCCAGCCTATGGACGAAAGTTTTTCCACAAAAAAATCAAACCGTTTTTCGTATTCATCCAGCGTCGGCTGGATATCCTTTGTTCCCAATTCAAGCGCCCTCACGCCCGAAAGCTGTATAAATGTCGGCACGCCGTAATCAAGATAGCTTTTGTATTTTGCCAGCACCGCAAGAATTTCAGAATTACCCGTCGCCCAGCCGATGCGCCATCCGGCCATGTTATATGTTTTTGAAAAAGACCCGAATTCCACTCCGACATCCATGGCGCCCTTCACCTGCAAAAAACTCGGCGCGACGTAACCAGAAAATGTCACCTCTGAATAAGCGTTATCGTAAATGACTATGATATCGTACTTCTTCGCGAATTTTACAACTTCTTCCAGATATTTAATGTCCTCTATTACGGCGCCTGTGGGGTTATTCGGATAATTCAAAATCATTATTTTGGCGCGCTGCCGCACTTTTTCGGGGATGGCCGCGAGGTCCGGCAGATAGCCGTTCTCCTCGCGCAGAGGCATGAGATGAGCGACGCCGCCGGCGAGAATCACGCCGTTGTAATGTACGGGGTAACAGGGATTCGGAACAAGCACCAGATCGCCCTGATTAAGATACGCCATGCACAAATGAGCTATTCCTTCTTTTGAACCTATAAGAGCAACCGCTTCCGTTTCGGAATCCAGTTTTACGTTAAACCGTCCTTTGTACCAGTCGCAAACGGCTTTTCTGAATTTGGGCATGCCCTTGGCCTGCGGATAACGGTGCGTGCGCGGATGAAGCGTTACCGTGTCCACAAGACGGTCAACAACGCATTTGGGCGTGGGTAAATCAGGGTTCCCCATACCCATATCAATCACATCCTGCTTGTTGGCATGAGCGCGGTTTTTCAGAACGTCTATCGCTCCGAAAAGATACGGCGGCAGATTTTTTATTTTATCCGACGGGCTTATCATTTTTACGCCCCTACCACTGCGGCGTCACCGTCATTATTTCTTTCGCTATATCAGGGTACTTCGCTATAAAGCGAAGCTCGTCGCTGATAAGCGGCTTCTGTGTGTGCACATTGGCGTAACGGACAAGCTCCAGAATTTTCTTGGCTTCATTTTGGTCTTTGAATTTCACTTCAAGTTTGTCATAAACGTTTCTGAAACCTTTTATCCCCGAATATTCGCCCACAATTATCTGCCGGCCTGTCTCTATGACCTCCTGCCCGCCGCGGCCCAGCTCCTCATAATCGTAAAGCTCGTAATTCCGCCTGTCTTTGAGCGCGCCGTCTGCGTGAATTCCGGATTCGTGAGAGAAAGCGTTTCCTCCGGTGCCCGGCTGATTTATAGGTATGGGCACGCCGAAACAGTATGACGCATACTGGGCAAGCTTCCATGAACGTTTCAGATTTATTTTTCCGCCGAGACGGTATTTTCCGCCGAAACCCGAAGATTTTTGAATGGCCAGAATTACGGACAGAAGATCGGCGTTGCCCGCGCGCTCGCCCATGCCGTTAACAGTGGTGTTTATGTAAGCGTCACATCCGGCGTCAACGGCGGCTTTGGCGCCGGCGATTGAATTGGCAACAGCCATTCCCAGATCATTGTGACAGTGCGTCTCAATGGGGATGGATACCGTTTTCGCGAGTTCATAAATTCTGTCATAAATCGTAAAAGGGTCGTCGTAGCCGAGAGTGTCGCAGTAGCGTATCCTGTCAGCTCCGGCTGCTTTCGCCGCAAGAGAGAAGGCCTTAAGAAAACCCATCTCGGTACGCGAAGCGTCTTCGGCATTTACACCGACCGATTCCGCGCCTAATTTTTTGGCGAGGATTACGCTTTTTTTCATCATCTCTATAACATCTTTTTCGCCGAATTTCCCCTGAAATTTATTTTCTATCATCTGACGTGACGTTGATATGGATACATTTAAATGTTTGATCTCCGGCACATTTCTGAAAGTGCACTCCACATCCTCCGGCACGGCGCGAATCCATCCTTCCAGCCGGATTTTTTTGAGAGCCCCTGCTTTAACCAGCTGGAGATTGGCATTGAGATATGCTTTTTCATGATTGGTCAACGGAAAACCGAATTCGGACTGGAATATACCCATCTTATCCAAATAAATATTGAGCAGTGTTTTTTCAAGTTTAGCCAGGCCCAGCTTAGCGGTCTGCACACCGTCGCGGTTTGTCACATCAATTATAAATATTTTCGCCATCTTCCCTCCAAAAAGGGGACGTCCTTCTTTTTCCAAAGCCTTTGCCTGCCTTATTCAGAAACTTCTGTAACCGCAAGCTTTAGCTTGCGCGCATTCCTCAATGAATAATCCAGGTTATCTTTATTTTCGGACGCCGCCAATTAGCTGAATTATAATCAACATAACGCCATTAGTCAATTTTTTAGCGTGTCGGAGTGGACGTTTTTATATTATGGGGCTCGCCCGAAATGGCAGACGTTGAAGCAGGGGCTGAGCCGGCGGACATATCTGGAACCGTGCCGGAAGACTTCGCAAGGCCGTCGCCGCCATAACGGAAACCCGACCCGATTTTGCCGTTTTCTATCAGAGATTTGACGGGGTTGAGCCATTCAATTCCTGAATAGGGCCCTTTGCGTCCCCAGAAAACGCGCGATAAATCATTCACGAAAATGCCTTTGGGTTTCAGCACTTTTTTCGCCCGGGCAAGACGCATTGCGAATTTCTCCGGCGCAGGCGGCTTCTCCGAAAACTGATGCACATTAAAATCTATCTGATTTCCTATTATGAAATTAACGCCGCTCGCGTCATATTTTTCCCATTGAGACAGAAGATTGTCAAATTGCCTGTCGTCGCACTCGTAAAGCATCACCGCCTGAAAATCGGCGCCGGCATCCTGAAACATAACAGGGTCCTGGCCGTGCTGATGGCCCATCTGCCACGATAATACAAAAACCCACAGGGGTTTCTCGCTTTTGACTTCCTCTTTTATCCTCTCAATGCACAGCGATGATTTGCGCGCTCTCCACCAGTTCCACAAATCCTGCAAAGCGTAATTTTTCTTTTTGAAAATCTCCCTCGCCAGATAAAGCGCCCGCGCAGGGTTTTCTTTCGGCGCAAGCGGCAAATCTATATCCATTTCCTCAAAAAATTCATCCGTAAGCTCAAAACCGCCCTGCACCGGCCGTATGTAATCCAGCCCCAGAAAATCCGCGGCGGATGTGTCCATCCGCCTCATAATTTTTATTATGTCTTTCAGCCGCTTGTTGTCTCCTATGGATATTCCTCTTGATTGCTTAAGACAATCATTGGGCAAACTGTAATCAATTCCGTAAGTATAACCGATATTTTCATCTCTCTTGCCCACGACGATATACGCGGCCGTCCACGCGCCTATGCGCATTTTTCTTTTATGGGCTTCCGCGCAAAGATCATCCAGCATTTTGAGATTATTTTTTACCCAGGGGGAATCCGCGGGAAGCGACTTGCCAAAAAAAGCCGTTTGGGCGGCGAGATAAAGAAGAGTGTCCATCTTCATGTATTCAACCCAGTCAAAGATACTTTCCCATGATTTGATTTCGCCCGACGGAGTGGGTATACGCCGTGTTTTTAAATTCTTCGTGTTCTCCCAGTTCATGGCATTGAGCGGAAATTTTATATCTGCCGGTTTTCTTCTGGTAACAGCGAAAACAGCCGGTAAAAATCTGTTTCTTTCGGACTCCAGCGGATGGAAAACGCGCGCCTCATAAAACCCCTCTTCAGCGTTCCAGGGTATGGGGAAACGCGCTACAGACTTTCCGTCTTTAACGCGAAAACTATAAGCCACGCGCCCGCCAATTCCCATTACAGGCATATTATTTCTGAAAACGACAAGGCGGTGATTCGCCGTAAGCACGCCGTCAAATTCAAATGAGGCAATGTGATAATGTTTGAAGAAATCCCTGTCGGAGCGCAGCGGTTTTTTATCCGCGATAAAATAACCGTACAGCAGCAAAAACAAAACAAAAGGTATGATGTAAATTATTTTTCTGAAATTCATTTTACTTTTTGCCCCTACGGGACTTTGCCCCCTGGAAGAATCGAACTTCCATCCCAGGCTTCGGAGGCCCGTACTTTATCCGTTAAGCTAAGGGGGCGTGAATTTTTTTCCGCCGGCGAGAAATTCATTCCTGGTGTATACACGCTAAAATATCATCCAGCATTTTCTCGGCTTTTGCCGCGTCCATCCCGGAGACTATTCCGCCGCCGCGGGCGAATTTCGCGGACCCGCCGCCCCTGACTCCGGCCAGCTCAGAAAAAAGAGACGCTATTTTTTCCGCCGAAAAACCCTTTTCAATAAATTTGTCGGACGCTTTGCATACAAAAAAGAATTTTCCGTCGGCCAGGCTGTAGGCGAAGACCAGGCAATTCTCGCGGGCGAACACTTCATCGGCGGCCTGAGCGGCAGAAGCGGCATTATCCGCGCGGCAGATAAATGCCCCTTTTAAATTTTCTATTTTACGGGGCAATGCCTTTCCCGCGGAATCGCCGGTTTTCTTCTTTTGTTTGACATCTTCTAAAAGTTTGTCTATTTTCTTTTCAATATCATTCACCGGCGTTTTGAGTTTGAGAGCGCTTCTTTGAAGAAGCGCTTCTTTTTCGCTCAAAAATTTCATCACACCGGAACCTGTCACCGCCTCTATTCTTCTGATTCCCTGAGCCAGCGCTTTGTGCGATACAATTTTAAAAAGCCCTATCTGTCCGGTTCTTGAAACATGACAGCCGCCGCAAAACTCGGCGCTGAAGGCGTTATCCGGCGCGGGCGACCCCATGGCCACAAGCCTGACGACATCGCCGTATTTTTCATCAAAAAAATGCAGCGCCGTAAATTTTTTAGCGTCTTCCAAACTGTGCTCCGTTTTATAAACTTCCATATCATCCATCACAGCGCTGTTTACTATATTCTCAACTTCATTCAATCCTTCCGGAGAAATTTTACCGGAAACAGTGAAATCAAAGCGCAGGCCGGCCTCGTCCACCGCAGAGCCCGCCTGATGAACCTCGCCCCCGGCGACACGGCGCAAAGCCGCCTGAAGAAGATGGGTCGCGCTGTGATTCCTTTCTATGTTTCTTCTGCGCGCGATATCCACCGAACAGGTGACCTTATCTCCGACGGCAAGAGAGCCCTTTATAATTTTTATTCTGTGAAAAACGGTTTTTCCCACACGTCTGACGTCAAGAACCCGCGCGAAAAAAGAATCTTTTTTTAAAGACCCTTCATCAGACGCCTGCCCGCCCGACAGAGCGTAAAAAGGCGTGCGGTTTAAAACGACCAACTCTTCGGAAAGCTCACCGCATCCAGCATCCGCCGTTTTAGGCGCGAATATGCTTTTCACTTCATCATCGCCGGCAAGTATCATTTTTACTTCCGCCTCAAGCTCCGTCCTGTCATAGCCTTCAAAGCGGGTTTCGCCGGCATCAGCCGCGGCGGATTTCAGGCGCTTTTCATCGGCGGCGCCTGAGCCCGTCCATGAGGAACGGGATTTTTCCTTTGACTCATCTGTGAGGCGCTCGAAAACATCCTCACCCACCGAAAAAGAATACGACGCGGCTATGTCCCTGATTAATTCCACAGGAAAACCGTAAGTGGTATAAAGGTCAAAACAAAGCTCGCCGGGAATGCACTTTTTCTCTTTAATTTCTTTCATACAGCTATCCAATATATTCATCCCCGTTTCCAGAGCTTTTTCAAATCTTTCCTCCTCGTTTTTTATCTCCATGGCTATATGCGACGCGTTCTGCGCGAGAGAGGGATAAGCTTTTCCGAAAATATCAAAAACCGGATTGATCGCTTTATAAAGAGGAATTTTCAGCTTTATTTTTCGCGATGAAACCATAGCCCGCCTTATGAGCCGACGGAGAATATAACCCCTGCCCGTGTTGGACGGTAACACTCCGTCGTCTATCATAAAAACGGCGGCGCGCGCGTGATCCGCTATGCGCCTTATGTGAACAGCGGCGCCGGCAGAACTGTTTTCGGCGACAAAATCAACAATAGGTTTGATAAGGTCTGTTTCATAATTTGATTTGAAGCCGTTTATAACCGCCAGCAGCCTTTCAAGCCCCATACCCGTGTCTATGTTTTTCTGTTTAAGAAGCACCCTCTCGCCTGATTTCTTTTTATCAAATTCCGTGAAAACGAGATTCCACACCTCAAGCCAGCGGTCGCAGCTGCATCCGGGAGCGCATGACTTTTTTCCGCAGCCCTCGGATGCGCCCTGGTCATAAATAATTTCCGAACAATATCCGCAGGGCCCGGTTTCGCCCATTTCCCAAAAATTGTCCTCATCGCCTAACTTCACTATTTTTTCTTCACCCAGAAATTTTTCCCAGAGTTTATGCGCCTCGGCATCATCGCGGTGAACCGTGGCATAGAGCTTTTCCTTGTCAAGACGCAGAACCCGCGTAAAGAATTCCCAGGCAAGGCGAATCGCCTCTTCCTTAAAGTATCCGCCTGCCGAAAAATTGCCCAGCATCTCAAAAAAAGTCAGGTGCCGGGCCGTCAGGCCCACCTGTTCTATATCGGATGTCCTCACGCACTTCTGAATTGAAACGGCTTTCGGGGGCAACATAGGGATGAGCCCCAAAAACATATCCTTGAACTGCACCATACCGGCAGTTGTAAAAAGCAGGGACTGATCGTCAGGGACAAGTGATATGGACGGATACAGCTTGTGCCCCTGCTCCGTGAAATAATCCAGAAAACATTTTCTCAACTCTTCATGCGTCATTAAAATCCCGCCTCCGTTAATTTTTGAACAAATTATAGATTATACCGCCAAGATAATCAACTGAACGCGTTAAATCATCTAAAATCCAACCCAATCCGGAACGGGGTATTTTGAATTCCTATTTTTTGTAATCAACTGCCGTAAGACATTTTATTCCTTGACAGGATTATCGGTATTTGATAAATTAGCACTTAACCGCCCGAGGTGCTAAATTATGATAAAAGGTATAAAAAGAGAATTTCTGGACAGCGAAATGCGAAAGAGGCAGATACTGCTTTCGCTTGTGAAGGAATTTATTATTTACCGCCGGCCCATGGGTTCAAAGCACCTGAACGCGAAATACAATCTTGGTGTCTCGCCGGCGACCATACGCAATGTGCTGGCCGCACTTGAACAAGAGGGTTATCTCAGCCATGAATCGCAGTCTTCAGGAAGAATTCCCACAGCCTCCGGCCTTAAATTTTATATAGACAGCATATTGGCCCGCGGGGAAATCATGAACGGCGCAAAAATAACGGGCCTTTCGCGAGCTTCGGTACACCAGGGCGCGGCGTCCGCGCAGTCGCCGTTCGGAACGGATGAAAGATATATGCTTGAGCAGGCATGCCGCCTTCTTTCAGAATACTCAAACTGGGTCGGCCTCACCTGCTTCGTGGATGAAAAAGCTGATTATCTGGATTTTGACATTAAAATGATAGCGCCGGATAAACTGCTTATTTTTATAATCAGCCGGAACGGCGATATATCCAAAACGATTATCAGGCCCGCGCAGAAAATAACGCAAAGCTCTTTTAACTTTATAAGGAATTATCTCAAAAAAGAAAAGGCGGAGGAAGGCTCGCGAGACGAAAAACAAAGCAATCTTTACATAAAAAACGCTGAAATAATAAACGCTATCCGCCTTCAGATAGAGAATCTTTCAAAAAACAGGGAAATGCAGCTTCTGACAAGCGTCAATCCATCGGTGCTCAAAAGAAGCGCGGGTATTCTCGGAGAAATATTCTCTCTTATAGAAGAAAAGCGGGCGCTTCTTTCCTGCATAGAAGCGTCTTTGCCGGAAAACGATTATGATATCACTTTTTGCCAGAGCCATCTTCCTGACACTTACGGGGACCTTACCGTTGTGATATCTGATTTCAATATAAATGGTAAACGCTATATCTGCGGCGTTCTTGGCTCTAAATATATGGATTATATGCACATACTGCCGCTTGTAAAAGGCACAGCCTGCGAAGCGGCAAAATATCTTATGGAGGTTTTATAAAAATGAGCGATAAAAATAACAATAAACCGGGGGGCGAAAAAGAAGAGCCGGAAACGTTGTGCGGTATAGACGCGGCGGCGGATACAGGGTTAGATGGCGAGTCCCAAGCGACGCCCGAAACAAAAGAAAAAATAGCGGAACTTAATATTTTGTCGGGAGCGCTTAATAAGGAAAAGGATAAAGCTGAAAATTACTACAATCAGCTTGTAGCTTTGAAAGCCGAATTTGAAAACTATAGAAAACGCTCGGAAAGAGAATCGGCGCAAATGGCCTCTTACGGGAAAAAGACAGCTATCAAAGAGTTTCTTCCCGTGATGGACAATATGCTCCGTTTTGAAGAGGCTGTTAAAGGCGGGGACTTTCACTCACCCATGGCCGAAGAGGGGATGAAAATTATTATAAAAGAACTGAAAAAAATATTCGCCGCGCTGGGGGTAAAACAAATGGACTGCGTCGGAAAAGAATTTTCGCCCCATATTCACGAGGCCGTTTTTAAAGAGCAAACGAATGAATTCAAAGACGGCTCAATTATAAAAATAGTGAGCAACGGATATTATCTGGGACAAGAGATGCTGAAACCGGCAATGGTTGTAATAGCCGAAAATACTTCGGAAAAAAAAGACGAAACGATTATGAAAGAATCAAATGATAAGGACGTGGAATAAGAAGTGAATGAATGTTGAGAGGAGGAAAATAAAATGGCACATGTTTTAGGTATTGATTTGGGTACGACGAATTCCTGTATGGCGATAATGGAGGGGGGCAAACCTTCTATTATACCAAACGCGGAAGGAGAGAGAACGACTCCGTCCATAGTGGCCTTCACTGAAAAAGGCGAGGAACTGGTGGGAATGCTTGCAAAAAGACAGGCAATAACAAACTCCGAAAGAACAATATTTTCAACCAAGAGATTTATGGGGAGAAAACTTTCAAGCAGCACAATCGCGGAAGACAAAAAAATTGTTCCTTATACTCTCACGGAATCTTCAAACGGAGATGTGCGTATGCGCATAAAAGGCAGGGATTACAGCCCGCCGGAAATATCCGCGAAAATTCTGATGAAAATGAAAAAAGACGCCGAAAGCCATCTCGGCGAAACCATAACAGAGGCCGTGATAACAGTTCCCGCATATTTCAACGATTCCCAGAGACAGGCCACTAAAGAAGCCGGAGAAATAGCGGGGCTGAAAGTGCTCCGGATCATAAACGAACCCACGGCGGCGGCGCTCGCCTACGGTATGGATAAGAAAAAGAATGAGCTGGTGGCGGTTTATGACCTCGGCGGCGGCACCTTTGACATATCAATTCTTGAGGTTGGTGAGTCCGAAGGCGCATTCACCGTTGAGGTGCAGTCAACTAACGGTGACACGCACCTGGGGGGCGACGATTTCGACCATATTATTATAAACTGGCTGAGCGACGAATTCAAAAAAAGCAGCGGCATAGATCTCAAAAACGACAACATGGCTCTGCAGCGCCTGAAAGAAGCCGCGGAAAAAGCCAAATGCGAACTATCCACGTCGCTGGAAAGCGAAATCAACCTTCCCTTTATCACCGCGGACGCGGCGGGGCCCAAGCATCTGAGTATAAAGCTCACGCGCTCAAAATTAGAACAGCTAATCGGAGATCTCGTCCAAAAAACGCTCGCGCCATGCAAAAAAGCGCTGGACGACGCGAAGGTAAGCGTCGGCGATATAAAGGAAGTTATTCTTGTCGGCGGACAGACGCGCATGCCGCTCGTGCAGGAGGAAGTGAAAAAATTCTTCAAAAGAGAACCTCATAAAGGCGTCAACCCCGACGAAGTGGTCGCGCTGGGCGCCGCCATACAGGGCGGCATAGTCAAAGGCGATGTCAAAGACGTTCTTCTTCTTGATGTCACGCCCCTGTCGCTGGGTATAGAAACGATGGGCGGGGTGTTCACAAAACTTATTGACAGAAACACAACCATCCCGGTGGGAAAAAGTCAGATTTTTTCAACCGCAGCCGACAGTCAGCCGGCTGTGACGGTGCATGTCCTGCAGGGCGAACGGCCCATGGCGAAAGACAATAAGTCACTCGGGCAGTTTGAGCTTTCTGGTATACCGCCGGCGCCAAGAGGCGTGCCGCAGATAGAAGTGAAATTTGACATAGACAGAGACGGCATTCTCAAAGTCACCGCCCAGGACAAAGCCACGGGAAAATCACAGGATATCATCATAAAATCATCTTCAGGATTAAGCGAGGATGAAGTGGAAAAGCTCACAAAAGAAGCCAAGGAACACGAAGAGGAAGACAACAGAAAGAAAAAAGTCATAGAATCAAAAAATGAGCTTGATAATCTGATTTATTCAGTTGAAAAAAGCATTAAAGATTTCGGCGACAAAATATCCGCAGAACAAAAAGCCAGTATAGAAAAAGCTGCCTCGGACGCGAAAGAAGCTCTTAAAAGCGATGACGCCGAAAAAATAACAGCGGCCAAAGAAACGCTTGAAAAGGCCTCCCACGCTCTGGCGGCGGAAGCTTACAAAAAGACCTCGGAAAATCAGAAGGGGAGCGGCCCCGATGCGGAAAATGAAAGCGGTAAAGAAACTAATTCCTCATCCGGACCCGGCGCCGGGGGAGAACCAAAAGACAATGTTGTTGATGCTGAAGTTGAGGAAGAAGACGAAAATAAAGGCTAGAACTAATGACTGGAAAACAGGATTATTATGAGATTCTCGGTGTCGCTAAGGACGCCTCCGCCGCGGACATAAAATCGGCTTACCGGAAACTCGCTCTGAAGTATCATCCCGACAGGGTCGTGGAATCCGAGAAAAAAACTGCCGAAGAAAAATTCAAAAAAATATCCGAGTCATACGCCGTCCTCTCCGACCCGCAGAAAAGACAGCAGTATGATCAGTTCGGCCATGCGGGAATTGACTCCCGTTACAGCACCGAAGATATTTTCCGCGGCGCTGATTTCGGCGATTTTTCCGATATACTCCGCAGCGCTTTCGCGGGCATGGGCGGTTTCAGCGGCAGTTTCGGCGGAGGAAGAGAGCGCCAGGAAACTTCACGGGGCCAGGACATAGAAATGAGGCTGACTGTAACGCTGGAGGAAGCTTTCAGCGGAACAGAAAAAGAAATAGGTTACGCGAGAGCAAAAAAATGCCAGGTTTGCGGAGGAACGGGAGCCAAAGCCGGCACCAAACCATCAACATGTCCCATGTGCAGAGGGAAAGGAAGCATAACGGAGGGCAGCTTTATCTTTTCCATGCAGCGGCCCTGCCCGGAATGCGCGGGGCGCGGGCAGATAATAAAACATAAATGCCCGTCTTGCGCGGGCCACGGCCTTGTAAAAAAAAGAGAAACATTGAAAATAAAAGTGCCGCGGGGGGTGATATCGGGCACGTCTTTACGCGTTAAAGATAAAGGTTATGAATCGCCCGAGGGCGTGGCTGGAAATCTCTATGTTCTGGTAGAAGTGAGACCCCACCAAAATTTTGAGAGACATGAAAATGACCTTTACACAAAAATAGAAATACCTTTTCCCGTCGCGGTGCTCGGGGGAACAATAAAAGCGCACGCCATAAACAAAACTGTGCAGATGAAAATCCCTCCCCACTGTCCCAGCGGACAAATTTTCCGGCTTCATGGCTACGGCATGCCTCGGCTTAACGCCGCTTACTCGGGAGACCTCTTTGTGACGGTATCAATATATGTCCCCAAAAAAGTGCCGGCGGAGGCGAAAAAACTTCTTGAGGAATATATGAAAATAATGGAACAGGAAGAGAAGCCATTTTATAAAAATCTTTTCGGATGACGCAGTTTTATGTTCCTTCCATAGACGGGGAAATCCAGAAGGAAGAGGCTCATCACATTATAAATGTGCGGAGATTAAAAACAGGCGATATTATAAATATATTTGACGGCGACGGGCATTCCGCGAGCGCGCGGATAGAAAACATTCGGAAAAATCCCGCTCACGTGGAAATATCTATTCTGGAAAAAAGGAGCCACCCCGTGAAGGATGTGGAAATACGCCTGTTTCTCTCGGTTATAAAATCGTCTGCCATGAAAATCGCGGTTCAGAAATGCACGGAACTCGGCGTCACAAGAATAAGCCCTTTGCGGACATCCCGAACGGTGAGCAGGACGACAAACCGTAACCAACTGGAAAAAATTATCATAAATGCCTGCGGCCAATGCGGCAGGTATTATATTCCCTCACTTGACGAAGTCAAAGATTTTTTGATAGGTATTAAGGATTATTCGCAGGATTGTACCGCGGGTTTTATACTTTTGGAAGGCCGCGGGCCTTTGAAAATCCGTGAAAAAACACGGAAAATAGCAATTTTTGTGGGACCCGAAGGCGGGTTCACAGACAGCGAAATAGATTCGGCCGCCGAAGCCGGGCTCACGCAGGTTTCCATAGGAACCTGCACGCTCCGCAGCGAAACCGCGGCAATCGCCGCTTTGGCGCGGGTGATAGAGTAAGAATTAAGAGAGGACAGTTTTAAAACTGGTTAAGCGGGGATATAGAATTGATTCTGTCCCCGGGAGGGATAAATTGCAGAAGAAGATTAAGAAGAAAACTCACAGGGGAGCAGCGAAAAGATTCCGGCTCACCGCAAATGGAAAAGTGAAAAGGGCTCATGCCGCGAAAAGCCATCTTAACGGCGGAAAACGCCGCAAACAGCTGAGACACCTGAAAAAGAAAGATTATGTTGACGGAACGCAGGAAAAACTTATCCGTTCCATTATATAACGCCGCAGGAGGACAAAGAAAATCATGGAAATAAGCGCAAAAAAGTTGCTTGAAGTGGGTTCCCATTTCGGGCACAGAAAAAACAAATGGAATCCCAAAATGGGAAAATACATATACACCGTACGCAACAGCATACACATAATCAACATAGAACAAACCGTTAAACTCCTGGAAGATGCTCTGAATTTCGTACAAAAAACCGTCAGTGACGGCGGCATAATACTTTTTGTCGGAACAAAAAAACAGGCGCAGTCCACTATTGAGGAAGAAGCCAAAAGATGCGGAATGCCTTATATATCACACAGATGGTGGGGCGGCCTTTTTACCAACATTAAGCAGATAAGCGACAGTATTGCTAAATACAAAGATCTTGAGAAAAATATAGCCACCTACTCAAAGCATAAAAAAATCTACGCGAAAATGATGCGCAAACTGGAAAAAATGGAAAGAGACCTGAAAGGGCTTAAAGATTTTTATGAACTTCCCGCGGCCGTTTATATAGTGGACCCGCATCTGGAAGAAATCGCCGTCAAGGAAGCTCGTCTGGTGAACATTCCCATAATCTCTCTTCTTGACACTGACTGCAATCCCGACATTATAGATTATCCCATACCCGCCAACGACGACGCGCTCAGAAGCGTGAAACTTATAACCAGTTTGATTGCGGATGCCGTGCTTGAAGCCAAAGGTATCTCGCAAAAAGCGGAAGATATTCCTGAAGAGGAACAAAACGCAAAAACGGAAATAACTCAGGCGGCCCAGGAGATTTGAAATGGAAATAACAACAGATTTGATAATGAAACTCAGGAAGCTCACAAACGCGGGTATTATGGACTGCAAAAACGCTCTCAAAGAATCCAACTGTGATATTGAAGGCGCGCGAAAAATACTCAGAGAAAAAGGCATACTTAAAATGCTGTCGCGTTCCGACAGGCTTAGTGATGAAGGGCAGATTTTCGCCTACATACACCCCGGCGGGAAAGTCGGCGTGCTCGTGGAAATAGCATCTGAAACTGATTTCGTCGCCAAAAGTGATAATTTCACAAAACTGCTGAAAGAAACAGCGCTTCAGATAGCCGGCATGAAACCATCCTATATACAAAAAGAAGATGTGCCTGAGAGTGTCCTGGAGGAAGAAAAAAAACTTCTTCTCAAAAACACCGACCTTTCCAAAAAACCCGCGCAAATGGCGGAGAAAATAGTGGAAGGAAAGCTATCCAAATTTTATGACTGCGTATGCCTGCTTGAACAGCCTCATTTCAGGAACGAGAAGGTAAAATTCAAAGATTATTTCAATGAAGAGGCTTCTGCTTTCGGTGAAGCTATAAAAATAACCCGCTTTACCAGATACGAAATCGGCCAGTGAGCCCATCAGAACATAAAAATACGCAAAAAAAAACACGTCGCCGCATAATTGTTTTAAAGGTGAGCGGCGAAGCCTTCGGCGGGGGAGAAAATCCTCTTGACGAAAAAAAAATCTCCTATCTCACGTCGGAAATAGCTTCCGTTAAAGGCGCATCCATTGTCATTGTTCCCGGCGGCGGCAACATACTCCGCGGGGAATCGCTTAAAAACCGCGGTTACGACAAGGCGGACTCCGATTATCTGGGAATGCTTTCAACTGTATACAACTCCGTCTGCTTAAAACACGCTCTGGCCAAAAAAGGCCTGCGATGCCGTTTATTCAGCGCTCTGTCAATTGACAAAATAACTATTCCGTACAATCCCGAAGCCGCGCTTACGGCCCTGCGCGCGGGAGAATGCGTTATCGTCGCCGGAGGTACAGGGAATCCTTTTGTGACGACGGATTCCGCCGCGGCGCTGCGCGCGCTTGAACTCGGCGCAGATATTCTGATTAAAGCCACAAAAGTGAACGGCGTTTATTCCGACGACCCCATAATAAACAAAAAGGCTGTTTTTTTTAAAACTCTTTCCTACGAAGAAGCGGTCAGAAAAAATCCGCGCGTCTGCGACAGGACAGCTTTGACAATGCTTTCAAACTCAAATATAAAATTTATGGTGTTGAATATTTTCAAGCCGGGCAATATAAAAAAAGCTGCGGGCGGGAAATGTCCCGGAACGCTTATAAGTTAGCCAAAAATAAAATTGCGGAGGCCTGTAAGGAGGAAAATAATATGACTGAATTCCAAAAAAACGCTGAAAAAATTATGGGAAACCTGAAAGAGGAGCTCGGAAAGATAAGAACCTCGCGCGCATCTGAAGGAATTCTGGACACCGTAACGATCCCTTATTACGGTCAGGAATCACCCATCAAAAGCTGCGCCGCAATCAACGTGCCCAATGCAAAAACTATAGAAATCCATCCGTGGGACATCAAGATGACACAGGTTATAGCCAACGCTATTTTAAAAGCCAACATAGGATTCACGCCTCAAATAATAGGAAACGCCGTGCGTCTTACTATGCCGCCCATGACAGGAGAAAGAAGAGAACAGGTTTCAAAAATAGTGGGCAGCGTCTGCGAAGAACACAAGGTGAGTATACGAAATCTCCGGCGCAAAAAATTAAGTGAACTTGCCGAGCAGGAAAAAGAAAAAGAAATTTCGAAAGACCAGCGGCACGGTGTAGAAAAAGAATTGCAGAAAAGTGTTGATATTATCATAAAAACTATTGACGAAATATTCACGAAAAAAGAAAAAGAAATAATGGCAGAATGATAAACACACCGCGTCACATAGCCATAATAATGGACGGCAACGGCCGCTGGGCAAAAGAAAAACATCTTCCCCGGATGAAGGGCCATGCCGCCGGAGCGGAAGCCGTCCGGCGTACGGTGGAAGCCTGCCGGGAACTGGGAATCGGGTATCTCACCCTTTTCGCTTTTTCAACAGAAAACTGGAAAAGAAGTAAATCGGAAGTAAAATTTCTTTTTTCCCTGCTGGGCCGGTTTCTTGTTGGCGAGAAAAAAAATATGCTGAAAAACGGTATAAAATTCAGCGTAATCGGTGATGTGTCCGCGCTGCCGGAAGGCCTTGTGAAAAAAATAAATGCCATAAAAACCGTCACCCGGAATATGGACAAACTCACCCTCACTCTCGCTCTCAACTATGGTTCCCGAAACGAAATAGCAAGAGCCGTTAAAAAACTTTTATCCGCGAAGCCGCCGGATAATATTGAAAAAGCTTTTGCGGATGCGCTGGACACAAAAGATATGCCCGATCCTGATATAATTATACGCAGCTCGGGGGAAATGCGCCTCTCTAATTTTCTTCTTTACCAGGGGGCTTATTCGGAATTATATTTTACAGACACTCTCTGGCCGGATTTCGGGAAAAAAGACCTCGTCAAAGCCATTAAGGTATATTCCGATAGAGATAGACGCTTTGGAGGATACTAAATGAAACAGAGACTTATAACGGCTGCGGTGGCAATACCCGTCATTCTGACTTTTATCTGGGTCGGGACTCTGCCTTTTTTTATAATTGTCTCGGCTGTTTTGATGATTGCCCAGTATGAGTTTTACAGCATTGTCGGAACATCGCAGCTGTCGCCCCAAAAAGCGATTTGCCTTCCCGCGGGTTTTTT
>Ga0180732_1001189_pt1 | contig 17020 bp, 18 predicted proteins | sample KR11_01MetaG_FD_148674 | JGI IMG/M metagenome (GOLD analysis project Ga0180732, IMG submission 148674) | Groundwater microbial communities from the Olkiluoto Island deep subsurface site, Finland - KR11_0.1 MetaG | ecosystem: Environmental > Aquatic > Deep subsurface > Groundwater | place...
CTGAGAAAAAACATCTTACAAAAAAGCCTGCTTTTTAGCAGGTTGCTTTTGACTTTATTTTGTCTTAACTCTTGCGAGTTATTCAAATTAAATCAAAAGCAACTATCTAATTAGTAGGCCTAGTTTCACAATCATAACAATGCCAGTCTTCTGGGTTGCATTCGCTCGCATTGATTGTGAATTAGATTGGTTCATAAATATTTTAATAATTCTATAAAACAGTTTAGCACAGAAAAAAAATGTGTCAAGCGGCAATTTACAAAAGTTATCCACAGGCATATTAAGTTATAAAGTTCATAAAGTCAGTAACCAAGAACCAAGAAACAAGATACAAGGATACAAACAAATTCTAATAACCAATAATCAAATTTCAATTATCCCGTTTTTTAATTATTGATATTTGGCGTTTGAATATTGTTTGGTTATTATATCTTGTTTCTTAGTTATTTGTGAAGTTTTGTTTTTATCTGCTCGTCTTTCTTCTTTTGGAGAAAAAATGCTTATATGTTAAAATGTTAGTATGTTAAAATGTTAAAATGATTATCAATGAAAGTTGCCTTAATTCATGATTATCTCGTTCAATATGGCGGAGCGGAAAGAGTGCTGGAGGCGTTTGCGGAAATTTTTCCCAAGGCGCCGATTTATACTATGGTTTATGATGAAAAGCTGATGGGCGGCGCTTTTTCTGATCGGAAAATAAAGACTTCCTTCTTGCAAAAAATTCCGCTCATAGGTTCTCATCACAGACTGTTCCCGCTTTTGATGCCGATGGCGATTGAGCAATTCAATCTTTCGGAATATGACATTGTACTTTCCGATTCCAACAGTTATGCCAAAGGCGCGATCACGATGCCGCGAACTTTGCATATCACTTATTGCCACACCCCGATGAGATACGCGTGGGATGACTGCCATAAATATCTCCGCGAATTCAAATATTCAAAAATCACGAAAAAACTGGTGCCTTTCGCGATGAACTATATCAGGCTCTGGGATAAAATTTCCGCGGATCGACCGGATAAATATATCGCTAATTCAAACTTTGTTTCCCTTCGAATAAAAAAATATTATAATAAAAATGCTTTTGTCATCAATCCTCCCGTGAGCATAGAAAAGTTTTATGTTTCGGAAAGAACAGAAGATTATTATCTAATGGTGGGACGCGCGCTTGCCTATAAACGTTTCGATATCGTTATAGATGCGTTCAATATTCTTGGGCTTCCGCTCAAAATAATAGGCAAAGGCCCTGAAATGAAACAGCTAAAAAAACGTTCTAAAGGCAATATTGAATTTTTAGGATATCTTAATGACAAAGAAATGAGTGAATATTATTCAAAATGCAAAGCATTTATATTCCCCTCTGAAGAAGATTTTGGCATAACCCCTTTGGAAGCGATGGCATCGGGCAGGCCAGTCATTGCTTTTCGCGGAGGAGGAGCGCTGGAGTCTGTCATAGAAAATGAAACGGGGATATTTTTTGACGAGCAAACTCCGGAAGCGATAATAACCGCTATTAAAAATTTTGACTCTGAAAAATTTAATCCTCAGGAAATACGAAACCACGCGCTGAAATTTGATAAGGAAATTTTCAAGGAGAAAATAAAAAAGTTTGTGGAAGAAGAATACGAGAAGCATATAAGCATAATTTCCCCTTGACAAACCGGTAATTTTTTGTATACTTAAACAAGTTAAAAAATGCTTAAATTTTAAGGTGGCAAGCTAGATAATCGCCCCGCATCAAGTTTTACATTACAATACCATTTTCAATCATTTGTTTTGCTAAAATTAGCTTAAACTTTTGATATAAATTGTCTTGTAAAACTTGGTGCGGGGAGGAAAGTCCGAACACCCATCCCGCACCATGCCTGTGTATTAGTAAAAATGATAAGCTGATATTTTAAAATATTAGCTTTGAACATGATACACATTAGCGCATAAGCATGGTGCGGGATGAAGCAGACAGTTGCTAACGGCAACCGCCCCGTTCCAAATTTTACAAAAGAATATAACGCGAATAAATTATCCCAAGCGAATAGGATAATTAATATCAAGCAAATTGTAATGTAAAATTTGGAACGGGGTAGGGAAAGCGCCACAGAGACTATACTATCTCGCCCCGCACTAAGTTTTACAAGATAATAAATTTTATATTTACTACGAAACAGCAAAATATAAATTTATTGTTATAAATAATTTTATAAAACTTAGTGCGGGGCTGGAGAAAGGTGAAAAGCAGAATAGTATTCTGAATCGTCTGACGATCTGGAATTATATTCTTTCCTTGTCGGTGACGGCAAGTGATGGCAAACCCTGTCTGGTGCAAGAACAAAGCTAAACTAGCTTAGAATTTAGAATCTAGAATTTAGAATCTAGAATTTAAATTCTGGGTTAGTTTAGTAAAAAGTAGTTCGCATGACTCAAGTAGCAATGCTTGAGCTAGATAGATGATTATCGCCCCGTTCTAAATTTTACAAAATAATATAATACAGATAAATTATCCCAAGCAAATAAGATAATTAGCGCTGGAAAATTGTAATGTAAAATTTGGAACGGGGAACAGAATTCGGCTTATTGCTTGCCATCTTAAAATTCAAGCTTTTTTTGCTGTAAAAATTAGAATAACTTTTCATTATGAAAAAATCAGAATTAATTTTTAACGCGCTCTTGGTCCCTGTGGATTTTTTGATGCTGGCTCTTGCCGGCGCGCTGGCCTATTCGCTGAGGTTTAGCGTTGAATTGTCAAATCTTCGTCCGATTATTTTTGATTTGCCGTTTAGCAGATTTATGGAGATTGTCTTCGCGGTAGCTCCTGTTTTTATAATATCTTTCGCGCTTATCGGACTTTACAGCCTGCAAAGCGCGCGCAAATTTTGGCAAGAAGTTTTTCAAATCATAGTCGGAGTTTCGTCCGGGTTTATGTTTATCATCTTCGTAACTTTTATGCAGCGGGAAATGTTTTCGTCCCGCTTCATATTTTTCGCGGGCTGGTTTTTCGCGATTATAACCGTGGTGCTCGGCAGGGCGGTGATCAGAATTTTGCAAGGCTGGATCGCCAATAAATTCAAATTCGGATTTCACAGGCTGGTGCTTCTGGGAGAAGACGGAGCTATGAAGACGATCCAAAAAGAAATCAGAAAAAATAAAGTTTTGGGATATAAAATTATTAGAAAATTGAGGGATTTTAAAATTGGCGATCTGGAAAAAATATACAAAGATCCCGGCATTGATGAAATAATTTTATGCTCTTCAAATATTAAGGAAGAGAGGATTCAAGAGCTTCTTGATTTTTGCCAAGAGAAAAACATTGACTTCAAATTCGTTCCGGATATGTTTCAGGCGCAAGCGGCGCTTTTTGAAATGCAGACTATCTCCGACATAACTTTGATAGAAGTAAAAAGAACTCCGCTGGATGGCTGGGGAAAAATTTTCAAAAGGATTATGGATATCGCGGGCTCTTTTTTCGGGCTTGTTATCCTTTCGCCGTTTTTTATCCTAATGGCAATCATCATAAAGCTGGACAGTGAGGGTCCTGTTTTTGAAAAGCTGGAAAGAGTAGCCAGAGGAAAAAAGTTCGGGCTTTATAAATTCCGCTCTATGGTTAAAAACGCCCGCTTTTTGAAATATGATAAAGACGGGAATTTAAAGCCCGAGTTCGTGAAACTTAATGAAAGAGGAGAAGGTCCGCTGTTCAAAACCAAGAATGATCCCCGCGTAACCAGAGTCGGAAGATTTATCAGAAAAACGCGCTTGGATGAATTTCCCCAGCTGATAAATGTGCTGAAAGGGGAAATAAGCCTGGTCGGTCCGCGTCCGCACGAGCCGGAGGAAGTCGCCAAATATAAAAAGCATCATAAAAAATTATTAACCATAAAGCCGGGATGCACGGGCATGGCGCAAATAAGCGGCAGTTCGGATCTAGATTTTGAAAAAGAAGCAAAGCTGGATATATATTATATTGAAAAATGGTCGCTGTTTTTGGATTTTATAATCATCATAAAAACTTTGCTGATGTACCTGCGAGGCGACAAGTCGGCGTGTTAGGATTGGAGATTGGAATGATGAATTTTGAATTTTGAAGTCGTAATTTATCGTTAAGAAATTTCAATGTCTATATTTTCTACCCAGCTTTAGCTGAGGGTTTAGCGGCTTTAGCCGCCAGTAACTGAAAACTCGCGAAGCTAAAGCTTTATGAACCGCGCGCCAAAGCGCCGTAGAATATTTGTCGCGCTTCGCGTCTGCGCCAATAAGCTTAATTCATAAGCCGTAATTTGTAAGCTGGAATATTGAAAACCAAAATCCAGCTTAATTTCAAACAGTATGATATTAGGTAATATCATACTGTAGGGCGGAAAAAATGGCTTGGGATAAAGGAAAAAGTTAATAATAAAAATAATTTTATATTTTATGACAAAAATATTTCCATCAAAACTTAGAAAAGGAAGCGAGGTGAGAGTTATTTCGCTGGCTGCTTCAATAGCGGAACTTAGCAAGGAAACAATGGATATCAGTAATCACAGATTTAAAGAAATGGGATTAGAATTAAGTTTTGGCAAGCATATAGAAGAATCAGATGAGTTTTCTTCTTCATCAATCGAATCTCGCGTAAATGATTTGCACGAAGCATTTAGCAATCCAAAAGTTAAAATGATTCTCGCTGCTCTGGGAGGTTTTAACAGCAACCAGCTTTTAAGATATATTGATTGGGATTTAATCGGAAGTAATCCAAAAATACTCTGCGGCTATTCTGACATTACCGCGCTTAATAATGCAATTTATGCCAAAACCGGTCTTGTAACTTATTCAGGTCCTTTCTATTCAACTTTTGGGCAGGAGCTATATTTTGATTACACTCTTGAATATTTCAAGAAGTGCATGTTTTTCAATGCCGCATTTGAAATTTTACCCGGTAAAAAGTGGACAGACGATTGTTGGTGGGAAAATCAAAAAAATCGCAAACCAATCTCTAATAGCGGCTGGCTTCTTTTAAACGAAGGAGAGGCCGCGGGAACAATTTTAGGAGCCAATCTTTGCACATTCAATCTTTTGCAAGGAACAGAATATTTTCCTGATCTTAAAGATTCAATTCTCTTTTTGGAAGATGACGAAGAATCGAAACCTCATCACTTTGACAGGGACTTGCAATCTCTTATTCATCTTCCCGAATTTAAAGGCGTAAAAGGAATAGTTATCGGCAGATTCCAAAAGGCGAGCCAGATGACGGATGATAAATTGATCAAGATAATTAAAACTAAAAAAGAACTGGATAAAATTCCTGTTGTTGCCAATGTAGATTTTGGACACACAAGCCCGATAATTACTTTTCCAATCGGCGGCAGCGCTAAATTAAAAACGGAAAAAGGAAATTTGAAAATAGAAATAATCGAGCATTAACATAAAATCAGAAAAGAGATTGAGTATAATTCCAAACAGTATGATAATAGGTAATATCATACTGGAGGGTGGAATAATGGCTTGGGATGGAGGAAAAATATAAACACGATTTCTCATATCCCTCATTCGCGCGAATGGGCGAATAGTTTGCTCTCATTCCCAGATCATTTTTTAATTAGTTTTGCTATCTTAATATTATTGCCATGGCTGGAATTTTAAGATAGCGTTATTCTATTATCCCTCATCTCCTCCTTCGGCGGACAGGCGCGCGAATGGGCGAATGGTTTAAATATTTATCTATCTCTCGTTTCGTTTATTGTTTCGCTTTTTACTTCAACTAATATTATACATTTTTCGCTATCTTATTTTTATTGCTATAGCAATAATTTTAAGACGGAGGATTTCGGGAGTTTATTTCTAAAAAACGATTATGTTCAATAACCCTTCAAAAATAAAAGTAACGGTGGACAAGAGCCATCTTTTTACTTTGGGGGAAAAGATGTATCGGGAGAGCATTGAGTTTGTCAGGGAGCTGGTGAATAACGCTTATGACGCGGACGCGACGGATGTTTTTGTGATGATTGAGGATGACAAAATCACAGTGGAAGACAATGGAAGCGGAATGAGCGAGAAAGGGCTGGCGCAATTTTTTACGATCGGCTCGGAAGAGAAGAGAACAAGAAATATTTCTCCGCGGTTTGGCAGAAAACGGATCGGGCAATTCGGCATTGGAAAATTTTCCGCGTTGTCCTTGGCGGAGCAGTTTATCGTGCAAAGCGTTAAAGGAAAAAATAAAATCTCAGTTACATTTGATAGCGCGGAGTGGAAAAAATCGGATAACTGGGAGCTGCCGATTGAAAGGGAAAAAGCGTCTCCGCTGGACAAGGAAGGCGCGAAAATAATTTTGAATAAGCTAAAAAAGAAAATCAGCGTGGGCGAGGTGGAAAAATATCTCAAACAGTCCGTTCCTCTGCGCGCTAAAAAATTTAATATCTATTTGAATAACAAAAAAATAACCGCGAAAACCGTTGCCGGCAAAATTTCGCCGATAAAAATAAAAACGATGTTTGGGGAAATTGAAGGAGAGATCGTTGTCGCTCTGAACTCCAGAGATATTGATGAGTCGGGAATTGAATGCCGGGTGAAACAAGTTTTTATCAAGCGCGAATTGTTCGGTCTTAATCATAAGCATCATCAGCAAGGTGTTTCTCGGATCGCTGGAAGCGTCAATGCTGATTTTTTGCCGCTTATTTCTTCCCGCAGCGATTTTATCACAGACAGCCCGGAATATAAATTATTCCACCAATTGATGCAAGCGGAGCTGGATAAAGTTTTGAAAGATGTCAAAAAACAGGGCGATGTCAAGAATATCAAAAAAATTACGAAAGAATTGCAAGACATAATGTCGCATATCAGAGAAGCCTTGCTTCTTAATCCTGATTTCGTTCCGCAGGGAAGGGCGATAACTCGCTTGAAAAATGAAGGCAGAAAAAAAGTAGCCGCGGCCAGCGCTGATTTTTCCGCGTCTTCTTTAGCTAGGAAAAATAATGAAGATTTCGAGCGGGAAGATCAAAACGATAAAAATGAAAATTCTAGCGATGGCGATAAAAAAAATAATACTAAAAATAATACCGAGGAAGAAATAAAAAAGAAAGAAAAAGAGGAGGAAATAAAAATTGAGGCAAAGCCGCTGGTGATGAAAAAAATCAGATTGAAAAAACTGGGCATCGCTTGCGGGATTGTGAGCTTGGGAGAACAGGGTCCGGAAGTTTTAAGCCAAGGCAACGCGATTTATATCAATCAAGATCATCCGGTTTATCAGAAGCTATACAAAAAACACGACTTGCTAAGCTTGCATTTATTCCGCCTGATGACGCAGGAAATAGTCCTTATGAAAAAACTGAAAATCACCGCCCGCGAAGCGTTTGAATGGCAAAGTAAGCTCCTGAAAGACGCGATTTGCGAGGCGGAGAAATGATAGAGATTGTTGATATTACTAGATTAAGTATAATTCCTTACTCCCTCATTCGCGCGAATGGGCGAATGGTTTGCTCTTATTCCCAGATCATTTTTTAACCAGTTCCGCTATCTTAATATTATTGCTATGGCTAGAATTTTAAGATAGCGCTACTTTGTTATTTTTAACTCGCATGCCTGTTTGTCGAAGGAGGAAATGGAAGAATGGTAATATTAATTTTTAAATAAATTTTGCTTATGAATATAAAAATCCATATTTTAAACGCATCTGGGAATTTGTCGCCTTATAAAAATATTCTTCAGAAAAGCGTTTTAGTGACAATTAAAAAAGTTCGCAAGCGGATAGAGCTTAAAAATATTGATATTCTTATCAAAGAAAGTGAACGGCCGGAATTTCTGAAAGATATTGATGGGGTTGGCGGATATTGCCCGTCTGATAATTTTGTGCAATTAAGCATTGATCCAAAACATAAATCATTTCAAAAAAACACAGAAAAAATTATTGAAAGGTCGTTGTCCCACGAATTGCATCATGCAATACGACGACAAGCAGGTGTGCAGATTTTTGGCAAAACCTTTTTGGAATCTATGTTTAGCGAGGGCTTGGCTGACTATTTTGCTTATGAAATAGCTGGAGATTTTCCAGTGTGGTCGGTTTCTTTATCCAAGAAAGATAGAGCGCAGTTAATGAAGAGAGTTGAAAAGCAATTTAAACAAAAAATAGGCTATAAAGATTACGAAAACTGGTTCACAGTCGGATCGAAAAAATTGAAAATTCCCAGATGGACAGGCTATGCTTTGGGGCTTGAACTTGTAAAAAATTATCTCAAAAATAATCCTTCGCAATCAGCCTCGTCTGTGATTTCTGCGCTTGTTGAGAAATTATTGAAATAGATAACGGAGAAACAGATTGTTTTTTGCGAGCTGTAAATTTAAAGACGCGATTTCTCATGTCCCTCAGTTCCTCCTTCGGCGGACAGGCGCGCGAATGAGCGAATGGCAAATTAATTAATAATAAATAAAAAAAATATGAATCCTTACGCTTTTGATCAATTGGAATTTTTCAAATCTTTATTAACCATATTTCTTTCTCTTTGGCAAGTGTGGGTTGTGCTAATAATTCTTGCAATCATTAAAGCAAGGCTTCCATATTTAAAGGGTGCAATCGGGGAAAAATTTGTCTCAAGAAAACTATTCAAGCTTGACCCGGATCATTATAAAGTTTTGGATGATTTATTATTACCTTCTAACGGCAGTTTGAGCACTACTCAAATTGATCATGTTGTCGTTTCAAATTATGGCATATTTTGCATTGAAACAAAGTCATATAAAGAATGGATTATTGGAAACACAGAAGAAAAATATTGGATACAAAAGATATACGGACAACAAAAGTTCTATAATCCATTGTGGCAAAACCTCGCTCACACAAAAGCGATTGAGGAGCTTGTAAAATCTAAATGTTCAGAAGATCAAATACGATCTCTTGTCGCATTCCCATACGCTAAATTGAAAATTTCAGGTTCGAAGTCATATAAAGTCGGTAATGCGTCTGATGTTATAAGAAAAATTGAAAGCTATAAAATTCAGGAATTTACTGACGCTAAGCGAGATGAGATTTATAATATATTAGCGAATGCCAATATCCGAGACAAAAAATTGCGAAAATTACATGATAAGAGTGTAAGAGATCTAAAATATGCTAAAACGGCGAACTCGTTTTCTAGAAGATAAAAAGGGTGAGCTCGTCAAATTTCTTGGCTACGCGAATTATCCAAAATGCAGATATACTAAAAAAATTGTTCACTGAATTATTTTCGTGTTTAATCCAAAATAAGATTTATGTTTGAAATTATTTTTATATCAATTGTTATTTTGTCTGTGCTTTTGTATATATATTATGAAAAAGAATTTAAATATAAATCAGACCATCAAAAAAAGATTGAGTATTATCTTGCGTTATGGGATTCTCTTAAAAATTATACTTTACAAGAAAGAGGTTTGAGGAAATTTTTAATCATAAACAATAGCTATAAAAAAATTTATGAGACACTTGGCGACTATCGCAAAAATAGAAGAATTAAAAAATATTCCCGGCGCTGATAAAATTGAAGCGGCCAGAGTAAAAGGCTGGTGGGTGGTGGTTTTGAAAGATCAATTTAAAACAGATGATTTTGTTTTGTATTTTGAAATTGATTCTTTTCTTCCCGTAAAATCCGAATATGATTTTTTGCTCAAAGGAAATAAGCCCAAGAAAATGTTGTCTGAAGGAAAAGAAGCGGAGGGAATTCGTCTTCGAACGATTAAATTGAGAGGGCAAATTTCGCAAGGATTAATATTGCCGTTGCCAGTAGATTTAAAAGGTCTGGCGGAAGGTGAAGATGTGACGGAGAGTTTGGGTGTTATAAAATACGAGCAATCCATTCCGTCTTGTTTGTCGGGAATAGCGAAAGGCGCGTTTCCTTCTTTTCTTCCCAAGACGGACGAAGAACGCATTCAAAATATGGTTGAAGTTTTGGACAGTTATTATATGACAGAAAAGTTGGATGGCTCTTCAGTCACTTATTATAAAAAAGACGGTATGTTCGGAGTTTGCAGCCGGAATTTGGAATTACAGGAAGGAGAAACGACACAGTGGAAAATAGCGCGGGAATTAAATTTAAAAGAAATATTGCACGATAATTTCGCCCTACAAGGAGAAATCGTCGGTGAAGGAATACAAAAAAATCCCTATAAAATCAAAGGGCAGAAAGTTTATTTTTTCAATGTTTATAATATAGCGGCCGGAAAATTTTTAGAATTTGAAGATTTTAAAGGGATGTGCAAGTTTTTGCATTTGGAAACCGCGCCGATATTAGATGAAAATTTTTCTTTGCCAGAAAATGTTGACGAGATGCTTGAGATAGCCATCGGAAAAAGCATGCTTAATTCGGATTGCGAAAGAGAGGGAGTCGTAGTGAGGAAAAAATCCCATATCGGGAATGAAAGGATTTCTTTTAAAGCGATTTCGAATAATTATTTGTTAAGCGAATAATTATGAGCAGGGCGGAGCGCGAGTTTTTTGATGTTTTGGCTGGAATAAGAAATTGAGAGATGAAAAATAAGAAAATTGCAAAGTTTAAAAATTTTTTTGATTTTATGCGGATTTTGGAGTAAGATGAAACATATAAGCGAGGTTTGAAAATTAGAGGTTTTGAAGGGGTGGGGTTTGGGTGTTAAAAGTGAAGTGTTAAAATTAATTTTAATAATTTAAGGAAATAAGGTTATGGCAAAAATAAAAGATATTCCAAAAATAGATCGTCCTAGAGAAAAATTTCTTCGAAAAGGAGCTGATGCGCTTTCAAAAAGCGATCTTTTGGCGATTCTTTTGGGCAGTGGTATAAAAGGAAAAAATGTCAGGCAACTTTCCGAAAATATTATTAAAAAATTCGGTAAAAACTTTTTAAATATAACTGTTAAAGATTTACTGGAAATTTCAGGGATTGGTCAAGCTAAAGCTTTGCAAATTACCGCTGCGATTTCTTTAGTAAAAAGATTCTATGCGGATGAAAAATCAAAGGAGAATATTGTTAAAAACTCTCAAGATGTTTTATCTCTTACTTATGATTTAAGATACAAGAAAAAAGAGCATTTGGTATGCTTGTATTTAAATGCAAGAAATGTTTTGCTGAAAAAAGAAATTATCAGCGTGGGCTTGTTGGATAAAGCTCTGTTGCATCCGAGGGAAATATTTTATCCTGCGACGGAATTGAATGCCGCCAGCGTTATCCTGATTCATAACCACCCGTCAGGCGATTCTTCTCCAAGCGAAAAAGACAAGCAAATTGTTGAAAAAATAACTCAAGCGGGTGAAATAATGGGAATACCAGTTATTGATTTCATTATTGTCTCTGAAAATAATCATTACAGTTTTTACGAAAAACTAAAAAAGCAGAAGGATAGTTTGGATTATATCGCCGAAGGAGCGCAAAGAACTTTGTTTGATTTGTTAGAAATTGTAAGACCGGCTTATGAAATTAGTGTTCAAGGAATAGATAAGCATTATTTTCAGCCCCCCCAACCCAGAAAAGGATATTTTCAGTTGCAAAATAGAAGATATTTGGGAAATAAATATAAGTTACTTGGCTTTATTGAAGATATAGTTTCTGAAAAATGCGGGAAAATAAATTCTTTTTGTGATATTTTTGCTGGTACAGATGTAATTGGTAATAGATTTAATTTTAATTAACACTAAATATGAAAAAATCAAATTCAATAGTTTTGTTCAATCAAAAACAAGTTCGCCGTATTTGGGACGAAAAAAAAGAACTTTGGTATTTTTCCATTATTGATGTTATCGAAATTTTGACTGACGCCAGTATCCCAAGGAGGTATTGGAGCGATTTGAAAAGTAAGTTGAAAAATGAAGGCAGTGAAGTGTACGAAAAAATCGTACAGTTAAAAATGACCGCCCCTGACGGAAAGCAAAGGGAAACGGACTCTTTCTCGACAGAAGATTTGCTTCGCGTAATCCAATCAATTCCTTCCCCAAAAGCAGAACCATTTAAATTATGGCTTGCAAAAGTCGGATATGAACGAATAGAAGAAACAGAAAATCCAGAGCTAGCTTTTGACAGAGCGATGAAAACATACTTGCAAAAGGGTTATTCAAAAGAATGGATAAATCAACGATTAAAAAGCATTGATGTACGCAAGGAATTAACCGATGAATGGCAAGAGCGTGAAATGAAAGAAGGATTAGAATATGCAATATTAACAGACGAGATTACAAGAGCATGGGCAGACAGAAGCGTGAAAGATTATAAAAAGTTCAAGGGGCTAAAAAAGAAAACTTGAGGAGATAATATGTCTAACCTTGAATTGGTATTGAATATGCTTGCCGAAGCTTCCACTACGGAAATATCCAAGAAACAGAAACCAAAAGGGTTAGAAGAGAATAAAAAAGTGGCCCAAAAAGGCGGTTTTGCGGCGAAAAAAGCAAGACTGGAAATAGAAAAGCAGACAGGTGAAAGCGTGATAACCCATAAGAACGCAAAACTCTTGAAGGGTAAGCAATATATTTCCTTGTCTAACAAAAGTAACAAATAATCATGTCAATTCAAATTTTATCAAATCTAAATTACCCAATCGGCAATATCATCAACCAAGAACTGCAAAATGCTCAATCTGCAAGAATTGCTATCGCTTTTCTAAAATATTCGGGCATAAGAGTAATAGAAAAATCATTAGATCAATGTTTGAAAAATAATGGAAGCGTTGAGATTATCGCGGGACTAGATTTTAAAACAACTGACCCGCAATCAATGCATTATTTGATTCAACTTCAGAAAACAACGCCGAACTTAAAATTTTATTGCTATGGCGACAAAGATATTAATAAAAACAATATTGTTTTTCACCCCAAAATTTATTTATTTCAAGGCAAAAGGGAAACAACGGGTATTGTTGGTAGCACAAATCTAACAGGAGGAGGGTTGATGACAAATTTTGAAGCGAATGTAATTTTTAAAGAAAGCAAGCCTCTTTATTTCTCACAACTTGAAGCGATTTATAACTCTGTAAAATTTACTGATTCTATTTTTTTACCTGATGAAGAATATTCAGCAGATTATTCTGATGTTTATAAGGCATTTTTACAAAACGAAGAAAAGGCAACGGCAGATAAGGGCATACAAAGAGTGGTTAATCAAATTAGAAAGCGAGAAGAATTTCTGCCAGGGACCGTTCCGTCAATTAAAAGTCTGATAATTCAGATTATTAAAGAACAGCAAAATAAAGGCATAGAATTTGTACCGCTTCAAACAATCTATAAGGAAGTTGAAAGATTAGTAGTTGAAAAAAAGCTCACATATAAAATGGATACATTCAGAAATTCTATACATGGTGAATTAAATAAACATGAATCAAAGAGTATTCATCCTGATAATATGTATCTATTTGTGCGAGTGCCTGATCAAAAAGGATTTTATTCTCTAACTGAAAAAGGTAAAATTTATGAAGGTAGATAAAAAATTACAAAATAAGTATTTTTACGAAAGACCAAGGTTGGTTAATAGATCTCAATGTAAAAATTACAGCCCAGAAAAAGGATGTTTATATTGTGGCAATAAAACTTTTCGGTTTTATTCAAATGCTTACGGTAAAAAATATTATCAATGTGAAAAATGCAGAGGAATTAACCATTAACGAAACTGACAATTCAATCGATCTTATTTTTGCCGATCCGCCTTATAATTTATCCGGCAATGGTTTGAAGTGGATAGGGAATAAAACTGGCGGAGATTGGTTTATGGTTAATGAACATTGGGACAAAATGACGGCCCCTGAATATTTACAATTTACGAGAAAATGGATTGGGGCTTGCTATAAGGTTTTGAAGGATACCGGATCAATTTATATTGCCCGCAGTTATCACAACATCGGAGAAGTGATGATTGTTTTAAAGCAACTTGATTTTAAGATTAACAATGTTATAACTTGGCAAAAAACAAACGCAATGCCGAATATGACTAGACGAGTATTTACTCATTCTACAGAATTTGTCGTTTGGGCGGTAAAAGGCAAAAAGTGGATTTTTAATTACAAGGAAATTAAAAAGATAAATCCTGAAAAACAAAAAGATGGATCCGAAAAACAAATGCGTGACTTCTGGGAACTTCCCTTAGTCCAAGGAAAAGAGAGGTTGCGAGGAAAAGACGGAAAAGCATTACATCCAACTCAAAAGCCCGAGGAAATGCTAAAAAGAATTATTTTAGCTAGTTCAAACAATGGCGATATTGTCTTGGATCCTTTTTTGGGAAGCGGAACAACTACTTTTGTAGCAAAAAAATATGGCCGTAATTGGATTGGAATTGAACAAGACAAACAATATGTGAAAATTGCTAAAGAGCGAATGAAAAAATAAATTGATTCTCGCAAGAACCGGCTTGCAACCACTTCTCAAGTTTTAGAAATCGCCAAAAACTTTCCGCTTCTTCAAAACAAAAGAAACGGATTGCAAATAATTTCTATATAATAAAAATAATTTTAAAATTATGAACAATGTTCTTTTTGCAAGAAATTTAGTAAAAGGAAAAATCGCTGAGACAATATTTTCTCAGATGTTTAGGGAAACGCGCGAGTTTACCGTTTTGGAATTTGGGTATGAAAAAATTATTCCCGAATTAATTCAGCAGGGATATGACGAAAACAATATTATGCTCAAAACATTAAGAACCGCTCCCGATTTTGCCGTTATCAATCAAAAAACAAGAGAAGTCAGGCTTATTGAAGTGAAATATATGCGTTCTCTGAATTTGAACTATGTTTTAAGAGACGCGAAAAGAATGAGCGAGTCGTGGAATCCTTCTTATCTTTTTATAGCGACTTTGGATGGATTTTATTTTGACGAGATAAACAAAATAATCGAAAAGAAAGGTGAAATTTCTCAGCTGGAACATCCGCAAATCTCGAAAGAAATACAAGCAAATTATTTAAAAATATTAAAAGATTTTGAAGGCAAAAATTAAATTCGGCGATAGTCAAAATTTAGCGATAAATAATCCAAGATTATATTAAATTTCTCCCATGCTCACCAAATCCGATTTTCTAAAACATATTCAGTGCGTGAAATATCTTTGGCTTTATAAGATGGCTTTATAAGAACAGGAAGGATTTATTGCGCTAGAATTTTATGATTTTGGTATCGGAAAAAATTAAAATCGCGGAAAGTTAAAAATGCAATCTATAGAATGTATTAAATAAAGGCTATTATAAAGCAAAAAATTTTAAAATAAAATCAGCGTAAAGCAGACTTGACACTGAATATATAAATAGTGTAAAATGTGGTTATCACTATTAATTTGAGTAAAATGACTACAAATAAAGAAAAGATTAAAGAGTATATTAACGAGCAAATTGTTCAGTCCGATTTTCGCATGAGAGCGTATGTTTTTGACGCGCAAAATAAAAAACGCCCCAATAGAAATATTTTTTTAAGAATACAGTCGCATTTGGATCAATTTTTAGCGGGCAATAAGGCTTATCGCTGGGTATCGCTTACCGGATTGCGAGGCGCGGGAAAAACAACAATTATGTATCAATTGTATTATGCGAATAAAAATATTGACGGATATTTTTTAATTTTGTCGGTTGACGAAATAACGCAAACATTGGGAAGCAGCATTAATGAGGTGATAAATATTTTCGAAGAAATTACAGGAAGATCAATCACTAATTTAGATAAGCCCCTTTTTCTGTTTTTAGACGAAGTGCAATATGACGAAAAATGGGGCGTAACGCTAAAAACTATCTATGATCGCGGTCATAATGTTTTTATTTTTTCAACCGGTTCCGCGGCTGTATTGTTGAATAGCAATTCCGATATTGCGCGTCGGGCTATTTACGAAAAAATATACCCTTTGTCTTTCTCTGAATTTATTAAAATCAAGCGCGGTAAATATGAAACAAAAGGGCTGGCGCAAGAATTGAGAGAAATTATTTTTGGTAGCCAAAATGCGCGAGATGTATACGATAAATTAAAAAAACAGGAGCAAAAAATCAATGAATATTATTTTGGCGTAAGCCGGTTGGATTTTGAAAATTATCTTTATTACGGTTCATTGCCATTTATGATTGCGCTGGAAAACGAGGCGTTGGTTTATGATCAAATAAATAAATCACTTGAGCGAGTTGTCAACAAAGATATTCCGCAGCTAAGAGGGCTTTCTTCGGATATTATTAAACAAATTCCTGCTATCTTGTATGCTGTGGCGGATATGGAAATGTTGAATTTTACAACACTGGCGGAAAAATTCGGCATTTCTCGCCCGAAAATAGCGGAAATTTTTTCAGTGCTTGAACAAACGGAAATATTGCATCGTATTTATCCTCAAGGGTCGCATTTTAAACAAGTTACGCAGAAGCCATCCAAGTATTTATTTTCATCTCCGGCTTTTCGCGCCATGTATTATAAAACTATCGGTAATACGATTACCGATCAAAATGCGCGCGGCAAGCTTCTTGAAGATTTAGCGGGAATGTATCTTTATCGTTTGTGCGATAAAAAACCAAATTTTTCTCTTACTTACGATAGCGCCAAAGGCGGGGCGGATTTTATTGTAAGCGCGGGAGAAAAGAAAATTGTCATTGAGGTCGGAGTGAATAAAAAAGAATATCGGCAGGTGGCTCAAACGGCGGAAAAAGTTAAAGCGAGCTACGGTATAATTATTTCGGAACAGGCAAAAGACTTAGAATATAACCAAGAAATTAACGCGCTGAAAATTCCTTTGAATTATTTTTTATTGATGTAGTTTTTTTATGCTAACCAAATCCGATTTTCTAAAACACACCCAATGCGTGAAATATCTTTGGCTTTATAAGAATCGCAAGGATCTATTGCCGTCGGAAGTTGATGCTAGTCTGCTGAAAAATAAAACTATCCCATTATGTACCACCTCTACATCCTCAAATGTTCCGACAAAACTTTATATACGGGCATCACTTGCGATCTGAAGCGGAGAATAGGGGAGCATAACTCTTCAAATCTCGGCGCAAAGTATACGAGATCCCGCAGGCCTGTCAAATTGGCATATTCCAAAAACTTCCGCAACCGCTCAACCGCATCCAAAGAAGAAGCCAGAATCAAATCGCTGTCAAGAAAAGAAAAACTGGA
>Ga0180732_1001190_pt1 | contig 17019 bp, 23 predicted proteins | sample KR11_01MetaG_FD_148674 | JGI IMG/M metagenome (GOLD analysis project Ga0180732, IMG submission 148674) | Groundwater microbial communities from the Olkiluoto Island deep subsurface site, Finland - KR11_0.1 MetaG | ecosystem: Environmental > Aquatic > Deep subsurface > Groundwater | place...
CCTATTAATAATCAATTTGCAGATATCAAATCCTTTAACGAGCTTTATAAAAAAGCAGTAATTCAAAACAAAATAAGAAATTCTTTGCTACTTGAAGAAGCAATGAAACATGGTACCTGCTTAATAATGGTAAAGCAAATCGAACACGGGCAGATAATTGCCGATATGCTTAAAAGTATTTATTCAAATAAGAAATATTATTTTGTTCAAGGAAATGTATCTGGTGAAGAAAGAAGTAAAATCAAAAAACTGTTTAACGAAAAACAAATTGATATAGTAATCGCAACATCGGTATGGAAAGAAGGGGTAAACATTCCAACTTTGAACCACGTTATTAACGCTTGCGGTTATAAATCCGAAATACCAGCATTACAAATGCTTGGTAGAGGTAGTAGAACTTCGGAAGGTAAAACGGAATTAATACTTACTGATTTTATTGACTGCTATAAATCATTATCATGGCACTTCGCTTTACGAATGGCCGCTTACAAAAACGCAGGATGGATTTAAACACTTTAACAAAGGAGAACTAAAATCATGAAAAAATCAACTAAACTATTGTTACAGTTTGAACAAACAATGATGGACGGCAAAGTTCCGAGTTTTTTTCGTAGAGCAACAGGTAGAAAATATTCTTCAAAAGAAACATGTGTTAATGATATCAGGCGAATATGTGCTTTATTTTGGAATGAGCGTATAGAATTCTTATTAGGGATAACTAAGAAGGAGAAATAAAATGAATAATCTTGATGAAATCAGAAATAAAGTTGCACATGAAGCAAAAGAAAAAGCAAGATATTGGTTTATTAAACAATGCGAAAATCCTTATGAATCTTTTTTTCTTTACTATGATCAACACGAATATATAAAATTTTGTATATCCAATACTCTTTTATCTTCAGCATGGATACTTGCAAGCCTCCAACGAATTGGGCCAGGCGATACAGAAGAACAAGTTGTTCAATTTATAATTGATACGGTATGGAAACTCCCTATCCTTAATAAAAAAGAAGAAAAACAATGAACAACTCTTTCAATATCATTCAATATCTTGAAGATAAAGGAATTGAATACCACCTTGCCGGGGAGAAAAATGTTAGTAAAGGATGGATAGAAATTACTTGTCCTTTTTGTAATGATCCTTCCTGGCATTGTGGTATTAATTTAAAATCAAAAAACTTTAATTGTTATTCATGCGGAGAGAAAGGAGGGATTGCAAAGTTAGTAAAAGTGTTAAGTGACGCTACATACAAAAAAGTAAAGGAAATAATCAAGAAATATTCCAATTTTATTGAAGAAGAAATTGAAGAAGAAGTTGTTTCAGAAGTTAAGGAAGTGTTTTTACCTAAAACTGAAAAAGTATTTCCGAATCTTCACTTGAATTATCTTATTAAAAGAGGGTTTGATCCGAAAGTTCTTATACCAAAATACAGCTTAAAAGCATGCTATACTTACGGCAATTATAGTTATCGCATAGTTATCCCTTACCTTTACCATAAAAAGCTTGTCACGTTCACTACACGCGATGTAACGGATACTTCTGATCTACGGTATAAGAACCTTTCTTCTGAGTTATCTATACTAAAAACAACAAATACGCTTTATAATATTGACACGGTAAAAGATAAAGTAATTATCTGTGAAGGTATAACAGATGTTTGGCGTATGGGTGATGAAAGTGTGGCATTATCTACTAATAGAATCAGCAATAATCAAGTTAAGCAACTATTTCAAAAGAAGATAAGCAAAGCATTAATACTATTAGATTCAAATACTGAAGTATTGGCGGACGAAGTTGCCGGAAAAATCGGTTTATTTATTCCAGAAGTAAAAATCATAATGCTGGAAAATGGTGACCCGGCAGAACTTAAACAATCAGAAGTAAAAGAAATAAGGAGAATAATATGGAATTCTGGATAACTTCTATGTCAAGCGATGGGATAATAAGCTGCTTAGTAAATAATATGAAATATACTTATTCAATTGATACCGCGCATTATCCTGAAATACTTAAATTAAGAGTATTTAAAAAAGGTAAGGCGTTAAATCTGATTAAACAAAAAGGCACACTATTAACAAAGGAGAAAGTAAAATGAAATTAAACCATATGCCTTCAACTCCAATGGCACAAAAAGAGATGGAACAACAATGCTTATTTGTTTCTTCTTGTGCCGAATTATGTGAAAGTATAACAGAAGAAATAGAATTAACAATGGAAAATTACTTTTTAGATAAAAATGAAAAGGAGGAAGTAAAATGATTCCAAAGCTAAGATTTCCCAAAACAGAAGAATGGCTATTTTATAAAACCTTTAACATTCCTCTTGCCAGATTTTGGGACTATTTTAACGGATTTGATATAGTTAAATTTGATGAGTACACAGAAGAAATTGAAACCCTGGATGGTATGTCACTAAAAGCATGGCTAAAAACGCATCGTGGTAAAGAAGGAGCCGAATTAATCCAAAGATTAATAAAATTATAAGGAGACTTTATGTTTGAATCAGAATTAATAAAATATCAGCCAATTCATACAATAGTAAAAGAATACCAGGAAGCAGTAAAAGAAGTTAAACAAGCTTTTGAATTACTTCAATCCGCTAAAAAAAGATTAACCTTACATTTGGGAGAATATTATGATTCAATTCTTCCGCATAGATTTAGTGATAATGATATCAGTCGTATTGATAATATTTTACTATATATGCGAAAAAATGCATGGCGATCATTAGTTGAAAAATGTCAGATTCATAATATTATTTCAGATAAGAGAAGTAAAGAAATGGATAAAGAACTTGAAGATGGAAAGCTTCCTGAAATTACTATAGAAAATGTGCAAGATATTATGTCTGGCTTTGCTGGTAATATTAACCAATTACTAATCGAAACAGTAACCGAAACATTTGAGTTTTTACGGCCAAGAAGATCAGAATATAAAACAAACACAGAATATGAAATTGGAAAGAAAGTAATTTTAAATGGTGTTATTGATCATAATAAATGGGGATATACAAGATTAAGTTATTACTATGAACAAAATCTTAAAAGCCTTGATAATGTATTCCATTTACTTGACGGTAAAGGGCCAATTAAATATCCTGGCGATTTAGTTACCCAAATTCAAACTGCTATTCAAAATAAAAAGTGGGGTTGTGAAACTGAATACTTCAAATGCAAATGGTATCATAAAGGAACATTGCACATTGAATTTAAACGAATGGATCTTATAAATCAACTAAATAAAACAGCAGGCGGAAATAGATTGAAAGGAGAAAAGTAAATGTATAATTATCCAGTATATAAAAATCATGCCGAAGTCAAATGTTGGTCATGCGGTATGTTATTAATAGCTGCAAAATCTAAATTAACAGAATATCCTACTGGTAAATGGACAAAGTATTGTAATATTTGTCAAATGTATATTCACTATGATCTTATTGAAGAGGAGGAGAGTAAATGAGAAAAGAATATGCCCATACTTGTAAATTTGGTGATTGTCAGCAACCAGCAGAACTTACTTCCGATGAAAGTCAAGTCGTTAATCATTTTACTAAATCTAAAAACTCAAAAAAAGAAATGATAAACAAGGAATATGCGATCAGTTCTCATCCAACAGTAAAAGTAAATGGATACTGCCGATATCATAATTGGTTCGAGGATAAAGATAATTGCAAAAAAAGATGTCGTAACGAAAAATAAATGTTTACATTTAACGAAATGTGATATATAAGAATAATCGGTCAGATAAAAAAGGAGAATGTAGAAGTAAATCTTTTAAAATAAGGAACGCTTTTTGTTCTATAAATTATTATTAAGCCGTTATTATTTGAAGGGTGCAGAATCGTTTTTGCTTTTATTAGATTTATGTTTGTTCTGCATTCGAAGCGTTTTTACTTATCTGACCAATAAGTTAAAATTCTGCATCCTATCAAATAGTAACGGCTTTTTTATTTTCTACCTTTCAAATCAAATCAATCAAGGAGAAAAATTAAATGCCAATTAATAATACAATGGAACTAATTCAATTTTTTACTCTTTCGTTAGATTCTAATTTCACATTAAATAAACAGTTACTTCTAAAGTTAGGAATAAACAAAGCGGTTTATATTACAAACCTTATAGATAAATATAAATATTCTTTATATCACGCAATTCCAAAAAGTGATTGGTTCTATGAATCACAAGAAAATCAAATAGAAGAACTTGGCATGTCTAAATACTCCATTAGAAATTGTAAAAAATATTTTCAAAAGATAGGCGTTCTTGAAATTAGAAAGAAAATACACTCTAAAAATGAATATTTCACTTTAGATTTAAGTAAACTAAAACAACTTTTAAACGAGGTAAACTAAATGGATAATAACGACTATGATAATGATGTTAAAAATAGAGGCAAGGCAGGTGCCCCTTTTGTTCTTATTCCCGGTGAAGTTGCTTTTAACCCCAATTTAACAAGATCAGATATGTTTGTCTTCTGGATGATTTTTATTTTTGATACAAGTAAAAAACATTTTTTTGCGTCTAATGCTTATGTTGCTAAAAAGTTAAATATTTCCGAAGCACAAGTTACAAAATCTATCGCTCGGCTTAAAGAGGAAGGATATATAAAACAGATAAGTTTTGATGGCAGAAGGCGAACAATAGCGATTGATAGTAATTATGTTGTAAAGCATAGACAATATATTGTTAATTTTAATAATGATGAATCCTTTTCCAAAGTTGATAATGAAGAAGACATTAAACAAGACCCAGCTAAAAAACGTACTCTGCATAATACAGGTAGTATAGACCCAGCTAAAAAGCTTATGCAGACCCAGCCAAAAAACGGGGTATATAATAATAAGAGTATAATTAAAGATTCTTTTTCTAAAGAAAAAGAGAATGTTTCTGAAGAAACATTACTTAAAGATAAATCTTTGTTTAAAGAAGAAGAAAGTATTATTATTAATAAAGAAGAAGATATTAATCAAGATGAGTTTATTATATGTAAGCAAGCAAGAGATTTAATATCTTATTGGAGTGATAAAGGTAAGCCATTAACTAACCATAAAGATAATGGAACAAAAACTTATGAAAAGATTAAAAGAAATCTTATTGAAGTTCTTGAAACTTATTCAGTAATAAAAGTAAAGCAAAGTATTGATCATTATTATAATCTACTAGTAAATAAATCAACAATACTTAAACCAGGAATAACATCTTATCCAATATCATTAAATCTATTCCTTAAGTTTGATAGTTATTCCTTAACTCAAATTAAAAAGTTTAATCCTGAGTTTAAAGTAAAGTCTTGGTTTAAAGAATGTCTTAAAACAGAAAAAGATTTACTTGATAAATATACAGTATTAAAAAAGAATAAATATCCTGATATGACTGAGTACTTAAAAGATAGATTTGAAGAAGAATTTAAACCAAAGAAAAGTTTTACTATTAATGATGAGAATAATTTTATTGAAGCAGCTAAAAGAATCAATAACTTTATTGATGAAAATAATGTTCCTGATAAATTCGTTAAAGCTCCTTGGGAACTGATACCATATTTATTTACAACAGTAAGAGAAAACAATAAGAATAAAACTATTACTCCTTGGAATTTATCGGCAGATTGGGTTTATGAAACTCAACTACCTGATTATTTAGAAAGGATAAATGTGTGGTAAAATTTAAAGAGAAAACTGTTTCATTTAATATTGATAAACCACCCTCAAACGACCAGGAAAAAACTGAATTACTAAAGATTGTTTTTTCTCAATCAAAGGAATTAATTCCAATTATTGATATAAAAATTCATTGCCCGTGCGGTAAAAGGGTTAGCGTCTATTATCATGCGTATAGATGTTTTTATTGCGGGGTTTATTTTTGCAGGGACTGTGCAAAAAGGCATTTAATGAGGGAGGAAAAATAATGAAAATAACTCTTGATCTCACAAAAACAGAATTTGAGCAACTATTGAAGTATGCGGAATGGGCGGCTGATAGCCGTGTGTACTACGGGAATAAAAAACAGTTTAAAAATCGATATGAAAAAATTCGGTTGCAGTTGCAAAAAGCTGAAGCGGCATATGCCGTGACCTCGGAGAGTCAGGCAAAGAGCCTTAGGATTTTTAAAATTGGGGGAACGAAAGGATAAATGTATGGTAAAGTTTAAAGAGAAAACTGTTTCACTTGATATTGAAAAGCAAATTATTATTGGTTTGATTGTTTCAACATCATTCTTTAGCAAAGTAAGAAGAATGATCAGATATGAATATTTTAAAGTAGAATATCTAAAGCAAATTGTTATTTGGTGTTTAACTTATTTTGATAAGTATGAGGAAGCCCCTACTAAACAAATACAAAGTATATTTGAAATTGAGAAGCATAATCTAAAAGATGAAAGTGAAAGTGAATTAATACAGAATTTACTTGAGCGATTATCGATTGAGTATGAAGATTCAACTGGAATTAATGTTGATTATTTAGTTGATGTTGCAAGAGAGTATTTTAATACAAGATCACTTGAGGTTTTATTTAGTGAAGGAAAGAAGTTGATTGATGCCGGAAGGATGGATGATGCAATTGAGCTATTAGAGAACAGAAAAAAGATAAGTAAGAATACTTCCGAAAGATTTAAGTTTTTTGATGAAGATGAACTGAATGAATTTGATCCTGATAATACGGAAAACAAATTATTTAGGATGCCAGGAGCAATCGGAAATTTATTTGGTGATTTTTATAGAGGATATTTAATGGCTGTTACTGCTCCTGAGAAAAGAGGTAAGACGCATACTTTAGAGGAGATAGCGTTTCATGCACTTATGAATAAAAGAATAGTAGTTTGGTACTCATTGGAAATGAATAAGTATCAAATGAAAAACAGAGTATCAAGAAGATTAACCGGATGCGCCAACGAAGATATTGAAAATTTAAAGATTCCAGTATTTGATTGCCAATGGAATCAAACAGGTGCTTGTGATAGAAAGCAAAGAAAGAACAAGGAAAGTATATCAAAGACAATAATAGATGGGAAGCCTATTAAGCCTGAGTTTAATAAAGATAATAAATATCGGCCATGTACTTGGTGCAGAGATAATCCTACCGATGCATTGTTAACGAGTAGTAGTTATGAGTTCAAAGTGGATAGTTGGTTTATCAATCAAAGTAAAGTCAGTAAACTAACAAAAGAAATACTTAATAAGAAAGCCAAAGGATTTGTAAAGAACTTTGGCAATAGACTTCATTTAAGATCGTTTCCGGCATTCGGAGCAAGTCCAAAAGATATGAAAGATGATTTGATGGACTTGATTTATACAGAAGAAGTTTTCCCGGATGTGATTATAATAGATTATTTTGATATTATGCAAGAAGACAGTCGGGGATATTCAGAAAGGGATTCAATAAATACTATTTGGATGATGGGCAAAAATATTGCAGATACTTTTAACGCTTTAGTAATAACAGCGGATCAAAGTAATAAACTAAGTCGTAAAATGGAGTCGCTGGATGACTCTGTAACGACCGAGGACAAACGCAAAGATGCGAATCTGGATATTCGTATTGGTTTAAATCAAACAGACGAGGAAAAAGAACTGGGCCGAATGAGATACAATGTATTATTTCATCGGCATAGATACTTTAATAAAAAAAGGGAGGTGATGGTATTGCAGGAGCTGGAAACTTGTCAACCGTTGTTAGATTCGGAGTTGTTGGCATTTGAACCAAATAAAAAGAAAAAGAAAAATAAATGAAGATTTTTAAAAATGTATGATAAGATGAAAATAAAAAACCCAAATCAACTAAAACTAAAAAGGAGACACGATTATGAACCAAACAGCAATTAGTCGAGTTAACGTTAAGTTTGCGGAAGTGAGAAAGGCTTTGGAAGGATTAGTAATAGCAGGATTACTTGAGAAGATGCCGAATTTAATCGGTAAGACAAAGATTACTTTGATTGAAATTTTGTTTGGTGTGATGGATGAAATTGAGCAGAAGGAAAAGCTTGAAGAAGTACCGGAAGGTGTTGCGTTGTTTTATAATGGATTGGTTGAACAGTACAATGTTTTGGCAGAGGTAAAGGCTGTTGTTAAAGAAGAGAAAGTTATTAAACCAAGAGTAAAAAAAGAAAAAGTTGTGAAAGAAGAAGTTGTTGTTACTGAAGTTGTACAGAAAGAAGAACCTGTGATTCAAGAAGATCAAAAAGAGAAATTAAAAAGAGTTAAGAAGGAAGCAAAAGAAAAAGTTGTAAAAGAAAAAAATAGTGATAATATAAATTATAGAGTGATTGTTTATAATAAGTGGATTGATGAAGGTAAGCAAGTATATAATAAAAAAATGGTTAAGAGATTTTATCAGGAATTAAATCTTGAAGGGAAGAGAAGTATTAGTGCTGTAAATATTATGCTTTATGATTTTGAAAGAAAAGGGTCTGTTCCAAAAGGAATATAGATAATTTTATGAAAAAGATTTTACTATTTAATTTAAGCCGTAAAACATAAAGCAGACTAATAATCTGGATTTATGTTTTACGGCTTTTTTGTTTTTGTACTTAATTTAAAAAGGGAGTGTTTTTTATGAGAACAAAAAAAGAAGTTTTTGAGAATATTAATTCTATAACAGAAAAAATATCAAATTTTTTTCAAGACTCTAAAAAAGTCGAAGTTTTAATAATAGGAAGTAACCAAGATTTAGAAGCAAAAATTTTAGTATCAAAATCAATATCATCATTATTCCATGATAATGAAGTAATAGGCAATATTTATTTAAGCTCTTTACTTCCATTAATAATTGAAGGACTATTTGATATTAGGGATGTTTTAAAAGGAGATATAGAAAATGGATAAGTTTATTTCTAATAAAAAAAATCTTAAAAAAAAAGTATTTAATGAATTCGAGAATAACTGGCAACTACATTGGAAAGATATGCCAGAGTTTGTTAGTAATAAGTTTTCTTGTTATCATGAATTAACTATTAGGTTTGCAAGTGAAGAAGATTTAAAAGATTTTTCTAAAATAATAAATCAAATAATAACAAAAAAGACAAAGAGTATTTGGTATCCTAAATTAAATAGAGGATCTGATATAAGAAACAGAAAAATTAGTACGGATAAAATTTATGATAATAAATAATAAATATCCAATTTATATAGTGTCTAAAGGAAGAGCAAAGTCTTGTCTAACTGCAAGAACTTTAAATAAAATGGGTACTTCTTATAAAATAGTAATTGAGCCACAAGAGTATAATGAATATTCAAAATATATTTTAAAAGAAAAAATATTAGTCTTACCATTTAGTAATTTAGGTCAAGGTTCAATTCCTGCTCGTAATTGGATATGGGAGCATGCAATTTCTATCAACTCAAAAAAGCATTGGATTCTTGATGATAATATTCGTTATTTTTATAGATTAAATAAAAATTCAAAAGTAGTAATAATATCAAATATTATTTTTAAATGCGCCGAAGATTTTACCGATAGATTTAAAAATGTTGTTCTTTCAGGATTTAATTATGATTATTTTTGTGCAAGTATATGTTATTATCCACCATATTACTTGAATACAAGAATCTATTCTTGTATTTTAATAAAAAACGATTTGCCGTTTAGATGGCGTGGTACTTATAATGAAGATACAGATTTATCCTTAACTGCTTTAAAAGAAGGATATTGTACTATTTTATTTAATGCTTTTTTAGCTGGTAAAACACCAACACTTACAATGAAAGGAGGGAATGCTGATATACTTTATAAAGCTGATGGAAGAAGAAAGATGGCTGAGTCATTAAAAGATCAACACCCAGATGTTACAAAAATTAAATGGAAATGGAATAGATGGCAACATGAAGTTAACTATAGAAAATTTAAAAGAAACAGATTGATATATTGTGATAATATAAAAGTAGAGGATAAAATAAATGAGTATGGGATGATTTTACGTGATAAAATATTAAAAGATAAAATAAATTGGGATTGTTTAGATAAAGTATAACTTTTAAAAAAGGAGAGTGATTAATGGCAAGAAAGAAAAAAGAAGAACAGCAAAGTTGTCAAGATAATAATCAATATGATCGTAAAGAATTATTGTCTGTATTACAAAAAGTAAGCCCTGCAATATCAAGTAAAGATAATATTGAAGAGATGCAATATTTTATTTTTACGGGTAAAAATTTAATTACAAATAATGGGCAGATTTCTATTTGTCATCCTTTAAAAACTAATTTTAAATGTATGACATCTTCTAATGAGTTAAGTAATATTTTATTTTTTATGAATGATGAAAAGATTATTATAAATCATAAAGATAATAAACTTTATTTTAAGGAAGAGAACGATAAAGAAAGTATTAATGCCGAATTAGTTACAAAAGATATTTCTGAAATAGCAAATGAATTTATAGAAGTAATTGAGTTAAATAATTTTGATGAAAGCGTTTTTAAAAAATTACCCGATGACTTTATTGATGCAATAAAAATTTGCTCGTTTACTGTATCAAAAGATAATAGTGGTTCAATTTTAACTTGTATTAGTATTAATAATAATGTTGTTATTTCTTCTGATGATTATCGAATTAGTATGTTTACTTTAAAAGAAAGTATTAATGATAAATTTCTTATCCCATTAAAATCTGTAAACGAATTAGTTAATTTAGATATAAAAGGATATTTTAAAAAAAATAATTGGCTTTATTTTCTCGTTGATAATAATATTATTTTTTGTTCAAGAATGTTATCGGATGAATTTCCAGAAGTAATGAATGAATTTAAATTTAAGGCAAAGAATATTATTTTACCAGATGAATTTAGTAATATAGTAAAAAGAGCATCTATATTTGCCGAAGGAGAAGATGATATTGATAAGAAGATAGAAGTGAAAATAAAAGATGGCAAGATTTCATGTAAGGGCCAGAATGAATTAGGATGGATAGAAAGTAAAACAGGTATTAATATAAAAGAAGAATTTACTTTTAGTATTAATCCTAATTTTTTATTGCAAATATTAAGTAAAACAAAAAATATGAAATTAGGTGAAGGTAGAATAATGTTTGAGTCGGAAAATTTTAAGCATCTTATAGCGCTTTATAATGACTAATTTTTGTCATATTCATCTTCATAATGAATTTAGTATTTTGGATGGCTTAGGGACTGCTGAGCAATATTGCGATAAAGCATTAAGTATTGATCAGCAGTACTTGACAATCAGCAACCACGGGAATTTGGACGGTTTGATTAATTTCCAGAATGCTTGTCAAAAGAAAAAGATTAATCCTATTCTTGGTTGTGAAGCATATATAGTCCCTGATTTAAGTATAAAAGAAAAGAATGAAAAGCGGCAGCATGTGATATTACTAATTAAGAATCAGGAAGGCTATGAAAACCTATGCCAGATGCTCACTATTGCTAATTTACAGGGGTTTTATCACAGACTAAGGGTTGACTATGGATTATTATTAGAACACTGTAGTGGGCTTGTAGTAATGACTGCTTGTAGTTCTTCGTTTATTAATACTAAAGAAGGAATTGAATTATTTTTTAAGCTATATGATAAGATAGAAAATGATTTATACTTGGAGATAATGTCACATCAAATTGAAAGTCAGTTAAAGGTTAATCAGATATGTCGAGAATTGAAAAAGAGAAATAGTAAATTAAAGTTTGTAGCTTCAAATGATTGTCATTATGTAAATAAAGAAGATGAAAAAACGCATGAGGTTTTATTAGCAATTCAAAGTAAAAGTAAATGGGATGACCCGAAGAGATTCAGGTTTAATTTATCTGGTCTTTATTTAAAATCATATGGTGAAATGATAACTGCCTTTGAAGAGCAGAAGTTTTTTAAGAGAAGTGAATATTTACCGGCATTAGAAAACACAATAGAGGTCGCTGAGAAATGTAGTAAATTTAGAATAAAGAAAAGAGAAATTGATTTACCATTAATTCAAGAAGTAAAAACAAGTGGTGAATCATCGGATGATTTTTTATGGAAGTTATGTCTTAATAGCGGTGATAAATTATTTAAAAGTGTAATTTGGCAAGACGGATATCTTAAAAGATTAGAAGAAGAGTTCGAATTAATAGAGAAGAAGAAATTTTCAAAGTACTTTCTTTTAGTTTATGAATTAGTGGAATGGGCAAGGCAAAATAATATAATGGTTGGAGTCGGGAGAGGTAGTTCAGGGGGAAGTCTTATAGCGTATCTTTTAGGTATTACTGCTATTGATCCGCTTAAATTTGATTTGTTATTTTCAAGGTTTCTTTCGGAAGGACGCCAAGATTTTCCGGACATCGATTTAGATTTTATGGATAATAGGCGTGATGAAGTAAGAAAACATCTCGAAGAGCTTTATGGCGAAAATAACATTGCTGGTGTTAGTACTTTTTTAACAATGAAAGGTAGAATGGCAATAAGGGATGTAGCAAGAGTATTTGATGTTCCAAATAAAGAAGTAAATGAATTTTGTAATTTAATAGATGACTCGTTTCAAGATGATAAGACTCAGCATAATTTAATCGCTGATGCAGTAGAGAAAACAGAAGAAGGAAAAGCGTTTTATAGAAAATATCCTGATATAGTAAATTATGCTAAAAGACTTGAAGGGCAGGTGAGGGCTGTTGGAAGTCATGCGGCAGCAGTAGTAATATCAAATACTGATTTAACTGAAGGCAAAAGTGGATGCTTAATAAATCGAAATAATACAAAAGTGATTAATTGGGATATGAATGATTGTCAGCATGTTGGTTTGATTAAATTGGATTTATTAGGTCTTAGTACTTTAACGGTTTTGAATGAAGCGTTGAGATTAATAAAAGAAAATCACAATAGAAGTATAAAGATTAATAATCTTAACCTTGAAAATAAAGGAGTATTAAAAGAATTTGCTGATGGTAATACTATAGGAGTATTTCAATTTAATTCATATGGCATTACTAAATTATGTAAAGATATGAAAGTAAATTGCTTTGAGAATTTAGTGGCGATAAATGCTTTATACAGACCTGGGACTTTGCGTTCGGGATTGGTTGATGTATATTTAGAAAGAAAGAATGGTAAGAGATATACTATTCATTCGATAATAAAAGAGATAACAAAAAATACTTATGGAGTAATAGTATATCAAGAACAAGTAATGCAATTGGTAAATAGATTGGCCGGAATGTCTTGGAAGGATGCAGATAAGATAAGAAAAGTAATTGCAAAGTCAAAAGGTAAAAAAGAACTACTTAAATTTAAAGAGCAGTTTATTCAAGGATGTATTGATAATAATACTATGAATAATCAAGATGCTTCTGATACTTTTGATATGATAGAAGAGTTTGGTGGATATAGCTTCTGTAAGGCACATTCTACTTCATATTCAATCATAGCTTATCAATGTATGTACTTAAAGCACTTTTATCCGACTGAATTTATATCTGCATCATTAAGTTATAGTGCTGATAGTAAAATTGATGAACTTGTAAAAGAAGCATACAGATTAGGATTGAACATTATTACTCCTAAGATTGGGAAATCAGATAGTAAAAGATGGATAGCAAAAGATAATAATTTATATGTTCCGTTTTCTGAAATAAAAGGAATAGGAGATAAGACATCAGAAGAAATTCAAAATAGAAAGAAAAAAGCAAGTGGGTTAAAAGGATTTTTTATTACAGATAATTCAATAAGTAGAAATAAGAAGATGAGTAAATTGGATACTATTCTTGAAGAGTTAAATGCGTTTAATGATAAGGAATGTTTGCAGGAAGTAATTGAGAAATATTTTTCATTTAAAATAAAAAGGTAAATTTATGATCCCTCCTATTATATATTATGGTGGTAAGGGTAAGATAATGAAACAGCTTTTAATGTTGACTCCATATACTAAAATTTATTGTGAAGTTTATGGCGGTAGCGGTGGACTACTTTTTAGAAGAAGACCGTCGCAGGTTGAAGTGTATAATGATATAAATAAAGATTTGTTTTATTTGATGAAGCACTTACAAGATAAAGATAAAATAGAAAAATTTCAGCATAGATTAGAATTTACTTTAAATTCTTATTCTGAATTTTGTTTGGCGGTTGATATATTAAAAAGTAATGATGCAAGTGAAGAAGATAGGGCTTGGGCGTTTTTTGTTGGATGTAATCAGGGGTTTAATGGTAAACATTATAATCATGGCGAATGGTCAAGGACTTTTAATAAAGGCCACAATACTAATTGGATAAGAAAAGTAAATATGATTGATAGTTTTCATAAACGGTTAAAGAATGTACAAATTGATAGTAGGGATGCATTAGAAGTAATTAAATATTGGGATAGTAAAGAGACTACTTTTTATCTTGATCCGCCATATGTAGCCGATACAAGACGAGATAAAATAGTTTATAAAAATGAATGTACTGATGATCATTATGAAAAACTTATCGAATTACTTTTAGAAGTTAAAGGGAATGTTGTTTTATCTGGATATGAAAGTATTATTTATAACAAACTAGTTGATAATGGATGGGATAGGATTGATATTAAAGTAAATACCTCATCACCATCTAATAAAACTAGAAAGGGGAAAGCAAAAAATAGATCAAAAGAAGAAACTGATAAAATAACTTCAAGAGTAGAAAGTATTTGGAGAAATCCTAAATGTGTAAAACAGGTTGGACTAAGAAAGTTTAATTTATTATAAACAATAAAGGGGAAATAATTTATGGATGAAGGAAGAGGACTGCATATAAAATATCGGCCAAGTACTTTTGATGAATTATATGGCAATAAGGTAATGTTGAAAGTACTTAAAAGTAAAGTAGAGGAAAGAAAAACTTCAACTTATATTCTTGCTGGTGAGAGAGGAACAGGTAAAACAACTACTGCAAGAATTATGGCCGAAGAGTTAGGACTAAAATCAAAGCGGGATTTAAAGGAGTATGATATTGCCGATATTGGTTTGAAGGATAAGGCAAGACAGATAAAAGAAGATTTAAGATACAAACCGTTTAGTGGTGGGAATAGAGTATTAATACTTGATGAATGTCAAGAAGCAAGTGCAGGATTTTGGCAAGCAATGTTAAAAACTTTAGAAGAGCCTCCGCATGATACATACTTTATTTTATGCACTACTGATCCGCAGAAACTACCAAAAGCAATATTAAGTAGGTGTTCACCTTACTTATTCGGTAAACTAACAGTTAAGATGATTGTAGAGCTATTAAAGGGTGTTTGCGATAAGGAGGGCGCAGACTTTCCTAATACTGTATTAGAAGAAATAGCAAAGAAAACAGATGGTATTCCAAGAGAATCATTAGTATTATTAGATAAAGTAATTGATCTTGATAGTACGGATGAAATTGATGAGATAATACTTAATCATTTTACAGGAGAATCGTTTGATAAAACTGCTTTTGAAATTGCAAGAGAATTACTAAACGGTAAAAAGAAATGGGATAAAATAGCGGAACTAATAAAGAAGATAGAGAATGATAATTGGGAAGCAGCAAGATTGACTATACTTGGATATATGGCGACCGTGTTATTAGGAGGTAATGAAAGAGCAGAAGAGATAGGAAGTTTGTTTATGGAAAATACTTTTTATTCAAAAAAGTTTGGATTTGTCCAAGCCTGTTTCTTGGCAAATAAAATTTAATCGTTTTTAAAAATGTATGATATAATGAAAATAAAAAAAGGAGAATCTATGGAAAAAAGTTATGAGACAATCGAAAGCACAAGTTTAAAGGATGATGAAAAGGTTGATATTTATAATCTTCATATTGAAAACCAGCTTCATCCAGCATTGGTAGAAAAATGGGGAACAAGATTAGTAAATGTAAAAGATGCGAAGCGAAGATTAAGTAGGCAATTGGATTTAAAGTATTCTGAAGTTGAGCTTGAAATAAGAAGTGATCCGAAATCTTTTGGCTGGGAGGATGATAAAAAGCCAACTGAAGCATTTATTAAATCGGCTGTAATCGCACATGAGGAGTATAATAAGGTTTATAATGATTTATTAAAAGCAGATCATGATCTTGATGTTTTTACTATTGCTACAAATGTGATTAGTGATAAGCGAGCATCTATTGAAGGTGAGGTAAAATTATTTCTTAATGGGTATTATGCTGATCCAAAAGTTCCAAAAGAATTCAAACAAGAAGAAAGAAAAGAGCAAAGTGATAATCAAAAAAGAAAACTAAACGAAAGGAGAAAGTAGTACTATGGCAAAAGATAACAAAAGAGAAATGATGAGGCAGAAACTTCGGGAACGTCAAAATAGAGAAAGAAAAACAGGCGGGAATTTTAAAGCGTGGATTGAATTCCCCGAAGAAATTCCTATATGGAAACCTGAAGCAGGAGATCATGTTATTAATATTTTAGAGTTTGAAATGGGGGATAAAGACCCATGCATCAAGAAGTATGACAAAGGTTCTATTTTTAATGAAGGCGATTTGACGCATATGTTGGAGGTTGCAGTACATAGAAATGTTGGCGCAAGTAAAGATAGTTACGTTTGTCTGAAGCAGTATGGTAAACCATGCCCAATTTGCGAGCATCGAGATTCTTTATGGGAAGAAGATCGAGATCAAGCAAAGAAGTTATATCCTTCAATACGATGCGTTTATAACATTTTATCTATGTATCCTGACGAAGATCAAGAAAAAGGAGTAATGGTTTGGGATGTAGCGCCAGTATATATGGAAGATGAAATACAGCCTTTAGCAAGAATGCCTATGCGAAATCCTATTGAAGGTATTGATCCGAATCCTGTTATTGCCGATCCTTCTATGGAATTTGGCCGTGAAATTAGTTTTAATATTGGCAAGAAAACTGTAACAATTAATGGCAAACCGACTTCTATTCCTGATTATACCGCTCATAGACTTGACATAAGAAATTATGATATTCCGGATGATATACTTGATCAAGTTCATCATAGGCTTGATCAGTATATAGTAATTTCTTCTTACGATGAAATTTATGAAGCGTATTGGGGAGAGTCTAAGAAAAAAGTAGCGAGAGAGGAAATTCAGGAAAATAAAATTAGTACTAAAAAGCCTCTTATTAATAGGGAATTAAATAATAA
>Ga0180732_1001191_pt1 | contig 16993 bp, 20 predicted proteins | sample KR11_01MetaG_FD_148674 | JGI IMG/M metagenome (GOLD analysis project Ga0180732, IMG submission 148674) | Groundwater microbial communities from the Olkiluoto Island deep subsurface site, Finland - KR11_0.1 MetaG | ecosystem: Environmental > Aquatic > Deep subsurface > Groundwater | place...
GTGTATTCTTTTATTTCTCTTTTTATTATTTTAACTTCATTCTCTCTAGAAATTCTATTTTTCACATCATCAAGCTCAAATTGAACTAATACCCTAAAAAGCCCACAACATGTATCTCCATGAATATCTCCAACAGAAAAACCTCTTTGCGGACCTTCGTAATATTGCTCCCACTCTGCACGCTCTCTGAGTAAAGTAAAACATTTTGTATGCCAATCTGAAATTGCTCCTGAAGTTCCAGCATAAGGATTAATATCCCTTGTTTCTAAAACAATCCCTGCTAAAACACTATGATTTTCTGGGAAAAAAGCTCCAAATTGTTCAGCACCTATAAATACATTTTTATGTTCTCCCCCATACTCTTTAAAAGGTAAACCATCATAAATAAAATCCATAAATTTAATAATTAATAATGCTTTAAATAAATTTATTTCATATAGAATATATTTAAATCCAGCCTTTTTTGAAAATGCCTTTATCTTTTATTTCAAAGCTAAGTTCTTTTTCTCCCAAACTTCTATGTTTTAAAAGTATGGCTTTTCTTTTTCCATTATCATTTTTTAATTCTATTATGCACTTGCTCCAGTATTGAAATAAATCTCCTCCGACAATCTTTACCTGTTTTTGAACCCCTTGTTTCCACTCTTCTTCTGTTAAAAATCCTCCATAAACCTGATTAGTTATTATTATTGGTATTTGCTGTCTTCTGGAAATTTCAGCAAGAATTCTCATTTGCCTGGCAACTGCCCGATTTATTTTTCTTATTCTGTCATCTTCTTTTGATTGAATTGCATCTCCTAATTCCAATCTATAAAGCATGGCCATTCCATCCATGACTATTAATTTGACCTGTTCTTTTTTAATCTGGTTTAATAGTTTTTCAAAACACTTTTCCTGCTCTTCAAAATTAGTAAGTTCTAAAATAAAAATATTTTTTAAAATCTCTTCATAAGAATCTCCTGTGATTTGCTTGACCCTATCAATTGAAAATCCTCCTTCTGTGTCAATAAAAATAACTTTATTTGATTTTTTTGCCTGACTGCAAGCAGCGAGAAGTGCAAGGTTTGTTTTTCCAGAGCCAGGGGGCCCAACAAGCATGGTAATTACCCCTTTTTCATAACCTCCATATAACCACTTATTTAAATCAAAACTTCCTGTTGAAATTTTAAATGATTTATTATTTTCCATTTATAAAAAAAGCAGATTAAGTTAATAAGGATTATTGTGAGATAATTTATAAATAAAAAATTCTTATTATTTCATAAATACTTCTAACTTTAAAGTAGTTACATCATAGAAATATTTATAAAGTGACATCTATTCGCAAATAGCATGGAAAAGGAAAAATTCACATTCAGACAAAAATGGTTTCCAACTATGGATGATGCCGATAAACTAGAAAGAGCTAGGGGCGGAGATTATTCTGCTATTGGAGTTGGCCAATTCTTTAGTAGATGGGCAAGAAGTATTTTTCTTGCAGGAACATTAATTTGGGGTGGCTATCAAGGCATTGGAAATAATATAGAATATTCTGAAGGTCAAAGAGTTGGAGTTGTGAATAAGATTTCTGAAAAGGGTTTAATCTGGAAAACTAAAGAAGGGCAACTTTCATTAGAAGGGAGAACAAGCACAGGAGATTACACAGGTGCAGGAGTTTGGGATTTTAGTATTGACAAATCAGCAAGACATGGTGAAAATGTAGATGGATTATATTCTCAAATTAGCAAAGAAATGGAAAATGGTCAAAGAGTTAAGATAACTTACAAAGAACCATTAGCAACATGGCCATGGAGAGCTGATACAACATATTTGGTTCAAAGTGTTGAACCACTTGAAACAAAAACAATAAAATAATTTTTTTTATATTTCTATTTATTTAAAAATGTTTTAAATGGAGCAAATTTCTTATAAACAAATTCAAAAAATCATTGTATTTAAATACTAATAAAAAATAAACCACATTTTTTTATTATTGATCAAAACAATTCACAGATAACTCTTTTAATAAAATTAAAAAACTTGCACACTCACTTCAACTTTCCAAAATCATTAAGCAATTTATCCAGGTCTTTTTCAATTGCAGAAACAGCATCAGTTAAAGCTTTTTTTGCTGTCTTGCCTTTTGTTCTAACAAGAATTATGGGATTTTCTGTAGGATGTTTTCTTTTCCATGCTGCAAAAGTTACTGAAGAATCTTTATTAAGATAAGTTCTAAGAAGCTCTGCTATTGTTAAACTTTCTATATTAAACTCAATTTCATCTTTTGAACTTTTAATAACATTAATTTTCATAATAGAACTTCATTAATTTAGTTTATAAAGATTTTGATTTTAATTTTTTGAATTTAGAACTCGCTTTGTTTGTTTAATTAAAAATAATCCTATTAACAATGCCAAGTCATTGTTATTTTATTTTCCAAAAATTATCCTATCAATCTCTTCCTGAGAAATATCTCCTTTATCATCTGAATAATCCCTTTTTTCTTTAATTTCTTTTTTTGAATCCGCTTGTTCTTTGCCCCTTAATTCTGTGCTTTGGGGTCTTGTGCCCTTTGGGTATACCCCGAGCGGTGCCTCTTTTTTCCCCAGAATTGCCTGTTCTTTTTTAATTTTTAATTCCCTTAAATCATTTATTGTTAGATTTTTTGTAATTATAGGATCAAAACTCGGATTTTCCACAAACTCTTGTTTTAAATCAAATTTTGAAGAAAAATCAGAATTATTTTGCCTTTTTAAAATTTGAATTCCTAAATAATTTTCAATTTTATCTATGAACCTATCGCATGCTTTTTGAGGCAATATGCCTTTTTCAGCCATTTTAATTGCTGGTTCAGGCTCTGAAATTGCTTTGGCCATTTGTGCGTGGGTTATGTGTTTGGCTCTTCTTGCCCTCATAATTACCCAATGAAAATTATCAATTAAATCATCTCTTTTAGCAGGTTTTGCAGAAATAATTTTAGCATAATTTTTGTCAACAATTTTTTTTAATTCAAATTCCTGTTCTTTTGAAGGATTTTCCCTTGGACCATCTTTTAAACTAACCCCTGAGATTAGAGCAAGCCTGTCATAAACTGTTTGTTTTTTTTCAGGAAATTCTGGAGAAAAAGAACTTGGAAAAATCTTATTAATTGCGGGCATATCGTATTCAGAAGCACATTTTTCACAAACCATTATAATGCCCTCACCAGAGATAACTTCAATTAATTTTACCCCAAAAGCATTGCATTTGAAACATTCCATTATTTTACTTAATTATATCTCTTTTTTAAGATTACTGTGGTGAAAAAGAATGGTTGAATAAACAAGTGTAATCATTATGTAAAGACTACATATAAGAAAAGTTTATAAACTATTGATTTTCCATTATTAATATGGAAGAAACAAATAAAGAAAAAATATTAATGAAAACTAAAATTAAAAATTTATATGGTAATATTAAAAATTGGTATAGAAATGCCAATAACGATTATATGGGCAGTCCTTTTGCAAAACCTAAAAATTGGTTAATTGGGGGATTAGTGATAATTGGTTGTGCAGGAATAGGCAAAGGATGTGATACTCTTAACAATGTAATAATTGAAGATTCAATATATCAAGGGCAAGTTACAAATTTTGGTAGAGAGGGATTAATCTGGAAAACATATGAGGGAAAGTTTGCCATAGGTGGAGAAAATAGAAGTGTAAATGGCTCTTTTAGTCTTGATGAAGAATCAAGAAACGGGGAGAATATAAAAGAATTAGCAAATCTATTAGAAGATGCTGTAAAAACATCAAAAAGAGTAAGAGTTCATGGAACAGAACCATTTACTTGTTGGCCATGGCGTTCTTTAAATAACTACCATATTGATAAAGTAGAAGATATAAAATAAATTCATCTTGAATATATTTAATTCAAATAAGATTCTATTGCCTCTTCAGAAGTTAATTCATAAAGAATAACATCTTTACCAACAACTACACAAGGCAAAGATTTGATTTCAAACTGATTTACAAAAGCATTAACAGAAGATAAATTATTATCTGCTGCTATTGGAAGCAAAATAATCTCATTTCCTTTTTTATATTTTAAATCTTCTAATATACGTGACCAAACTTTTTGAGTTGCTTTTTTTGCTAAATCTTCAGTATTTTGTTCATAAAGATAAATAACTGGTGTAAAATCCTCTGAACACTTCTCAAAAATTTTTAAAGCATTTGCCCAGACAAAAGTTCTTAAAAGATCATATTTTTTATGAGACAAAACCAGATCATCTACAATTCTGCTTGCAGACTCATATTCTTGCAAAAGAAGTGCTTCAAAATAAATTTTATCAGCAAACTCCATATTTGCATTAATCAATACATCGCAATCATAACCTTCAATATCGCTTAGTTTTTGAAGAACCATTATGTCAACAAGAGAAACTTCTGATTGTGCATAATAATTTTCAATAATATCTGACTGGTGTTTTTCAAAGCTTATTCCAATTAAAAGTCCTGTAATAAAAACAATTACTGTTACAAAAAGTGCTTCCCAAAAAACATGTTTTTTACTTTTTAGCATTTTACCAGGTTTGATTTTTAGTTAAAAATTTATATATTGATGTGACAAGCACAATTGGATAAAATAACAAATAAATAAACATGTATGTCACAACATTAGTTATATTTTCTCCTTTAAATTCTTTATCCTCTTTTCTTGAATAAGCCAGAGCAGTAAAATTATAAAAAATTCCTAATGCAATCAAGACTACTCCAAAAAAGAATAAAATTGTCGGAGATAAATTTAACTCACTAAACCTTATCACAGCTGTTTGAGCCTCAATTGAATAAGTTGTGGCAAGATACTGGACAAATAAATAACGGGAAAATCTATAGATTACAAAACCTAATCCAAAAATTGCCAAAACCCATGCTACAAAAAAATAAGGCATAATAAAAAATCCAAGCATTCCACACTTAAAAACTGATTTTTTATATTTGTCAAGAGTTTGAATTCCTCCCACATTCCATCTTAATCTCTGATTTAACCAAGGCTTAAATTTATGTGGAACAACTGTATAAACCAGGGCATTTAAAGCCATATGAACTTTCCAGGCTTTTGCAATAAAATGCCATGTAATTTCAATATCTTCAGTTAGATTTTTCTCATCAAATCCCTTAACATTATCAAAAGCTTTTTTACGATAAATGCTCAAGGGCCCGTTTGTAACATAAATTGAATCAATAAAACCAAATAATTTTCTTGTAAAAGCGATTACCTTGTATTCAATTGACTGCACTCTTGCAAGGAGTTTATCCCTGTTTCTTACAAGAACACGAGATGTTACTGCCCCAACTTTTTCATCATTAAAAAAACCAACCATTTTAGATATTGCATCTTTAGAAGGATAAGAATCATCGTCTGTAAAACCAATTAATTCAGTTTTTACAAATTGAGCCCCAAAGTTTTTTGCTCCTGCTGCACCACCTGTGTTTTTTGGGGTTTGCACAACAAGAACCCTTTTATCTTTTTTTTCAAAATCTTTTGCAATTTCATATGAATTATCTGTTGAACAATCATCAACAATAATAATTTTTTTTAATCCGGGGTAATCTGATTTTAAAAGATTTTCAATTGTTCTTCCAATATTTTCCCCACCATTAAAACAAGGTATCACAATACTTAAAGAATATTCTTTCAAGGGTTTAAAATACTCAAACATATGTTTCCTATTTTGAAAATAAATTAAAATAAAAAGAAAAAAATAATAAAAACCAATAAAAATCAAACTAAGATATAAAATTGTGAAAAAATCCATTATTTGCCCTCATTTGCATGGTTTAATATTTCTTTGTCCTCATTAATGCTAAAATAATCATAAAAATCATCACTTAAACTTAATTCATGCGTGTGCCCGGTTTTTTTCTTTTTAATCAATCCAAGTTCTGTAAATTTTTTTACATGGTCATAGGCTTTGTTTCCTCTTACTTTAATTAAAACAGATTGTTTCATAGGTTGTTTAAATGCAATGATTGCCAGTGTTTCCTGTTCTGCTTTTGAAAATTCAGAAGTTCCCGTAGCAAATTTATTTATAATATAAGAAAATTCATTTTTAACATCCATTTTCCACATGTTGCTTTTTTCCACAATTTCTATGGCTGAATCATTTTTATCATATTTCTCTTTTAATTTTTCTATCAGGTCCTGAATAATAACTGGATTTAAATCACTAAAAGAAATTAATTCCTGCATGTTGAGAAATCTACCTGACACAAAAAAGATTGCCTCTAATTTTTTTAAATTCTCTTTTTCATTGGTTTCATCAATCTCATCAAGAGTTTTGCTTGATATTTCCATAGTTAAATAAAAAACAAAGTGTTTATTAATTTAATGATATCAGATATAAATTTGTGAGTGATTGAAGTAGGAAAGCAAAGTTGTTTGAGTAATTTTCTGAAGCGTTTATTTAAAAAATGAATAAAATATATCAAGACAAAGAATCAATAAATTTTAGCTTAGAGAATATTTAATTAACAGCAATCAAAGAATATTTAAAAATCACTGCATTTAAAATTAATATGAAAGTATGCTATGTATTTCCCGGTCAAGGGTCTCAAAGTGTTGGAATGGGAAAAAATATCTATAATAAATACAAATCTTCCAGAAATATTTTTCATTGTGGCAATAAAATTTTAGGATTTGATATTACTGATTTAATGTTTAATGGTCCGGAAGAAGAATTAAAAAAAACAATCAATTGCCAACCAGCTATATTACTTACTAATTTGGCATATTTTTCTGTATTAAAGGAAATAAATCCATGTTCATTAACACTTGGTCATTCTGTTGGTGAATATGCTGCTTTAGTTGCTTCAAATACTCTATCATTAGAAAAAGCAATAGAATTAGTTGATACACGGGCTAAATTAATGAATGAATGCATCCCAAATGAAAAAATTGAAAAAAACACATCTCACATGGCTGCTGTTTTGACTGATAATTTAGATTTGGTTTATAATGCTTGTAAAAGGTGTTCATCATCTGAAAGTATTGTTCAAGTTGCTAATATAAATTCTCAATCTCAAATAGTAATATCTGGGAATAATGATGCTGTAATAAAAGCAACTGAATATCTTAAAAAAGAAGGTGTTAAAAAAATAATTTACCTTAATATTGAAGGACCTTTTCATTCAGAGATTATGAGGCATGCTGCTCAAGGTATGAAAAGGGTATTGAAGAATATTATAATCAAGGAACCTACAGTGCCATATATAACTAATTTTACTGCTGACTTTGCCAGTGAGCCAAATCAAATTAAAGAATTATTAGTTAAACAAATATGTGGAACAGTAAGATGGAAACAATCTTTGGAAAAAGCAATCTCTGAGGGGTTTGATGTTTTTGTAGAATCTGGTTCAGGAAATATTCAAACTAAATTATTAAAAAGAAATTATAAAGGAATAAATATTTTAGATACTTCAGATATTATATAAATTAAAGCTCACATTTGATTATAACTCTAAATTTATTAAATATAACATCAGGCTTAAATAAATTTGAATAGCCGAAATTTTATAAATAACCTGCAAAATAAACTATATTTTGAGTATCTGCCATCTTTTTTATTAACTTAAAGATAATCCTGCACTGACACAAAATTTATAAAAAAGGAAATTTATTTTATTAAATACATTAAAGTAAATGACAAATAATTTTAAAAAAAAGAGGACAAACAATGCTCCCTTTGGGAAACATACCACCAATAACTTCAACAGGGCGTAGAAGAAAAAAGAATTCTACAGGACTTCTTGACAGCTTCTTGCAAATATCAATTGGAAGCCCAATGGCAAGAAGAGGAGGCAATCCGTTTAATACAGAAAAGACAGAAGGATATTCAGGGGATATTTCTAAACATGTATATAAAAAAACTAAACCAAAACCTACAAGAACTATTCACTATGAGCCAAAAATAAAATGCATCACAGAAGTTATTGAGGATTTTAACAGCAAAGGAGATCTTGGAGTGATACTTCAGTTTACTGGATTCAAATTTTTAAAAAATATTTTTACCCAAAACAGAAAAGATTATGATAGTAACTCATGTGTTTATTCTACTCCTGTTAATTATAAAGATAAGGGAGCATATTTAATCCTATCAACTATAAAAGATATTTTCAAATATGAAGTAGTGCCTCAAAGAAAGGGGAATCAGTTATTTAGTGATGAAACTTATATCTCAGAATTAATGGAAATTTATAACCCATTAAGCATGAAAGTTGTACAAACAAATGGCCTTAGTATAATAAGTTATAAAAAAAATGAATAATATGAGAAAGCTGTTATATATTCCAGTAATCCACGACCAAGCTGACATGGGCTCGCTTGAGACAAGACTTTCCATGGAAGGTGAAAAGAAGTATGGTCAAGCAGCTTGGCAGAATCATCTTGCACAAGTCCAGACATCCTGGAATAGAATTGAAAATGAGATTAAGCAACAACTTAACAGCACACCAGCTAATAAGATGAGAATTTATCAAGATGGTTTGCCAAAAGCAGGAGAAATAGGGTTGAAAATTATTAAAGAAATTGCGAAGCGAGGAAGTAAGAATTACCAAATACTTGATGAATTGTCTAGACAAGGAGCACAGCTTGAAGAAGCAGAAAGTAAAGAATTATTGCTCCAAGAATATGAATACTTGTCTATATTAAGTAAAGCGACAACACTAACAGAACAGTTACATGCATATATAGAATTCCAGGAAGTAGCACAAGAATTATTAAATAAAAGAGATGCTTATATTGCAAACAGGATTAATATAACTCTGAAAAAAGATGAACTTGGAATCGCGTTTTTTGGGGGCAAACACTACATCATCAATAGACTAGACAAAGACATAACAATTAATACAATCCAGGAATTTAAGGATAAAATCTCTGCTGATTTGATAAACCAGCACTCGCTTTGAATAAAATAATAGAAACATTAAGGGGTGGCTGCCAAATCTAAATAGCTGATGACTTTAATGTTATTTTCTTTTAAAATATTATTTAAATTTTTGATGTGTTCAACATCTCGCTCTCTATCTTTATTTAGGCTTGATTTACAACCGATATCAAATTTTCCGGGATGAAATAAAATCTCATAAAACTTTTCATCTTCAAAGGTTTTAGTCCATTCTTCTATCTTACCAAAATCTTCAGTACTACCAAAGAATGCTTGAATTTTAGTTGTTTTGCAATCTTTAAAGATTTCACCCCTATTTCTACAAGGCAAATTATTTTTTTTACAAAATTCAGCTACAATAGAAAACGAATCCATAAACTGCCGCGACTTATGGATATCAATATGAGACGGATTAAAACCAAGGAGTTTTTTAAATTTATAATATTGAGATTTGATTTGTGAAGGATAATCATTATCCTTAAATTCTAAATGAAGCCCGATACTTAGATTCTTATTTTTTGAGAGGGCGATTAATTCATTAAATTGTTCTTTTTGATTATCCGTAACCCTATCAATCATCACAGTTGTAGAATGAATTAAATCTTTCCTAATCAAGTCTAAAATAACATCATTAAAAATTTGGCTCATTCCAAAATCGTCAGCATTAATTATCAGATATTTAGTCATGATATGGATAGAATTTATTTCTTATATAAATTTATCTAGGCAGTCACTCCATTCTAGTATTTTTGAAAATTGCACATAACATCGCGATTTAGAGAAGTTTGATTTTCCCTCGTGAGAGAAGCGAATTTGGACGGAGCCTGCAAGACGAAGTCTCTTAATCGCTGTTATGTGTTTTTTCTGCAAGAAAAAATGCCGACTGAAAGGAAGCACAGTATGACGCAAGGAGTAAAAACAGCTAAAGTATGAATAATTTTATATATTTGGTTTATTAAACTAAATATATGTCGGAACCAAGATTAATTGAAGTATATAAATTGCCAACAGTCGATAATGTGTGTAATCAGATTTTGAGAGAAGTTATTTCTTTGCCTAAAGTTAGTATGGCTCATGTTATAATGAATAAAGGAAATGTTTCTCTTTGGCATCAACATTCAAAAATGACTGAAGTTTATTTCATTTTAAGTGGTGAGGGGGTTTTATATTACGGTGATAAAGCATTGCAGGCGGAAAAAGGAATATATCTTGTTCTTCCTCTGAACACACCCCATAAACTAAGAAATATTGGAAAATCTGATTTAGAACACTTGGTATTTGCAATTCCTCCCTTTGATCCTGAAGATGTTAAAATATTAGACAGTTCTCCAACTGAAAATATTATTCCTGCAAAACTTAGTTATGATAAACCTCCGATAACTGCATTAGATGGTGCATTAATATACGAATTGATGAATGTAGAAGAGAGGGAACAATTAGATGTTGCATTGGCAGTTGGATTCTTGCCTGCAGGTAGAAAGGCAATTCCGCATTATCATAAAATTAGTGAAGAATTATATTATGTAACAGATGGGTTCGGGAGAGTAAGAGTTGGGGAACAGGATTTTGAAGTGAAAAAAGGATCTATAATTTATATTCCGACAGATAAGGTTCATGCTTTAGAAAATGAAAGTGACTTAGAAGAATTAAAAGTGTTGTGTGTTTCTTCTCCATCATACACAGAAGGAGATTTTATATTGAAAAATGATAGAAATTAAAGAATATAAAAATCGTGAAGAAGCATTAGAACAAATTTTAATGCTAGATCAAGATTACACTCTTATAAGACATAATTTTGAAAAAGGAGAGATTATAGAATTACATAAACACCCTGTAGATGAGTGGGTTGTCTTTAATTCTGGAAAATGTGATGTTACTCTAGGAATGGAATCAAAAATTATTGAAGCAAAGGAATATACACTAGCAATTTATCTTCCAAAAAATGAAAACCATAGGTTAAGATGCTTGACAGACATTTCTTATTGGGTATTGAGGAAAACAGAATAAGCTGTTTTTGCCTTTTCTAATTTATTTTGCCCCGGAGTAAGATTGTATTTAACATCGCGATTAAGGGAGGTTGCGACCAACGGGAGCAATTTGGGTGGAGAAGTCTGCAAGACTTCGTAACCTCATAATCCTTGTTATATTCCCCGTAGGGCTGAAATTTAGTGCAACGTCCCGAAGGGAAATTTCAGAGTTTTACATTTAAGAACATATATCAAATATCGAACGAAGGGAGACAATAGTTAAAAGCCCCCTTCAACTAATGTTTAAGAATCTTTAATTCAACTTTTTTATCAACTTTCAAACTAACTGTTCCGCCAATTGGAAAAGTAATCAATGGATTAGTGTGACCAAAATCTACATTTGCTATAATTGGAAGATTTTTTAGTTCTTGCTTTGTTTTTATTATGTATTTCAGTTTTTCCAGATTCATATCTGTTTTTTTCTGAAATCTTCCAATTACAATCCCTTTTACTTTTTCAAAATTAGGTTGGTGAATTAGCGATTGTATATTTCTATCAAATTCAACTCCAAAATAATCTCCTGCCATGTCATCATCTTCTAAAAAAAGAATAGAATTGGATATGTTAGGTATAAATTCTGTTCCTTGCAATAAGTTAAATGTGCAAAGATTTCCTCCAAAAATTGTTCCCTCGACATTTCCCTTGTTTAGAATTATAAAACCTTCATTTTTTCCAAGATTTCTATTTTCTTGGTCTTTATACCAAGCGTCATCAGACCAAGTTTTTGAAGGTTTTACTTCAAATTCATCTTCTTCAATTAAGCATTTTCTGAAATATTCAAGATTATATTCAAATTCCTTCTTCATTCCCCAAGTAGAGAAGTGAAGACCTGAATATGTTACTAATCCTGTTTTTGCAGTGATTGCATTTGCTAAAGCAGTAATATCTGAATAGCCACAAAGAATTTTTGGATTTTTCTTAATTAAATTATAATCAATATATTTTAAGAGCTGATTTGAATTAAATCCTCCAATTACTGTAAAAATTGCTTTAACACTCTTGTCAGAAAATGCTTTATGTAAATCATTAACCCTAGATTTGATTGAAGATGAAATAAAAACATCTTTTTCTTTACAATTTTCGGAGAAGGTTATTTTGAATCCTTGCTTTTCAAAATTTTCTTTCGCTAACTTCGCCAATTCTTCAGAGAGTAAAGATAGACTTCTAGCTGGAGCAATAATTCTTATCTCGTCTCCTCGTTTTAATTTTGGCGGAACTATCATAGTATACATAGTAAAAAAGTTAAATTTTATAAATCTTTTGAAGGGGGCTTTTTCTCGTTCTTAAATGTAAAATTGAATATAACATTGGGCTTAAGGGAAGTTCAATTTCCTCGAAAAAATTTCCCTCGTGAAACAGAGCTGGAAATTTTTTCAGAGCTGAAATTGAATTTGGGTGTAGTGAGGTGCAACCGAACGAAACCCTTTAAGCCCTGTTAGTTTCTCCCGAATACTTGGAGGGATTGATTTTTAGTGCAACGATGCCGAAGGCAAAAAATCAAAGTCGTGAGCCATATTAATTTAAAGATGGTACTTCAGGACGGCGGGATGCTGTCCAAATAATTTCAGATTGTCGCTAAATAAATTACTGCGAAGCAGACAAAATGTCCGAATGGATAGGCAGGGGCGTTTTTGCTTCTTTTTCTGAAAAAGAAGATTTTACAAATATAGAGTTATTTTTCATTAATAAAATATCATTCTTTATTTTATTAGCGATTGCTTCTGCAAGTTTAACAGGGACAGCATTTCCAATCATCTTATACCCATCTGCAACATCAGTATAAAAAAATTCAAAATCATCCGGAAAAGTTTGTATTCTTGCACATTCTCTTACAGATAACCTTCGGTAAAGATGTTCTTTTCCTTTTACAAATTCTCTTTTATTTTGCTCAATAAATCTCATTTTTGGGGCTTGTGGATGCATTGGGGCGTGTCTTCCCCCAGCTTGAATTGTAAAAGAATATTCATTCCAACTTCTTACACGATTTCGCGACATATAAATCGTAGAAAACCCCCCATTCATGTATTCATGGTTTAGAATTTCTGTTTTTCCATTTGTTTTATTTTTTTCTTTTGCAGATTTTGCAGGAGGCAAATCTCCGATAGCATCTCTCAAAAAAACGTTAGAATTTGTTGGTTCTGGAAATTCAAATTTTTTACCTAATTTCTTATGATAACCTACAATAATAACTCTTTGTCTATCTTGTGGAACCCCATAATCTGTAGCATTTAACAATTTATAAGAAACATTATATCCTATTTCTTTAAATGCCTCAATTATCTTAATAAATTCAGAGATGTGCTTATCTGATAAAATTCCGGAGACATTTTCAGCAAGAAAAAATAAAGGTTGTTTTGCTTTTATTAATTCAACATAATTATAAAACAATTTACCCCTTGAATCATTTATCCCCCTCATTGCTCCAGCAAGACTCCAACTTTGACAAGGCGGACCTCCTACAAAACCAACAACTTCAGGTATTTCCTCTGGTTTAATTTCAGTTATCGATTTTTTACAAATTGGATGATTATGATTTTTTTCAAAGGTTTCCCAACATCCTTCCCAATTATCATTAGCAAAAGCTAAATTAAAACCTGCATTAGTAAAACCTAAATCAAGTCCCCCTGCTCCTGAAAAAAATGATGCTATTTTCATTTTCTCACCTCAATTAATTTAGCTATTATTTGTTTAGCAGGATTATTTGGGTCTTGAATTTTTACATCCTTAATTGTAATTCCTGATTCTTTTTCTATTGCGGTTTTATCTTCTTTTGGAAATGAATCATATTTTGATTTTCTCATTAAAGCGAATAATTGAAAACCATTTCCATTTAATCCGAATAATTCTTTGTAAACTTTTAAAGGATTTTGAATGGTCCACATTCCCCTTATTCTAAGATTTGTAATTCCTAAAGGGTCAACTCTGTTTACTCTCCCCAATTCCTTAGTTTCAGAAAATTCTAAATCCATTTCCTTTAATCCTGTGCTAATCTTATCTTTAATTCTTTCATAAATTTCCTTATTTGCAGCATAACAATCGCCATATACTAAAGATAGAATTTTCAAATTATGATTATCAATGTGACCAACAGCATAAATAATATCTTTCTCTGTCCATTTCTCACAATTTTTACAGGCGGAAGTTATCATCGGACTATCTTGATGAAGTTTTGCTTTGGGATAAGAACTATTTAACGCTAAATCTGCTGCTCTAACTCCATTAATTTTTTTAACTTCGATTGCATCGCTGTTTTTTATGATAATGTCTGGAGGATTATTTTGGTTTCCTAAATATGAAAAATTTTCGCTGTAAATTTCTTTTTTCTTTTGGGCGTTGATTTCTTCAAAAGCATTACAAAAAGCATCTTTTGTAAAGAACTCTAATGCTTCTCCCATATTATTGGCACGATTTACCGCAGAAGCTCTATTTTTAGAGATAACATTGATTTTTGATAAATCAAAATCTTTTCTCTTTTTTATTGTAATTATTGCTTTAAGGATATTTGTCACCATTTTTTGCCTCTTATAATAACCAATCTAAAAGGTTATTTATCTCTTTCTGTTATACTTTTTAACTTTTCAGTAGGAAGATTATTATAAAGATTATCAATTTCTTTTGGTTGGGTTATCATTGTATTGGCAATGAGATTTATTAAATCAAATAATTTGTATGCTGTTTCTTTATTATCATCTAAATTAATTTGCCCGGGATGTACTGACTCATTGCCCACAACTCTCACAATATCTAAAGATTTTTGTATTTTTGCTGGCAATCCTTTCTTAACAAGTTCGCCTATATCATTATTGATATTTTCCCCTTTTTCTCCTAATTGTTTACATAATTTCTGAATTGCGAGTCGAAGTAATGCGGCAGCAGATTTTGGAGATTTTTCAACTATTTCTGCCGCTTCATTGTAATCTTTTTTAATATCTTCTTCTAAATCTTCGTTTGATGTTGGAACACTTGGTTTACTTGGAAATAACATTTCATCGTTTAACCAAATTGTAATTTTAGAACAATGGTCGCATAAACCAACAATCATATCTTTTTGGCGAATCCATCCTCCTCTGCCATCAAATTGGGTCATTAAATCACTCCAATTCTGCATAGCATGAACTCCACAATGGGGGCAGGTAAATGAATTTGCTTTAGTTTCTGGTTTTTGGAAGGTCATAATTTAATGAGATATTACTAGATATAAAAAGTTATCTTTTTGCTTTTAGAAAAATATAAAAATGTCCGGTTCATTGAAAAAGGATGAAAAAAGAGGACTAAAGGAGGTCCTTAAATAATTCTCGCCTCCATAAACAAGAGAAAAAATTAAAATGGAGGTAAAAAAATGACAAACGAAAAAGGAATTATCATAGCAGTAATAATGGCTATTGTTCTTTTATCAACTGGAGCGGCAACAGCGATAATAAGTGCATTTGGAAGTGCTTTTGGTTGGGCTTTTGGTGGAATAATGGGCGTTCTTATTGTTTTAATGATTATCTTTGCAGGATTTAATAAAAGATAATCTTACTCCGGCGAAAGCCGGAATTTATTTTTTTGCGAAGCAAACTATCTGTCCGAAGGACAAGCCCCTGCCCGTTTTTTCTTAAAGCGACAATCTGCTATTTAGGGGTGGGTGGTCGGGGGTTTTGAAGTGCCATCTTTAACTATCTTTTAATTCTCAAACTTAGTGCCTTCGAACAATTAGACATAACGTTAGGGATATACGAAGTTTTTCTGGAACGAAGTGGAAGGAAAATTTGGGTGAAGCCCGAGCCGAGGGCTGAACCGTATATCCTTTGTTATACGCCCCGACGACTGAAAGGAGGAGAGCGCAGCGTGGTCGAAGCGAAGCGGAGAAGTTCAAAAAATATTTTTCGTTCTCAATTATCAGATAGGCTTTCCTCATTAATTATAAATTTGATTTTTTCCGTTTTGAAAAATGAAAGAGGGGTTAGGGGTGAATTTCATTTTTTAAAACTCCTTTTTTTATTGTAATTTCTATTGACATTTAGTTATTTCAACATCTTTTTTTGCACTTGAACAATCAAAATGCGTCCCTTTTGAAATTATTACAGGAAAAACATAAGCATCTTCAATGTGATATTCCCAACCAGCCTCGTATGATAATTCAAATTCAACATTTCCGTTTAAATTTTCAATATCATATGCTTCTTTCCATGCATAAGTACCGAGATTGGCTCTAAAATTTTTAATTTTATCATTTGTCATAACAAGATTAAATTTAATACTTGAGCCCGTGTCACAAGCTTCTATAGACTTTATTTGTGCATCAACAACACAATTCGCCTCTTCTCCTAAAAAATTATCGCCCAAAACTTTTTCTGGCTCAATATTATAGAATGTGAAAAATATATCCTTTGATCGCCCTTCACCTTCGTCCCCGCAAATATGTATTTTAATTTTCATTCCTGACTTTTCATAGATACCGCCCCAGTCGCCTCCACAATCAGTCATGTCTTCCTTTCCCAAATTTTTAGTTTTTTTCCATCCCTCGTTACTTAATTTATTTTGATAATATTCATGGACTTTTCCACTGAATGTTTCATATGTAATATATGTGATTCCTGTAATATCTTTTCGCATTCCTGTTAAAGTAGAATCCTGAAATAAAAATGATTGATTTTCACTTACTTGCTTATTTATTTCGCGATATTCGTTCTTATTTAATATTAGAATAGATACAAATACTAAGATTAAGATGCCAATTACTGCAAGAATTATTATTTTTTTTGTTTTCATATCATTTAAGTTAAATTTTAAAGTTTATAAATAAATCGTTTTCCAAAGCAAAACGTAAGAAAACACATTATTATCCCCCTCTATAAATAAAGAAAAAATCAAATTTATTCCTTTTAGAAAGCCGATCTTCATTACCTCAAGAAAAATATTTTTTGAATTGCGTATAACATCAGGGATATACGAAGTTTTGAAAATACCTTATAAAATAAAAATCATTTTCAAAATTTGGGTGGAGTAAAAAGAAAAAATTATAAATTTGCCGGTTATAAGCTACAGTCGTGTTTACAATATCCGTCCTCACCGCAAA
>Ga0180732_1001192_pt1 | contig 16983 bp, 14 predicted proteins | sample KR11_01MetaG_FD_148674 | JGI IMG/M metagenome (GOLD analysis project Ga0180732, IMG submission 148674) | Groundwater microbial communities from the Olkiluoto Island deep subsurface site, Finland - KR11_0.1 MetaG | ecosystem: Environmental > Aquatic > Deep subsurface > Groundwater | place...
GCCCCCTCCCCCACTGGCTAATTTGCCGGGGGAGGACTTTTACTTGCTCTATTTTTTGATATAAATTTTGTCCTAATTCAGCAAATTGACTGGGTAAATTTTTTGCTTTTAATAAAGATTTTACCGTTTGGTCCGGTAAATTGCCAACTTTCGACCGAAATCCGATAAAACCATCTTTTAGGTTTGATTTCAGTGCGAATTTGATTTCCTCGTTTTTCCGGCTTGCGCGCGCAAATGCCTTTTTTGACTCGCGCGCGAAAGAAATAACTTTGCCGGGCGCCTCTTCAATGGCCACTAAAACGCTCTCTATTCCTTTCTGAAGACCCTTAACGCTTATTTCCGCCCCATCCTTAAGGGTAGGAACTGTCTTTTGAGCGGTTGAACTTATTAAAAAGGGTAATTCCTCAATATTTTGAGTTGTTTCTTCAATGAATTGAGGCGCTTGGCTGACGGCTTCAACCGTCGCGCTTCCCGCGTTTTTGATTGAACTTCCTATATTATCCACCGCGATAGAAATATTTTTGCCTTGGAGGTAAACAAAATTAGCGGCATCATTCGCCCAATTCGCCAGGTCGGCGCGCGCCTTGCCATTAAGAAGTAAAAACGAACTCAAAAGAATTAAAATCGTCAAAATAGCGCTTAAGGCGAATTTTGGCTGGATAATTTTTTCCCGATAAGTTTTTAAACTTTCAGACAATTGAGCGGCGGCGGCGCCCAATTCTTCGCCCTTTTTTGTTAGAGTAGAAATAAAGGCGTCAAATAAGCCAATTAAACGACCGCATCGCGACTCAATTTCCTTATTCATCTGTTTCGCGCGAAGAATAAAAGTGTTAATGAATAACCGCGCTTTATCCGTAAGTCGTCCAAACCGCCCAAAATCTACTTCGCTTACTATCGGCTTTGACGCTTTAGCAACATACTCTTTAACCCACTCCTTGCGAGTGACCCAGTTGCGTCCCATTTTGGCCGCCTTTAATTTGCCTTGCCGCGCGCGCAAACTCAAATAGTCCTGCGAGTAAGAACACAGTTCAGACGCTTCTTTGAGAGAAATGTATTTGACTGGATTTGTTTTATTCTTAATTTCGTCCATCAATAAAATAAAAAAGCAGAAAACCAAAATGAATTCTTTATGAATATATCAAAAAGAATTCTGGTTTTCTGCAGAAAACTGAATTTAATTTTTCTAAGATCTCCTATGAAATTTTCCCGCCCGCAATGCATTGCAAACGGATTAAATGAGATCTTAGTAAGCGCTTATAACTATCTCTATTTTAATCCACCCACAAGCGCTGTCAAGCGCCCTATCCGATATTATCGGATAGGGTAAAATTTGTCGTTTTATTTTTTAATTGTTAAGGAATTTCTCGTTCATTTAAGCCAAAAATGACTATCGGTTATCGGATAACGAAATATTTACCAAACAGCATAAAAATTTGGTGGAATAAGTTATCCACACTTATGGGTTAAGATTTATAAATTATATTCTTCGGGGGCTGCCCCCGCAACGGGGGCAGCCCCCTGATTAATTTAGGGATAATCCTTATTTTTCAAATTAAAAAACTGCTCACAATTTGCGAAACAGTTTTTCTTCGGGGACTGTCCCTCGCGGCGAGGGACAGTCCCCTGATTACAAATTACTTATTTAAAACAGATCCATCTTCCTTGGCGCTTGGCGCGCTTTACTTAGGTCTATCCGCCTTAAAAATTCTTCTATCTGCTCTATACGATAAACTCTGTAATTATTAACCGGATTGCGATATGGTTTCAAAATTCCTTTTTTATCCCAGTTTCTTAGAGTCAAGGGAGTGACATGAAGTAGTTTAGATGCTTGTTTGATAGTAAGGTATTTCATAGTTTTGTATGCTAATTTATTAATGTTTTATAATGTTTATGTATCTTTTATGTATCTATTTTAACTCCTTGCCTTGATGCTCTGCAAAATACCCATCCCTATAAAAATACTCCATAAACTGCTCCCTCCATAACTAACCATAGGCAAAGTTAATCCTGTGATAGGAAGAATCGCAATATTCATTCCTATATTGATTGTCATTTGGGCGAAAATCATTATCACAAAACCCGTGGCAAAAAGCCGTGAAAAATTATTTGTAGCGTTCAGAGCAATTTTGATTATTCTCCAAAACAACAAAGCAAAAATAATTAACAAATAAAAAACTCCAACCAGCCCTCTCTGCTCGGCAAGTGTTGCGAAAATAAAATCATTGTGTTGTTCGGGTAGAAATTTGAGACCGGCTTGCGGACTAAAATCTAGCCCTCTGCCAAATAGTTCACCTGAACCAACGGCAATGAGCGACTGATTAATATGATACCCTCCCCCATATGGATCTTCTAATGGATTTAAAAAAGTGGCAATTCTCTGCTTTTGATAATCCTTTAAAACGCCAAACCAACCGCCGATAAAAAGTAAAATCATGATCAAAATAAGAGCAATGAAATGCCGAAGCTTAATGCCGCTAATTAAAATTATACCAAGCCAAACGGCGAACAGAACCAGGATTGAACCAAAATCCGGCTGAAGCAAAACAGCTATTACGGGCAATCCGATATACGCGCCTGAAACAATTAAATGACGCGTTTGATATACTTCAATATGCCTCAAGGAAAAATATTTTGCCAAAAATAAAATAATGATAATTTTAATAAATTCTATCGGCTCAAAACCCAAAGGACCTAACTGGAACCAACTGGAGGCGCCCTTTACCTCCCCCGCGAATAAAACCGCCGTTAAGAGAAACAATGATAATAAATAGAGAGCGAGTAAAACATAAGAATTCTTAAAAATTCTATAATCAAGAAAACTCAAACCAATCATCGCGAAGAAACCAAAAATAGCAAAAAGGAATTGTTTCTTAAAAAACATAAGTGACTCGGGCGAACCGATGCTATAAATAATTAAAAGCCCCGCTCCCAAGAGAAGCAGGACAGAAGAAAAAAGAACCCAGTCAAGTTTTTTTAAGTGGTTAAACACAAATTTTGAAATCTAGTATTCCTGAAACTTCTCCGCTCCCCCGCCGACAGGAATATAATTGTCTGGATTAAAAAGATTGGTTTCTGCTTCTATCTCCATAAAGGCAGTTTTGCCTCCAATTTCGCTGAACCAAATCACGACGAATTCGCGCTCTTCTCCGGCTAATAAAGTTTTAATTTTAGTCGCTCCAACGCCTATCAATTGATATGATGAATCAAATAACAAAACATCAATATCTATTTCTTCAAAATCAAAATTTGTTTTATTGATTAAGACCCCTCTTGCTTGGCTAAATCCTGGTTCATTGTCTCCTAAAAGACGGTATTCTTTCTGTTGTATGACTAACTCTGGGGACTGATAATTAACCATTTTCTCCCACTCTATCTGACCAAAAGAAAGATTAGCAAAACTAATTGGCTCGCCGCTTTCTATTTTAACACGAACAAAATATTTGGTCTGGTTTGGTAAGATAAAAGTTGAACCAGAATCCTGGGCGACAATCTTGTTTTGAGAATCATAAAACGAAAGTTCATAAGGGACATTCCCACTGCCGTAGTTTTGATTTGGATTTTTGATTTGCGCGAAAAAATCATAAAAGACGCCTTGATTTGGAATAATTTTAGTTGAAATAACTTCTATCTCTTTAATGTAGACTAATTCGCAAGGCAAACAAGATCCGCCGCAATCAATTTCTGTTTCTTCTTGATTTCTAATTCCGTCAAAACAAGTTGGTTTCGGTTTTTTTGACTGGTAGATTAAAAAGCCAATGCCAAATAATATTAGCAGATAAATCAAAGCAATAATAATTTGTTTAACAACTCGTCTGTTCATATAAATAATTATAATGCTTTTATATAATATAGTAAAGAAAACAAAAACAGCCCCTATTAAAATAAGAACTGTTTTTTTATTCCAAACCACTCAACTGGCGACAACCTACTTTCGCGGCAAAGCCACTATCATCGGCCCTGAACGGTTTAACTTCTCTGTTCGGAATGGGAAGAGGTGGAACCCGTTCGGCATTATCACCAGATGAGCGGTTTGGAATTTGTTTCTCTGTTTTTATAAATAACATCCAAAAAGTTAGAAGGATAAATAATATGATATATTAGTACTTCTCGGCTAAACGCGTTACCGCGCTTACACCTGAAGCCTATCAACGCGGTCGTCTCCCGCGTATCTATGATACCTAATCTTGGGAGGGGCTTCGCGCTTAGATGCTTTCAGCGCTTATCCCGTCCAAACTTAGCTACCCAGCAATGCCCCTGGCGGGACAACTGGTAGACCAGAGGTTTGTTCTTTCGGATCCTCTCGTACAATGAAAGACTTCCCTCAAGTATCAACGCCTACGGCAGATAGGGACCAACCTGGCTTACGCCGGTCTGAACCCAGCTCGCGTACCACTTTAATTGGCGAACAGCCAAACCCTTGGGAGCTTCTTCACCCCCAGGATGTGATGAGCCGACATCGAGGTGCCAAACAAAGCCGTCGATATGGACTCTTGGGCTTTATTAGCCTGTTATCCCTAGAGTAGTTTTTATCCGTTAATCTCCCGCGGTTCTACAACCCACGGTCAGTTCACTAAGTTCCGCTTTCGCGACTGCGCGGCATGCCCGCCTTGCAGTAAAGCCAGCTTGTGCCTTTGCGCGACGAACCCGATTTCCATCCGGGTCTAGCTGACCTTATAAACTCCTCCGTTACTTTTTAGGAGGATAGCGCCCCACTAAAACTGCCCAGCACCCACTGTCTCCGCCAAAAGGCGAATTAGAAGCATCATTTTAAAAGACGGGTATTTCACTGGCGGCTCCATCCAGCCCGAAAGCCGGACTTCAAAGCCTCCCCGCTATACTACGCATTCAAAACAATACCTCAATGAGAACTTACAGTAAAACTTCTAGGGTCTTTCCGTCTTGCCGCAGGTAAGGGGCATCTTCACCCCTACTGCATTTTCACCGAGCTTCTCGTGGAGACAGTTTCCCAGTCGTGACGCCATTCGTGCGGGACTGAAATTACCAGTCAAGGAATTTCGCTCAAATGTGTTATCGTCTTGACATTATCAAGATCTCTCTATATCGATATAGAGTTCGGACTATATCTTCTCTCCGCAATACTGCGGGGAGTTTGGCGTGTAGTCTCTGAGGATTTCCCAATTATTTCTATTAGGATCTTTCCTGCTGATTGTCTGGCATCTTTTCCTTAAAAGATACACTGGTCGGTTTGTTACTTAACATAATGTTATTTTGGTTATGGTAACATTATACCATAGTACCGCCAGATACTCCAGATATTCCAGCATATAGCCAAATTTTACTAAAGCAACTTTAATTCACCTTAGAACAATTATAGTTATTGCTGACATTCACCAGGGCTTCGGGCCTTCGCCTTACTCCGAAGAGCAAGACGTCAACCGTTAACCTTCTGGCATTGGTCAGGCGTCACCCCCTATACATCCTCTTGCGAGTTAGCAGGGAGCTGTGTTTTTGATAAACAGTCGCCAGGAATCTTTAACTGCGCCCCACATTTCTGCGGGGAGGGTTTATTCCGAAGTTACACCCGTTGTTTTGCCGAGTTCCTTCACGAGAAATCACTCGTTCGCCTTGGGCTACTCGCCCTGCTCACCTGTGTCGGTTTGGGGTACGGATTCAATATTCTTATTTCTTAGGAACTTTTCTTGGAGGTCTGCTCACCTGAATTGGTTATCCCGAAAGAAAACCTTTTCTCAACTCTTGGACTATTGTCTGCCGGATTTACCTAACAGACATCCTCAAGCAAAGAACGGCAATCCAATAAGCCGCTCAGACTACTAAACCTCGTCCTTCCATCGAAAAAATATTGAAGGGACGGAATATTAACCGTCTGTCCATCGTAGCTACCCCGCTATAACGCAGGGCTCAACTTAGGACCGCCTAACCCTTGGCTGATATTCATTGCCAAGGAAACCTTGAGCTTTCGGCGTCCCGATATCTCATCGGGATTGTGGTTACTGATGCCAACATTCTCACTTCTATGATCTCCATCAAACCTTCCGATTTGACTTCAACGCTCATAGAACGCTTCCCTACCGCGTCCCGCAATAAAGCGGAACGCCTGTATCTTCGGTACCAAACTTAGCCCCGTTAAATTATCGGCGCAAAATCTCTGAACTAGTGGGCTGTTACGCACTCTTTAAAGGATGGCTGCTTCTAAGCCAACCTTCTAGCTGTCAGAGAAATTTCACTTCCTTTTCCACTTAGTTTGGTTTAGGGACCTTAGATGACAATCTGGGCTGTTTCCCTTTTGAGCGCGGAGCTTAGCCCCCGCGTTCTGACTCCCTTGTTTAATCCTTAGTATTCGGAGTTTGATTGAGGCAAGTACGATAAATCGCCTTGCTTCATCCAGTGCTCTACCCCTAAAGACCTTTGGATATAAATATCCAATTACAAGAGGCTAGCCCTAAAACTATTTCGGGAAGAACCAGCTATTACCAGGCTCGATTAGCATTTCACCTCTAACCACAGCTCATCCCCTGATGTTGCACGATCAGTGGGTGCGGACCTCCTTTCCGACTTCTCGGAAATTCATCCTGGCCATGGTTAGCTCGCACTGGCTTCGGGTCTTTAGCTTTTTCTCTTGTTATAAATAACAAACGCGCTATTAACACTCGGTTTCCCTATGCCTTCGCCCTGACGGGCTTAAACAAAGAAAAAACTAAAACTCGTTGGCTCGTTCTGCAAAAAGCACGCCGTCACCCCGCAGAACTGCGGGGCTCCGACTCTTTGTAGGCTTATGATTTCAGGTTCTATTTCACCGCCCTCATCGGGCTACTTTTCACCTTTCCCTCACGGTACTAGTTCACTATCGATCATAAAGAGTATTTAGTCTTGGCAGTGTAGGACTGCCGGTTTCCCACGGGATAGTCTGGTCCCGAGGTACTCAAGAATAACAGTTAGGAGCACAAAAGTATTTTCACCTACGGGACTATTACCCTCTTTGGTTCTGCTTTCCAGCAAGATTTGATTAACACTTTCATATTTCTAAACTCCTTCCTTCTTGGAACACTGCTACCTTACAACACCCATTTTTGTAAACAAAAATAGGTTTAGACTCCTCCCCTTTCGCTCGCCGCTACTTAGGGAATATCCCTTCGCTAAAAGCGAAGGCTTGTTTTCTTTTCCTCTGGGTACTAAGATGTTTCACTTCCCCAGGTGCCCTCCCCGCAATAAAGCGAGGTAACATTGGTTTACAATGTTGGGTTGCCCCATTCGGAAATCTCCGGATCAAAGGCTGCTAAACGCCTCCCCGAAGCTTATCGCAGTCACGCCACGTCCTTCATCGGCTCTTTATGTCAAGGCATCCTTCATAAGCCCTTAACTTAATTTATCCTTCCAACTTTTTGAATATTACTTCAACTAACATAAACAGAAAAACCACTTCAATTGTTAAGGTTCTTTCTCTTATCGCCTAAAACCAAATAAAAAGACCGCTGGAAAAGCGGTCTCGTTCATCAAAAAATAAACGCCTTTTATCCGCTTTTCTTTGTTGTTGGTCTTTTTATTTTTATCATATCAAAACTATGTATAAGATGATATATCCATCCTGTATCCTTGTCAAGTATCGCTTACTCTCCTAAAACATCTCTCTTCAACTTGCTTAGAATTTGCATCGCCATATCCTTTCCTCCTAACCCGAAAGATAAGCCAATGCTAATAACTAAAGCCGCTATTATTCCCGTGAAAAGTGTTTGAATCAAAGCGGGAACAATGCCGAGTTGCAATAACGCGGCCAATCCAGCAAAAACCAAAATAGCCCATTTAGTCATCGCCGCTAAAAAGTGAGATGATCTTAAACCAGCCGCCTCTACGCTCGCCTTAACCAATTTTTGCATAAAATTGGCAATCAAAACCGCGGCTAAAATAATTAGAACCGCGACAATCAATTGAGGAATGTAAAGGAGAACTTGTGTCAGAAAATCAGTAACTTGAGAAAGTCCTAAGATGTCCGTAGCCGCCATTAAGAAAACGACTATAAAAAACCATCTGACTAACTCGCCAATAAATTTGCCTGAATCAAGTTTCAGATTCGCCCTTTCCAAACCTTTTTTAAGATTCATTCTGGATAAAATCTGATCAATTCTTAAGGTCTGAATAATTTGAGTAGCGAGCCGCCCTAAAAGCGACGCGATAATCCAACCGATAAAAAAAACAACAATCGCGCCTAAAAGATTTGGCAAAAATTCTACAAAACCCGTCCAAAGTGTCTGCAAAGAAGCAGTCACAACTTCCGCCCATGTGCGAATAAACATTTGTTTCACCCCCTTTCGCTTATAGTTCTTGTTTCCTCTATTCTAACAAAAAAATCGCCAATCCGCTTGTGGATAACATTGTAATGTGGGCGCGCCTGGATTCGGACCAGGGACCTCGTCTTTATCAGAGACGCGCTCTAACCAGGCTGAGCTACGCGCCCATATACCGTCATAATAGCAAAAACCCTGCTATCAAGCAAGGGTTTTTATCTTTTATTGTAATCTTATACAGTTGTCCCAGAATGGCCGATATTTTGGGCTGTTCGGCCAACACCCTAAGATTGAAAATAGAATTCTAATTTTCAATCTCAATCGACACCCCATTCATTTAGCAGACAACAGATAACTGCGTCTGTCAAAAAATAAATAGAAAGGAGGTGATCCATGGACAGCTTCCGCTACCCATGCCTTGTTCATGGTACCCCTATATCGCTATAAGGCATGGACTATATCATCATCCCGCAATACCGCGGGAGCTTGGCGTGTAGTCTCTGAGGATTTTACTGACGCATCTTTTTAATTAGCTCTTTTACCTTTTTAAACCCTTCCGATTTCAGATGTTTTTTGTCTTTAACTATATCTCCAATTTCAACAAAATACTTAAATTTTCTTTGTCTGCTTGGAAATCTAAACGGATATTTCTTAAAAAAAGGTATTATTATCCCATTAATATGTTGATGACTTCTGACTTGATACATTGTTTGGTTACAAAAGTTTTCTCTCTTGTCTAATTTGCGGTTCAAATTACCGCATTTGAAGTATTGCTGAACTTCCTTGAGAATTTTTCCATCACTCTCTTTTATATCTATTCCAAACACCATATTTACTTCTCTGGTAGTATAGGTGGGATATTTTCTTCTATCTACAGATACAGAAAAATATCCTTCACCATCAACCAAGCCAACAATATATTTTGGGCTTATTTTTTCTTGATGCATCGATAATCTTTCCTGCTGATTGACTGCACTTGTGACTTTGTCACTCATGATTTAATTATATCATAAGTAGTCCAAGATACACAGTTATTCCAGCATATAGCCAAGTTTATTCCTAATTATTACTAACTAAGAGTCGCAACGCGTAGTTTACACTAACGACTTAACCCTGGTCACCGATCTCGCCTTAGGCCCTCTCGAAAGAGAGACTTTGGGCGCTACCGACTTCCCTGGTTTGACGGGCAGTGAGTACAAGACTTGGGAACGTATTCACCGCAACATAGCTGATTTGCGATTACTAGCGATTCCGGCTTCATGGGGGCGAATTGCAGCCCCCAATCCGAACTGGGACCGAGTTTGATGGGATTAGCTCCACCTTGCGGTTTGGCAACCCATTGTCTCGGCCATTGTATCATGTGTGTAGCCCAGGATATCAAAGGGACACGCTGATTTGACGTCATCCTCGCCTTCCTCCTCCTATACGGAGGCAGTCCCCTGTGACACTTGTAACACAGGATGAGGGTTGCGTCCGTTAACCTAATTAAAGGAACGCTTCACAGTACGAACTGACGACAACCGTGCACCACCTGACTCTGATGTCTTATTAAGAGGCCCCAACTTTCGAAGGGATTTCATCAGAATTTCAAACCCTGGTAAGGTTCCTCGTGTATTATCGAATTAAACCACATGATCCACCGCTTGTGCAAGTCCCCGTCTATTCCTTTGAGTTTTAGCCTTGCGGCCGTACTTCCCAGGCGGCCAACTTAACGCGTTAGCTTCGCCACTCGAAGGGTCGATACTTCGAACGGCTAGTTGGCATCGTTTACAGCGTGGAATACGAGGGTATCTAATCCTCTTCTCTCCCCACGCTTTCGTGATTCAGCGTCAGACAAGCGCCAGATGATTGCCTTCGCCTTTGGCGTTCCCTACCATATCAACGGATTTCACCCCTACTTGGTAAGTTCCATCATCCTCTCGCTTGCTCTAGTTCCAACGTTTGGCTGGCAGTTCTGGAGTTAAGCACCAGAATTTGACCAGCCACTATTAAAACCGCCTACTCACGCTTTACGCCCAATAATTCCGGATAACGCTCGGGGCCTTCGTATTACCGAGGCTTCTGGCACGAAGTTAGCCACCCCTTATTCAGCAGGTACGCTCAATCCGATAAATCGGATTTGTTCCCTGTTAAAAGAGTTTTACACCCCGAAGGGCTTCTTCACTCACGCGACGTCGCTCCATCAGGCTTTCGCCCATTGTGGAAGATTCTCGACTGCAGCCACCCGTAGGTGTATGGACCGTATCTCAGTTCCATTGTTGGGGGTCAGGCTCTCACCTCCCCTACCCGTCATCGCCTTGGTGAGCCATTACCTCACCAACAAGCTGATAGGACGCAGGCTTCTCCTAAAGCGAAATCATCCGAAGATGACACTTTACTCTTACGAGACCATCCAGTATTAGCTCGGATTTCTCCGAGTTATTCCGGTCTTTAGGGTGAATTCCTACGTGTTACTAACCCGTTCGCCACTACCCTAATAAATTAGGGTCGTTTGACTTGCATGCCTTATCCACGTCGCCAGCGTTCATCCTGAGCCAGGATCAAACTCTCACAAAAAAATTAAATCCAAAAGATTTAATTATAGACTCAAGTGGGACAACTGTACAAAATTACAATATTCTTTTTTTAAGGAACACTCCTATCCTATCTTATCCCAATCTAACTGTCAACCCTCCACTCCTCTATTTTTTTATGGTCGCCTGATAAAAGGACTTTTGGAACTTTTCTTTTTTTTCCATTAATAATAATTTCTTCTGGACGGGTGTAATGCGGATGCTCAATATATTTTTCTTTAAAAAAACTTTCTCTTTTTAGAGAATCTTCAGTAATAACTCCTGGGATAAGTCGGACGACCGCGTCAACAACAATCATCGCTGGAAGTTCTCCTCCCGTTAAAACATAATCGCCAATAGAAATTTCTTCGTCGGCGATATATTTCGCGACCCTTTCGTCAACTCCTTCGTAACGGCCCGAAATTAAAATAAGATTGTCTAATTTTGAAAATTTCTTCGCCATTTTTTGATCAAATTTTTTCCCTTTCGCGGAAAGCAAAACAATTTTTGTTTTTAATTTTTTGCCGCTAAATTTTTTCTTTAACGCCGCGACTGCTTTCAAAATCGGCGCGACCATAAAAACCATACCAGCGCCTCCGCCATAAGGTCGGTCGTCAACTGTTCTGTGTCTATCGTTCGTATAGTTCCGCAAATTATAAATCTTAATTTGAACCAATTTCTTCGCCCGCGCGCGCTTAATAATACTTTCGTTAAAGTATGGTTCAAAAACATCCGGAAAAATTGTAATAATATCAAATTTCATAATAAACAAAAACCGCGTCTCTCTATTGAAACGCGGTTTTCTATATTTGTCAAAGACAAATTACAAACTTAATTCATCAACGACTTCGTCAACATTTTTCTTAGGAGCTTCTTCAACGGGAGCTATGGTCGGAGTGTCTTCAGTCCGATCCATTCTTCCACCTTCGGGCTCTTCAATCTTAAGATTGATTCGCGCGTTGTTTTTAAGACCGATTACTCTAAGAATGCTTCTGATCGCCTTAGCGGTCGCTCCTTGCCTTCCGATGACCTGACCCATATCCTCTCGATGAACTCTAAGGTTCAAGAGAACCCCCATTTCATCAACAGTTCGAGTCACGCTCACATCTTCCGGGTGACTAACAATTGATTTAATAACAAACTCCAAGAAATCTTTATCAGCTGGTGTAGTAGCCATATTTTTTCTTTTCTAAATTAGTTCTAACTATATCGCAGTAGCCCGACCTTTCTTTCCGCTACTTTATCTCGTATTTTACTCCGCTTTTACGGTTTGTCAAGATTTTTTTCGCAATTTTAGGTCCTTTAATAACGCCTTGGCTGACCAATAAATTATGAACCGTGTCGGATGTTTGAGCGCCTTGAGAAATCCAATATTCTATTCTCTCTTTTTTTAGAGTAATTTTCTTTTCGCGCAAGCGCGGATTATAACTTCCGAGAACCTCTAAAAATCTGCCGCTTTTCGCCGCATTTTTTTTCTCCGTTAAAACAACCCGAAAACTGGAAGCATTCTTTTTTCCTGTCCTAATTAAACGAATAATAAGCATAATAATAAATAATTTTTATTTCCACCCTTTCTTCTCTAACCCCGCTTCGGCCGCTTTTTCTTGCGCTTCTTGTTTTGAAACGCCCTCGCCTTCGGCCACTAATTCTTTACCTAAATAAACACCGATGATAAAACTCTTAGCATGGTCTGGGCCCCACTCTCTAATTACTTCATAGTTTGGGGTAATGCCGGCAATGTCTTGCGCTTTTTCTTGAAAACGGCTTTTGGGATCGCGATAAAGTTTTTGCTTAATAATATGAGGCAACTCTCCTAAGATTTCTCTTTGGATAACCTCCGCCGCCTTTTGATAACCCCTATCTAAAAAAATAGCTCCAATCAACGCTTCCATCGCGTTCGCAAGAATACATTGGCGCGCTCTGCCCGTGTCCTTCTCTTCGCCTCGGCTTAAAAGCAAATGATTGTTAATCCCAAGTTTGCTGGCAATTTTAGAAAGCATTTTGGTGTTGACCAAAGCCGAACGCCAGTTTGTCAGGTCTCCTTCTGGATTGGGATAGTTGGAATAAAGATACTCTGTCACGGCCATCTCTAAAACCGCGTCCCCTAAAAATTCAAGCCGTTCATTGTCTTTCAAGTGAAATTCTGGATTTTCGTTTAAATAAGAGCGGTGAACTAAAGCATGCCGCAATAAATCCTTATTGTCAAATTCAACTCCGATTTTTTTTTCAAGTTTTAAAATACTGTCCACTGGTTTTTGAGCCATAATTCATTTTTTACTCGTTTTTCCCCGGCTCGCCGATTTCGCGGTAAACCGTTCCTAAAACCCCGTTGATAAATTTGCCCGATGACTCGCCGCCGAAACTTTTAGCCAATTCAATCGCTTCGTTAATGGCCACCTTTGGCGGAACCTCTTCACGATTACCGAAAAGAAGTTCGTAAAGCCCAATTCTTAAAACATTTCGGTCAACAATGGTAATTTGGTCAATCGGCCATTCGGGAGCTGATTTTTCAATAATCTTATCAAGTTTCTCTATGTTTTTAACGACCCCGTTAATGATTTGCCAAACAAAATCATAATCTTCCAATCCTGGACCAAATTCTTCAATGTTTCGCTCAACAAATTCTTTTAATTTACTGTCGTTCTTACCTTTAAAATCCCATTCGTAAAGAGATTGCATCGCGATACTTCTTGATAAATGCCTATTCGCCATAAATTAGAATTATGAATAATTATTCTACTTCTTGGAGAGATCCCCCATGCTTAATTCTTTTTCTTCGGTTTGTCCTTTCTCTTGTTCGGATAATTCCTTTTCTTTTGTCTTTTTTTCTTTTTTAGTGAGCTTGCTTAAAACATCAATCACTTCCCTGTTCGCGTAAGTTCCGCAATTTTGACAAACATGATGAGACATAACAGCAAAACCGCATTTCGCGCAGGTGGGAAAACTCCGCTCTTTTAAGGCGTGATGCGAACGCCGCCTATTCCTTCTTGATTTTGTATGCCTTTGTTTTGGAACACCCATAGTATTAAATTATAAATTACTTTTTTTATACTTCTTAATCGCTTTTTGTAATGTCTTGACGGCTAAGTCGGCGCAATGCATTTTTACTTGTGGCAATTGACCTAGTTCTTTAGCCACATCATTATATGAAATTTTTTCAGCTTGAGCAAGTGTTTTTCCTTTTGCCATCTCTGTCAACATCGAAGAAGTAGCAATCGCCGCCACGCAACCCATCGTTTCAAAAGAAATATCTTTAATCTTGCTATCTTTAATTTTTAAATAAATTTTCATAATGTCGCCGCAAACAACATTACCCTCTTCCGCCTGAACATCGGGATTTTTCATCGCTCCCATATTTTTGGGATGCTGAAAATGTTTAATAACTGTTTTGGAATACATATATTATCTTCCCGAGATTTTTCTCAACCTCTCTATGATCCCAGGCAAAATTTCTAAAACATAATCTATGTCTGACGGCTTTGTCTGTTTGCCTAATGTAAGTCGGACACTGCAATGCGCTTCTTCGTGAGATAAACCAAGCGCCAACAAAATATCTGATGGTTTTAAAGAATGGCTAGCGCAAGCGGAACCAGTTGAGGCGCAAATTCCTCGCTGAGATAATTCCATAATAATGCTTTCCCCTTCCGCGCCCTTAAAACTAAAATGAGCGTTATTAGGTAAGCGTTCTTTCAAAGAACCATTGAACCGCGCGTTGGGGATATCTCTTAAAATACCTGTGATAAGTTTGTCTCTTAATTTTTTAATTTGCGCGCCGTCTCCGCCCGACTTTCTTATTCTCTCAACCGCCGCTCCCAATCCGACAATGCCCGGAACGTTTTCTGTTCCCGACCTTAACCCTTTCTCATGTCCTCCGCCAATAATCATGGGTGTAATCGGCGTTCCTTTTCTTAAATAAAAAGCGCTAATTCCTTTTGGCCCGTAAATTTTGTGTCCCGAGAAAGATAACCCATCAACCCCAAGGTTGTCAACCCGACAATCAAGATAGTTCGCCGCTTGAACCGCGTCAGTGTAAAAATAAATTGGCTCTTTTCTTTTTTTGTTAATGTTTTGAATCAATCGCCCAATTCGCGCGATCGGCTGAACTGTCCCTATTTCGCTATTAGCATACATGACCGCGACCAACCGCGTATTTTTTTTAATCGCCTTTTCTAAACTCGTTAATTCAATTAATCCCTCTTCGTTAATCGGCAAGACCGTCAATTCGGCCATTTTCCTTTCAACAAGTTTATGACATATTTCAAGAACCGCTTTATGCTCAATCGCAGAAATAATAAGATGCGGTTTTGCCGAACCCAAGGAAATAATCTTTTCAATTATCCCCCAAATCGCCAAATTGTCGCTTTCCGTCGCCGAGCCGGTAAAATATATTTCTTCTGGAGAACAATTCAAAAAATCGGCGACCTGTCGGCGCGACTCTTCTATCGCTTGAAATGTTTCCTGCCCGAGGCGATGAATGCTGGAAGGATTGCCATACTTCTCGGAAAAATACGGCAACATCTTTTTAAGAACAACCGCATCAACCGGCGTCGTCGCCGCATTATCAAGATAAATTATTTTTTTCATCTTACTAAGACCATACCAAAAACTATTGTCTTTGTCAAAAAATCACATATTGCAAAGCCAAAGGTTAGGTTTTTTTGATACGCGTGGGGCGCCCTTTGGGCTAAAGCGTTCAAAAAAATCTAAACGCGAATATTTTGTCTGGTCCCCTAAACCCGATACTTAAAAATCGTCCAAAGCCCAATCAATCCATCGCGAAAACGAATTTTCTTGCCTTGAGAAAATTTTCTTGGAAAATATTCAATAGGAACTTCTTTAATAACCAACCCCTTCTTCAAAATCTTCGCTGTGATTTCCGCCTCAATTTCAAACCCATGACTTTCCAAGGCGATGGAATTGAATAAGGAAGCGCGAAAAAGTTTATAGCAAGTATAAGAATCAGTTAGTTTTGAACCAAAAAGCAAATTAATAACGCCCGTTAAAAATTTTACGCCCCAAACGAAATGAGCATACCCTCTTCGTTTTGGGTTGATATTTCGAGAACCGTAAACCGCCGCAACCCCTTCTTCTAAAGCGTTTAAGAGGTCTTGAAAATTATTCGGATTATATTCCAAATCCGCGTCCTGAACGATAATAAAGTCGCCAGTCGCTAATTCCAATCCCGTTCTGAACGCGGCGCCCTTACCCATATTTTTAGGATGTTTTTCGTAAATAAAATTAAATTTTTCTTTATTTTCTTCCAAAATTTTATCAGTGCCATCAACCGACCCATCATCAACGACAATAATTTCCTTCCGCAATCCCAAAACGAGCGCCGCGTCCACCCGCTCCAAAACGCTTCCGACCGTCGCCGCTTCGTTATAAACAGGAATAATAATAGAAAGTTTTTTATTCATATTTCTCAATAATTGGATGATTTAATTCGTTCCTTTTTAAAAAGATGATCGCGTATCCATCGGCGAAGACAGGCGCCCAATCCAAATCGTTAATCCGTTCAATTAAAAAGTTTTGTCCCCAGGGCGTAAAGTCGTGATACGAAAAAAAGATAGCGTTAAAATTATAAACCTCATCCTGCTTTTTAAAAATATTGTTGTCTTGCTGAAGTGGGATATAAATATTTTCAAAAAATGGAACCGAGTACGCCTCTGGACGATTGTCAACAAAAACCTTTTCTTCTGGATAAAAATGATAAATCAAATAACTTCCAATATCGTAATTATTTAAAATCGGACCTTGAATATTTTGCTCCTTAAAAAATTCCGCCGATTGATTGATGCCGGGCGGCAAACCAAAACCGAATTGCCCTTTCGCGAGCGGCAATCGCTCGGAATAACTGACGAAATTTACAAAGAAAATAGCCAACGCTAAAAAAACAATCGCTGCTTTGTTATTAATGGAGTTTATTTTAAATTTTTTTCCGAGTCCGTTCTTAATGTTATAAGCAATAATTGGCAGGGCGAAAAAAGCAAAAAGAGAAAAATTGCGAATAGCGAGCCAGCCAAGCGCTCCGAAAACAGCGACTAAACAAAAATAGACAACCGAAAACTTTTTTCTACTCCTAATCAAAAGAAAAACAAAACTCAAAACGAGCGTCCAAAAAACAACCTTAAAAAGAAATATATTTGGATTAGAAAAATCAAGCCGCTCTA
>Ga0180732_1001193_pt1 | contig 16978 bp, 12 predicted proteins | sample KR11_01MetaG_FD_148674 | JGI IMG/M metagenome (GOLD analysis project Ga0180732, IMG submission 148674) | Groundwater microbial communities from the Olkiluoto Island deep subsurface site, Finland - KR11_0.1 MetaG | ecosystem: Environmental > Aquatic > Deep subsurface > Groundwater | place...
TTCCAATTTTAGAAAAACACAAGCACAAGATTATACTGGCCATCGGGATAAAATTTAATATGACTCCCTTTATTTCATCCCTTCCCACACCGCCACCCAGATGGGCAGAGTGATCATGCAGAAGCCGTAGCTCACCAGAAGAATCGAGCCCACTTTCTGTTCATCTCCGCCATAGCGCTTGATCTGGAGCATTATGGCGGCGGCCGGCGCTGCGGCTCCCTGGATGACCAGGAAGACCGCCATGAGGGAATAGGATTCGACCACCTTTAAATAACTCAGGGTAAGAATCGTAACCAGGGGAATCAAAACCAGTTTCACCGTCATCACCCGGACCGCGTCCCAGATATAGGGGCGGATTTTAAAAGAGATCCCCCCGAGCATTCCTCCCAGAACAAAAAGGGCAAGGGGAACCGTGGCCTCCCCCAGAAGTTTCATGGCATCCAGAAGCCCGTTGATCAGCTTCAGGAGAAAATCCATTTCGGCTTCAGGTACGGCAATTAAATCCCGAACCCCGGTAAAAATGATGACCAGGGCGAGAAGGATGGAGATCAATGGGGGGGTGACCAGGTCTTTCCAACTTCCCTTTTCTGAGGGTTCGGCGGTGGTCAGGTATTTGCCCACGCTCCACATGATGGGGTTCTGGCCCAGAATAAAGAGAAAAACATACACGGAAAACAGCTCAAACTGATCCTTGAATAAAACCGCACCGATGGGCAGCACCAGGTAACCGGAGTTGTGGATAAACCCGATGGGCAGCATATTCATCTTTTCCGGAAGTTCTCGAAAGAAAAACAGGGCCGTCATGGCAAACCCCACCACGGTCATAACCACTGCTGCAATGGGAAGCACCCACCAGATTTGGAATTCATTCGGGTGTAGGCCGTACAGAATATTGGTGAAAATCAGGCAGGGAAGGAAGACATCCACGGTGGCAGTGGAAAGCCCGGCCAAGTGGTCCCGGGTGATGATATTTTTTCGGACACACCCGCCTGCAATCAGGATGATGAAAAGAATTTTCAACATGGACAAAAAGGTGGTTCCGAACGTCAAAACAAAGCTTTCAGGCATGATCTCCCTCCTTCACAGGATTGCTAAACTACCCCGGCTTTGTTATAGGAAACAAGTTCTTTCTGTTTTTCATCACGAAAAAAACCGAACCGGAAATTTCCCTTGCGGCCCTGAAAAGGAATTGCTCCCGTGAAAAACCAATCCAAACTCACCCCGGGTGAACGAAGCTGGATTCTCTATGATGTGGCCAATTCGGCCTTTGTTCTGGTGATCATCACCACGGTCATGCCGATTTTTTTCAAGGATGTGGCATCCCAAGGAGTATCCAGCGCAGTGTCCACGGCCAATTGGGGGTTTGCCAATTCCGCAGCCTCCCTGATTTTAGCCATTCTTGCCCCCATTCTGGGAACCCTTGCGGACTATCGAAATTTCAAGAAGAGGTTCTGGGGTTTTTTCATCGGTCTGGGGGTGTTTTTCACCTTGTCCCTCACCACGGTTTCCCCGGGAAGCTGGCTGATTTGCCTGGTGCTGTTCGTCTTCGCCCGCGTGGGCTTTGCCGGGGCAAATATATTTTACGACTCGTTCATCACGGATATCACCACCAAAGAGCGCATGGACTGGGTTTCAGCCCTGGGCTACGGTTGGGGATACATCGGAAGCGTCATTCCCTTTCTGGCCGTGATCGGTCTTCTGGTCTGGGGATCATCCGGGGAGAAAGGTGTGGGCATGGCATTGGGGCCCATGCGTCTGGGGTTTGTGATCGTGGCCGTGTGGTGGGCTGTTTTTTCCATTCCCATGTTGAAAAACGTCCATCAGGTGCATTTCATTCCCAAGGCCGGGCATCTCCTCGGGGAGAGTTTCAGGCGCCTTGTCCGAACCTTTGCGGACATCCGAAAATACCGCCAGGCCTTTCTCTTCCTGCTGGCCTATTTTTTCTATATCGACGGGGTGGACACCATCATCACCATGGCCACGGCCTATGGCCGGGATATCGGTCTGGGCGTCAACATGCTTCTGGCAGCCATCCTCATGATTCAGATCGTGGCCTTTCCCATGGCCTTGTTGTTTGGAAAGCTTTCCCAAAGGTTCGGGGCAAAAAATATGATCCATGCGGGTATCTGGGTCTACGGCCTCATCACCCTTCTGGCGTTTGTGCTACCTTTTTTGTCTTCCCTGAAAGCAAAAACCCTTCTTTTCTGGGGTCTGGCTTTTTTAGTGGCCTCCTCCCAGGGAGGAATTCAGGCCTTGAGCCGGTCCTATTTCGGACGGTTGATTCCCCCGGAGCGCTCCGCGGAGTTCTTTGGATTTTACAACATCTTCGGAAAATTCGCTGCCATCACCGGTCCCTTTCTCATGGCCATCATTAGCCGGTTTACGGGGGACTCCCGCTACGGTATCCTGTCCATTCTTCTGTTGTTTATCCTCGGGGGATTTCTGCTGAAAAAGGTCCGCCCGGAAGAGGGTTTCTGACAGGGATTTTCCATAAGTGCATGGAATACGGTTAAAAGGCTGGTGGGAATCTATGGTTTTTCTGTCCCCTTCGCCCCCTTTAAAAACCAAATGCGGGGAACCTGTCTCGGGGCATGGTATTTATTGACAAATTTACAGGCAAAAAATATGATGACGAGCCTTTTTCGTAATTATCATTCATGCGTCCAGCCCAAAAGCCTTCATCCAAAAGGTTTGGGCCGAAACCAATCATACAAAACCCATTTCACCAAGAAGGAATGATTTATGTTACAAACCTTGCGCCAGAATGCCGGATCCTGGATTATCAAATTTTTGCTGCTTGCCATTGTGGTCGTCTTTATTTTCTGGGGGGTGGGTTCTTTCAAATCTTCCAATGAGGGCCGTGTGGCTTTGGTGAATGGCCAAACCATTACCTATGACGATTACAACAAAGCCTACGCCGTACAGATGGAAAACCTCAAATACCAGTTTGGCGACCAATTGGATGAACGGCTTCTGGAAATGCTCAATGTGAAATCCCAGGTCTTAAACGAATTGATCAACAACAAGCTTTTGGCCGAAGAAGCCCTTCGAATGAATTTTGACGTGTCACCACAAGAGCTTGTGGATTCCATACGCAAAATCCCCGCTTTTCAGGTTAAAGGCGTTTTTAACCCGGATCGTTATGCCATGATCTTGAATTCCATGAGAAGGTCCCCGGGGGAGTTTGAAGCCCTTCAGAAAGAAGCCCTTCTTATTGCGAAGCTTAGGTCTCTGATTGCGGACTCGGTTCATGTTTCCGAGGCGGAAGCCCTGGAAAGATTTCAGTACCAGGATGCTTCGGTGGATATTGAGTATGTTCTGTTCGAGCCATTGGTCTACAAGGATATTACACCCAAGGATGAAGAAGTTAAGGCCTATTTTGAGGAGAACAAGGAATCCTACACCACGGAGCCTCTGGTCATGGCCCGGTATTTCAGATTCAGTCCCGATGAATACCGTTCCAAAGTGAGCATTGATGATGAGCAGGTGAATGAATATTATCTGGAACACAAAGAGTCCTTTTTAGATCCCAAAACCGTGGAAGCCAGGCATATTCTGATCAGCGTTCCCAGGGATGCGGAACCAGCCGTTGTGGAAGCAAAACGGCTCCAGGCTGAAAAAATCATGAACATGGCCAAAGAGGGAAAGGATTTTGCCGAGCTGGCCAAAAAGCATTCTGATGATCCCGGAAAAGAGAATGGCGGATTCCTGGGCGCCTTCAGAAAAGAACAAATGGTTCAACCGTTTTCAGAAGCGGCGTTCTCCCTGAACGCCGGAGAGATCAGCGCACCGGTTCAGACCCAGTTCGGGTGGCATATTATCAAGGTGGAAAAGGTCAACGAGGAAAAGCAGAAAACCGTGGAAGAGGCGGCGGACTCCATTCGGCAAACCCTGGCCTCCAACGAGGCGGAAACCCTTGCCTATAACGAGGCGGAAAGCCTTTATGACGCTTCTTTTGACAATGATGATCTGAAAAACCTGGGGGATTCAAAATCCGTCAAGTTGTGGGAAACGGAATTTTTTACCAGGCAGGGCCCCGGGAATATTTCCGAACCCGTAAAATTCGGCACCGTTGCTTTCAACCTGGAAAACAATGAAATCAGCCAGATTGAAACCATTGGCTCGGATTTTTTCATCATTCAAGTGATGGACAAAAAGCCTTCGGCAATCCCACCCTTTGACGAGGTCAAGGAAAAGGTCCGAGCCGGCTTGATCCGGGAGCTTCAGACCCAAAAGGCAAAAACGGATGCCGAGGCCTTTGTGGCGGAACTAAAAGGAAAAACCGGGTCTGAAAAAACCGATAAACAAGAGCCGTTGTTCAATGCCACCGGTTATTTCAAGAGGAATCAAGCCATTCCTTCCATTGGTAATGAAAAAGAAATCTCTGATGCAGCTTTTATGCTGACCTCCGACAAACCCCTTTGCGAGAAAGCCTTGAAAGGAGCCAAGGGGTATTATGTCATTCAGTTTAAGGAAAGAAAAATTCCGGATATGAGTGCCTTTGAGCTGGAAAAAAAGGACATGAATAAGAACCTTCTCCGGGAAAAACAGATGGAAACCCTTAATGCCCTGGTTGAGAACTTGAGGAAAAAGGCCGATATTTCAATCAAAGAAGGTTTTAATTAAGCATGTCAAAAGACAGCGTAAAACCATACCGGAGAATTGCTGATACCAAAAGGTGCCCGTATTGCAGCACACCCATTCCCAGAAACGCGGAGCAATGCTTTGCCTGTAAGGGGAAAGTGGGTGAAATGGGGAAATACGGGCTGGCGAAAAAACCTTTTGACTGGAAGGCCTACCTTCTCTGCCTGATATCTGTTGTGGCCTTGGGGGTGTATATGTGGTGGGCCTTCTTCAGAAAATAATTCCATCCCTCATTCAATCGCTGCCTTTGCCGACCTCTCCGGTATCCCCATGAGCTTCACCGGGCGATCATGGCCCGCATCATGTCCCCGGCGTTTTCTGCATGGTCGGCAATGGTTCCGATGATCTCGGCCAGCCGTACAATATAAAACAGGGAGGCGGGGTCCATATTCATGGAAAAGGCCTTCCTCTTTATCTTGTCTTCCAGAACATCCGCTTCATGCTCCTGATTCCGGAGGTTTCGAATGATTTCCTTCACCAGGTCCCTTTGTTTCTCCGAATAGGTTTTAAAATAGATCTTGGCTTCGGAGACCATCCGGTTAAGCTCTTCAATGGGATCTACCACCGCATCGGTTAGAAGGAAAAAGTCTTTTTCAAGCGCTTCAGGGATGGAGGACTCGGGCCTGAAGGACAGCCAGTCCAGCGTATCTTCCACGGCATCCAATACGGAATCCTGCTCTCTGAGATACATGAAAAGCTGAAATTTATGAACCGGCATGCGAATCCCCTTGGGCAGATGGCCACGGATGCGGCGTTTGATGGCATCCGCCTCGTTTTCCAGTCGAATCACCTCGCTTCGGAGGTGATCAAACCGTTCACATCGTTTTGAGGAGTGGCATTCTATGGCTTCCTGAAAAGCCCAGGCGCATTCTTTCACCTTCTGGGCATGCTGCTGAATGCCTTCAAAAGGGGAGGTTTCGAAAAAGGATAATAGTCTCAAGGGAACTCCTTCAATGGGTCATGGTATGTCAAAAATTCATCAATCAGGACCCGTTTACCATTTTGAAGAATTTGCTGCAACCAAAAATCAAAACCGTCTGAAACCCGAAGATCCCAGAAATTGTTTTTCAAGAAGGTCGTCGGGAATATCGCTTAAAAACCGGGAAGGATTGCTGAATATCATTCTCAGGTTCCGATCGTAAAAATTTCGCGGATAAACAAAAAACAGATTTTCCCGGGCCCGGGTGGCGGCCACATAGAGAAGCCTTCTTTCCTCTTCCAGCGCATCCTCGTTTTCTATGGCATGGATGGAAGGGAACCTGCCATCCAGAACCCAGATAACGAAGACGGTATGCCATTCAAGCCCCTTGGCGGAATGAATGGTGGAAAGAGTGAGCCGCCTGCCGGATTCCGCGGATATTTCCATGGAATTGCCGGAGCTGGTGTTGGGGGGTTCCAGGGTCATGTCCGTGAGAAACTCCCTGGGATCTTCATACCGTTCCATGATGACCAGAAGCTGTTCCAGGTCCTTCTGCCGTTTGGGCCAGTCATCAAATCGGCTTTTTAGAATCGGCATGTAATAGTTGAGCGCGATCTCCCCCATGTCAAAAACCGACAGCTTGTCCTTTTCAAAGGAGGCGTACAACCCTCGGAGGGTTTCCAGGGGTTTTGCCAACTTGGCAGGGAAGATATCCTTCAGAATGCCTTTGTATCCCAGGTTTTCCTTGTCCAGGGTTTCAAAGATCATCTGGGCTTTTTTGGGACCGATGCTGTCCACCAGGGCCAGAATCCGGTACCAGCTCAGACGGTCCCGGGGATGGAAAAGAACCTTCAGGTGGGCCAGAAGATCTTTGATATGGGCGGATTCCACAAACTTGAATCCCCCCACTTTGTTGAAGGAGAATCCCTTCCGGTTCAATTCCAGTTCAAGGTCAAAGGAGTGAAAGCCCGCCCGGAAGAGAACGGCCACGTCACGGGGGTTGATTCCGTTCAACATGAGTTCATTGATTTTGTTCACCACAAAGAGGGATTGCGCTTTTTCATCTCCGGTACTGACCAGAACCGGGGGGTTCCCGGCGAGTTTTTTTGTGAAAAGCTTTTTGGTGAATTTCTCCGCAGCCTGGTCGATGATATTGTTGGTTAAGGTGAGAATCGGCTGAACGCTTCGAAAGTTTTCTTCGAGCCGGATCATTTTTGTGTCCGGAAAAAGATTGGGGAAATCCATGATGTTTCTGAAATTCGCTCCCCTGAAGGAGTAGATGCTTTGGGCGTCATCTCCCACGACCATGACATTCCGATTCGCGCTCGCCAGAAGGCGGAGAATTTCAGCCTGGATTTTGTTGGTATCCTGGTATTCATCCACCATGATGTATTGAAAGGAAGAGGAGATCCTTTCCCGGATTTCAGGATACTCGGTGAGAAGATTCCTCAACTTCACCAACAGATCATCATAGTCCAGAAACCCGTGAAGCGTTTTCCGCTTGGCGTATTCCCGGTGAACGGCTGCTATATCCTGGACCTCGGATGAAAAATGGGTATATTCATTGCAGACGATTTCTTCCACGGGAAGGACTTTGTTGACCGCCCGACTGAACATGCTCATGAGGGTTTTTTTGGCGGGGAAGCTTCTTTCTTTACCGGCGAGATCCAACTCTTTTCGAATCAGGCCCACCAAGTCTTCCGCATCGGACTCGTCGATGATGGCAAACCCACCGGGGAATCCAATGTAAGTCGAATATTTTCTCAAGACGGAATTGGCAAAGGAATGAAAGGTGCCGCCGGATACTTTTTCGCACCGGTCATCCAGCAGTTCCGATGCCCGCCGGACCATCTCCGTGGAAGCCTTTCGGGTGAAGGTGAGCAACAGAATGGACCGGGGTGGAACCCCTTCCTGAACCAGGGCCGCCACCCGATGGGTAAGGGTCCGTGTTTTACCGCTTCCCGCCCCTGCGATGACCAAAAGAGATCCTTCCCGAAACAGTACTGCTTCGCGCTGGGGGTCGTTCAGGGAGTCTTCAAATAAAAACTTCTTCATAAAACCACCTTTTTTTTCGTAGTCTTTTCATAGGATGTTTTTTTTGTCAACCCATCAATTCTAACGTTTCAAGCCTGTTCACGTTTGATTTTCGTGTTCTTCTTGAACTTCCATGAAATTAATTTCACTTCAAATACTTTTATATTGGCTTGACATTTAAATTGTGTTATATTACCTACAAAACTAATAGGTTGTAAATTTAACCCCCAATAAAAGGAGAAAAGCGAATGGGAAAGATTCAAAATGAATTGAAGACGATATTAAAATCGCTTGAGAGCATGAGTAAAAAAGTAGAAAAACTTCTCGGACAGACGGACCCGGTCAAAGCAGCAGCACCGGCAAAAAAAGCCGCTGCAAAGAAACCCGCCGCCAAAAAGCCTGCGGCAAAGAAAGCCGTTGCCAAAAAGCCTGCGGCAAAGAAAGCCGTTGCTAAAAAGCCTGCGGCTGCCAAAAAAGAAACCGTTAAAGTAAGTGCTGCTAAAGTAAGTGCTGCGGCCGGCACTGTGATCGACACCGTGTTAAATGCAGTGAAAAGTAGTAAGGCCGGGATCAAGATCGCCGAGCTTAAAACAAAAACCGGAATCGGCGGCCGTCAGCTCAGTAATGCGCTCTACAAATTGACCAAACGTAATTTGATCAAAACCACCGACCGTGGGATTTATACAGCTGTATAAAATGTTTTCGGGAATTCAATGGTCACGAATGGTCGGTGCCGTTGGGTTTTCATTAAACAATAGATGAGACGGCATTTTAAAAAACCTTTTGGCTTACCCTGCGATTATTCGTAAACCAAAAGGTTTTTTATTGTAAAACCGTCCGAAGAGATCAGGCAGGACAGATTCGTTCATTCGGGAGCTATTGCATGCATTCGTTTAAAAAATCGCAGATCGAAACAAAGAGACTTCAAACGAAAGTGTTTTCCAGAACCCCTTTGATTCCAGGGGGCCGGCAGGTGCTTGGCAGCTTGCTTTTTCTTTTCATTGTACTCTTCCTCTCGACCCCGGCGGTCTGTTCCACGGAAAAAGTGCCGGAGTCCCCGGTTTTATGGCCCCATGAGCAAAGTGACCTTGCACCGGATCCACAAGTTCTGTTCGGGCGGCTTGAAAATGGGTTCCGATACGTCCTGTTGGAAAACCGGGTTCCTGAACATCGCGTCAGTGCTCATTTGAGTATTCAGGCCGGATCCGTTTACGAAGAAGATCACCAGCAGGGCATGGCCCATTTTCTGGAACACATGGCGTTTTCCGGTTCCACCCATTTTGCACCCGGAGAACTGGTGAAATATTTTCAAAATATCGGCATGCAGTTCGGCCATGACGCAAACGCCAGAACCGGGTTTTATGACACGGTTTACGATCTTCTGTTGCCAGGTGGTGAGGCCTCACAATTGGAAGAAGGGCTTCTGGTTTTGAAAGATTACGCGGAAGGGGCTCTGCTTCTTCCCGAGCAGATTGAAAGGGAAAGAAAAGTGGTTCTGGCGGAGATGATGACCCGGGATTCCGCCTCCTATCGCACCTTTGTATCGGCCATTCGGTTTGAACTTCCCGGCATGCGAATCACGGAAAGAATGCCCATCGGCAAGGAAGAAGTCCTTCGGACCATGGACCGGTCGGCCATCAAAACCTTTTATGACGCCTGGTATTGCCCCGGGAATATGATTCTCATTCTGGTGGGGGACTTCCATTCCAAGGATGCGGTCCAAACCATTGAAAAATATTTTGCCGGCATGGTCCCAAGAGCCAAACCCGGTGTGATTCCGCAACCCGGTTCTTTCTCCCATAAAGGCATTAAAGCCTTCCATCATTATGAAAAAGAAGAGGGCAACACCACCGTGAGCCTGGAGGTGGCAAGATCCTGGAAACCGGCCCCGGATTCTTTTGCGTTCAACCGGGAGCAGATGATTCAGAATCTGGCCAACAGGATCATTCAATACCGCTTGGATGAGCAGGTGCGCAAAGCGGACGCCCCCTTTTCCGAAGTATCCATCTCCTCGGGGATTTACCATCAAGTGGCAAGCTACGGGGAGATTTCAGCGGACTGTCATCCGGAAGATTGGGACAAAGCCCTGGCCGCTTTGGAGCAGGTTCTCCGCCAGGCCCTGGAATTCGGGTTTACCCCCAAGGAGTTGGAAAGGGCTAAAAAGGAACGTCTTTCCGAATTCGATAACGACGTGAAAAACATCTCCGGCCGGGATAGTCAGCATCTGGCTCGAAAGATCAACGGAAGCATCACCGGGAACCGGGTTTTTCAGTCCCCGGTTCAGAGAAAAGATCTGTTTGCGCAGGTGGTTTCACTACTCACTGCCCGGGACCTGGAAGTCTCCTTGAAAAAAACATGGGCCCCGGATCACCGGCTCATCCTGGTCACGGGCAATGCCCTTCCGGGGGAAATAAGGGACAGGGCTGAAGAAAAAATTCGAAACGCCTATGCCAAGAGTACTGCCGTGACCGTGATCCCGCCTGAAGATTCCAAAGCTGTGGTTTTCCCCTATCTTCCGGAGCCATCTGAAAAAGGGTTGATTGTCCGGAAAAGCCATGATCCTGCATCGGGTATTCTTCAGATCGATTTTGAGAACCAGGTTCGGCTGAATATGAAAAACACGGATTTTAAACCCAACGAGGTCCTCATCTCCCTTTCCTTCGGTAGAGGAAGATTTTCCGAACCAGCAGATCAATCGGGTCTTAGCGCACTCAGTGCTGAGGTGATCAATGAAAGCGGTCTGGGGCCGTTGAGCTTTGAAGACCTGAAAAAAGCATTGGCCGGAAAGAAAACCGAGGTTTCCTTTCGAGTTGCGGAAGACTGTTTTGTTTTTGACGTGTTGACGGTTCCGGATGAAATCGACCTTGCCTTTGAACTGTTGCGCACCCATGTTCTGGACCAGGCCTTTGAAGAAGGAGCCTATGGCCTTGCGGTGAAAAGGCAGCATCAGCAGTACGGGATGCTGGACCACTCTGTTGAAGGGGCCACGGAGCTCTATGGAAGGCGGTTTTTTGCAGGTGGGGACACGAGATTCGGGCTTCCATCCAAGGAGGAATTTGACAGGCTGACCCTTTCTCATGTGAAGGATTGGATCTCCCCGGATCTTATCCGGTCCCCCCTGGAAGTTTCCGTGGTGGGAAATTTTGACACGGAAGCCGTTATTCAGGCAGCGTCCAAGCGATTGGGAACTCTTCCCGAAAAACAGGGTTTTGTGCCAGGGGTGGAAAGGCCCGATCCTGTATTTGCATCCGGAAAAACCCGGAAGGTTTCGGTGGATACGGAAATTTCAAAAGCCATGGTGGTCATAAACTATCCTACGGCGGATCTGTGGGATATCAAAAAGACCCGAAGGCTGTCCATTCTGGCCGAGATATTTTCAGAAAAGATCAGGCAGGAGATTCGCGAAAAACTGGGAGTTGCCTACTCTCCGAATGTCATGAGCAGACCCTCCAGGGTTTACAAAAATTACGGCACCCTGAGGGTCACCATAGAAACAGATCCCGCCAATGTGGACCAGGTTCTGAAAGAAGTAAGGAAAATAGCCAAAGACCTGGCCGAAAAAGGGGTGAGTCCTGAAGACTTGAAACGGGCATTGGATCCCATAGCGACCCTGCTGAAAGACATGAAAAGGGAAAACGGGTATTGGCTCAAAACCGTTCTCATGGGCTTGCAACGTCATCCCGAGCAGATGGCCTGGAGCGGGGATATCCTTGAGGATTACGCCGCTATCACGCCGGAGGAGATTGGGTTTTTGGCCAAACAATTTCTGGACAACGGAAAAGCAGGGATTTTTATCGCCCAGCCTAACGCCCGGTGAGCTTTATTTTGTAATTCATTCCATCATTTCTTTTCAAACAGGTCTTCCACCCGGGGGATGAACCGTTTGTATTTCCACTGGGGAACCTTACACACCCATTGGTCCATGTTTTTATGGAGGGGATCCTTCGCATCCAGGCTTGCCGGGCCGGGTTCAGGCGGAAACGCAAGGACCTTTGCCTGAATTACATATTTCTCTTCCCCGCCTTCGAGAATTTTTCCGGGGGAGACCCGAATGACGGTTTGGTCGTAAAGATGATATTCAAAACCATGGGTAAAGCTCATCAAAGAGAGATCCAGGTCTTCTGAAGCTCCGAAAACACCCGTGATGCCAAGGGGAGACAGGGGCGTCAGCAGATCATCCAGTTTGGACTGGTCCAGCTTCATCCCGGCATCCTGTCCGACCAGCGTCGGCCATTGATTTTTTTCAGGCCGGATCAGGGCATAAACCGGAGACCCGTCCGTCGCGAAGCAAAAAATCTTTTCAATATCTTCCGCCTTGATGTCCAGAAGATTTTTTCTGATCCAGTCAAAAGATGTGGTTCCCAAAGCATCAAACTTTTGGTCCACCAGATGGATGACGGGGTCTTGATCCATCATGAGGTAATGGCCACCGGCCCCTGCCGTGACTTCCCGTGTTTTTCCAAGAATCAGCCGAAGGAAAAGAGTGTCCTCATCATCCCGAAGTTCGATTTCAACCCCTTGGCTATCTTTGGCCACCCCTTGGTCTTCCGGAGACGCCAGTCCGAGGCGCAAAATGGCGTCCCTGGAAGCCTCAAAACGCCGGCCGGTCTTTGCGTCCACAAGTTTTGTGATCAAAGCGGTAATTAACGGAAAGTCGGCCGGATAGTCAAACTGCTCTTCCACCACCCAGAGGGATTGCTTTTTCTTCAGGTGGATGGTTTCGCCAACACTCTTGATGGTGATTCCGGCCAGTTTTTCAAGGGGCAGGTTTTCAAAAAGTCTTTCCCCCATGTCCCCGGTGGTTTTGACGGGCGCGTTTTGTTCCATGGCAAAATAGGCGGCCAGGGCCAGCGCACCAAGAAGGATTAAAAGGATGACAATGGTTTTCAGCTTCATGATTTCCTCCCGGTTAAATCAAACCGGTTCTTTGTTTTTGTGGGCCGCAGCCCGGTTTCTCTTATAGACGGCATAACCGATTCCAAGAATACTGATGAGAAGAGGCATCATGAAGATGTTTGCCAGCTTGACCTTCATACCCAGGCGGTCGATGTCCGCCCTTAAATTCCTTCGAACCTCCTTGAGCTTTTTATGGATGGCCAGCTTTTCCTTCTTAAAGTTCTGAAGCTCTTTTTCCTGATCGGGACTGACGATGAATTTCTGGGAAGCGTCTTTCAGTTTTTCAAGTTTTTCAAGTTTGGCCGTGGATTCCTCCATTTTTTTCATCAAGCCCTGTTCCTGGGCCAACCAACGCACCTGGGCCTTTTTCTCCAGGTCCACCACTTTCACAAACGGTCGTTCAAATTTTCCCCTGGAGCGGATGTTCACAAGTTCCTCGTTCCCCGTGAGAATTTCACAGGTATTCAGAATGAAGTTCAGGTTGTCGTTGTAAGGCTCGGAAACCGACTGCCCCAGATAGACCTTATGTTCAACGTAATTGATATCACTGATCATGTCCGCGTCCGCCACGATGAGAACACTGGAAGGCTTGATGCCTTTGGCCAAATGAGGTTTTCCCCACCCTTTGGCTACGCTTGGGTTGGCCGGCGGCCCTTTCGGGAAAGCGGATTCAAACACGCCTGAGAGCAGCACTGCCAGGTCTTGTTTCTTTTCAGAGGCCTTGAAGTTGCGCCGGACATCCGCAGGCCCGAACCGAACGGAATTGCGGTTGATGGCCTGGGATTGTAGGCTGGATTGAATCAAGGGCTCATATTGCAGACCCGTGTCTTTTTCCTTTTGGATGACCCCGCTGATGGAAAACAGCATGGTTTCGAGGTTTGCGGAAATCACGTTGCCGGGATTGAAGGCTGAGGATTCCAGGGACAACCAGAAGGGATTCTCCACCACCTGGTTGCTTCGGTCCATATACCGCGTGGCATAGCCGAAATCCACCAGGGCCTGCTGACTGTCCATTTTAACGCCCCAGGCCGAAAACAGTGCATCCGGCGCATACCATTTGGCGAAATCCGGCACATCCATCTGAATCATGGAAAAGGGATCGGCAAATACGATGAGCTTTCCGCCGTTTAAAACAAACTGATCCACGGCATACAGGAGTGTTTCGCTCATGTTTTTGGTAAATACGAGAAAGAGAAGATCCAGGTCCTCATCAAAAGTGGTTGCCGCCATATTGATTTCTGTGATTTCGTAGGTTTTTTCCAGGGCCGTGATAAAATACCAAGGGGATTTTTCAGGCGGGGCCTCGGGCATGAGCACCGGAGGCGGCGGGTTTCCGTAAATGTCCATAAAGCTTAAAATGCCGATTTTGGGCTTTATGGGGGTGATGACCTTGGTGATGGCATGGGAGATATCATACTCCATGTGTTTTTCCTTGGTGGGGTCCATGAATTCCAGGGTCTCTTCCCGGTCTTCGGAAATCACCACCAGACCGAAATACAGGGTGTCGCCATTGGGCAGATCCACACCCTTGATGCCGTATTGTTTGGCCCATTCCTCCTCTTCGGAATCCGGGCCGGGGTTGTATATTTCCAGTTTGATTTTGCCCTTTCCCGCCAGATCGTATTCCCTTAAAAAATCCAGCATTCTGGGGGCAAAGTCTTTAATGGGCACCGGAATGTTTTCAATTCCTTTGGTGTAGAAAACCTTGATGGAAACCACTCCCGGAATTTCAGAGAGGATTTTTCGGGTTGCATCTGAAACCGAGTAGAGTTTTTCCTCGGTGAGGTCCCATTTGAGGTTCAACCCGGAAAAAAGCACATTGACCAGAATAATAATAAGGAAGACCACCGGCAGGCCGACGGCTGAGAACAGGGTCTTGCTGATGTCGGTTTTCATTTCAGCCATGTTGTTTTGCCTCCAATCAGGATGTCCTGCGATTTTGAATAATGAGCCCGGTTACAAAAAGAAAAAAGACCATCACGGAAAGAAAGTAAACCAGATCCCGAAGGTCGATGACCCCCCGTTCCATGGAATAGAAATGGCTCAGGAAACTGAACTGGGAAACCAGGTTCGTGAGCCACAGGGGTGCAAGGCCGTAAAGAGCATCCAGCACCGGCGGGAATCCGGCCAGAATCAGAAACAGGCTGATCACCACGGAAAGGATGAAGCTGATCACCTGGCTTTTGGTCATGGAGGAGGTCATGATGCCCACACTGAGGAAAGAACCGGACAGAAGAAAACTTCCCAAATAGCCGCAGGCTGCCACCCCGGGGTCGGGACCCCCCAGATAGGCAACAGTGAAAAGGATGGGAAGGGTCAGGGCCAGACAGATGCCGATGAAGAACCATGCGGCAAGGAATTTCCCCAGCACCGCCTCCATCACAGTCACCGGCAGGGTGAGGATGAGTTCAATGGTGCCCAGCCTTCGATCCTCGGCCCATAGCCGCATGGCCACGGAAGGGATGAGAAACAGATAGACCCAGGGGTGCCAGTCGAAAAAAACACGGAGGTCGGCTGTGTTGCTTTCGAAGAACCCGCTGATGTTGAAGCTGAGAAACCCCAGCAGAAGAAGAAAGATGATGATGAACACATAGGCCACGGGGGATTCAAAGTAAGCGGCCAGCTCCCTTTTGAAAATAGTTTTGGTGTTTCGGATGGATTCTCTGGTTCTCATGGGGTCCCTTTTTCTGCTTCATCATTCAGGGTGATTCTGCGAAAGACTTCGGCAAGGTTTCCTTCTTCCACAAAGACCGTGGAAACCTCAAAGCCTTCCTGGCGCAGGTGCGATATGATGCGGTCCACAATGGGGGTATTCGGATCAAACGGGAAGATTCGAACCTCCACGGAATTTTCTGTTTGGGTCTTGAGCACAGCGGACTGGACCCCGTCAATGCGTCGGACCCTGGCGAGCAGGGCCTTGGGCGTTGTGGTTAAAACCGTCAGGGATACGGCCCCGTGAAGGGAAGAGCTTTTTTTGAGGTTGGCCGGGGTGTCGTCGGCCACCAGGCGTCCTCCGGCAATGATGATGATCCGGGTACACACCGCCTCCACCTCATCCAGAATATGGGTGGAGAGGAGAATGGCCTTTCTTTGACTCATCTCCACGATCATCTGCCTCACTTCATGTTTTTGATTGGGGTCCAGGCCATCGGTGGGTTCATCAAAGATGAGGTATTCAGGGTCGTGAAGAATGCTCTGGGCAAAACAGACCCTTTGGCGGTAGCCTTTGGACAGGGTGCCGATGGATTGATACCGCACTTTCTTGAGAAAACACCGTTCAAGGGTTTCATCCACTTTGGATGTTGCAGCGGCGCTGGCGAACCCCCGGACTTCGGCGCAGAAACGAAGATAGGCGAATACGGTCATTTCCGGGTAAACCGGGGCATTTTCCGGAAGATACCCGATTTTTTCCCGGGCCGAGAGGGAGGCCTTGGTGATATCACAACCCCCGACCACGGCCGTTCCACCGGAAGGCGGAATAAATCCGGTAATCATTCGCATGGAGGTGGATTTGCCTGCGCCGTTGGGGCCTAAGAATCCAAGAATTTCTCCTTTTTGGACGGTGAATGAAATATCGTCAACCGCCTGAATCCTGCCAAAATTCTTTGATAAATTTATCACTTCGATCATATTGTTCAATCACTCCATAGTATCAAAATGTTCTTGGACCGTCATTTCAATCGGAAAGTGTGAAGACTACATTCGGGCATGCCCTGTTGACATTGAAAAAACGGTGTGGCGAGGCCGGGGTTTGTTCAAGGAATTATCAAATATATTACCCATCTGCCGGTATTTTTACGAAAATTGTGGGCTACTTTAATGACCCGCAAAAGGATTGTCAAGAAAAGCTTTGTTTTTATCCCGGGTAACCGCTTTTAGAAAGGATTGGATATCTTAAGATTTTAGGGATTTGTTTTCATGAAAGCCGCTCCTTTCCGCTCAATCCATCGTTTTTGAATCCAATGCGATTCCCCGATTTTGAGAACAAGTATCAGTTGCTCCCGGGCAAAGGTTTTGATAAGAAGAGGTCAATTTTCTATTAAAGGATAAACAATGAATAAAAAAGCAAATTCAACAAACCCCCTTGCCGGGGCATGGTCTTTTTTCACCTCGATAAAACTCACGGTGGTGATCCTTCTCTGCCTTGCGGCCGGGTCTGCCGTGGGAACCCTCATTGAGCAGAACCAGAATCCTGAACACTATATAAAGGTATATGGTCAATTCTGGTATTCCCTGTTTTATATTCTGGACCTTTTCGACATGTACCATTCCTCGTGGTTTCGCTTGCTCATGGGGGGGTTGTGCGTCAATATCATCGCCTGTTCCATTCACCGCCTTTCAGCAGGATGGAAAGTCATTTTTCCCAAAAAACCCGTGCTGAATCCCGAGCGAATCAAGTCCGGATCAACCCCTGTCACCTTCACCGTGAAAAAATCCATGGAAGAGGCCACGGACCTGATCCTTCCTCTGATTCAAAAAGCTTAC
>Ga0180732_1001194_pt1 | contig 16973 bp, 14 predicted proteins | sample KR11_01MetaG_FD_148674 | JGI IMG/M metagenome (GOLD analysis project Ga0180732, IMG submission 148674) | Groundwater microbial communities from the Olkiluoto Island deep subsurface site, Finland - KR11_0.1 MetaG | ecosystem: Environmental > Aquatic > Deep subsurface > Groundwater | place...
GAGGCTCGCCATAGAGAATCACAGATTAAATCTTGGAAAAAACGAGCGATGATTGAAAAATTAATAAAACATTTTAAAATTTGATTCCGAGAATTTTCATGGGCCGTTAGCTTAGTTTGGTAGAGCGCCTCGTTTGCAACGAGGAGGTCGCCAGTTCGAATCTGGCACGGTCCACAAGCTAAAATAATATGTAATATGTTATTGATTAAATCCGCCTCAAAAAAAGATTATATAGAAATTGAAAGTTTTTTTCAACACTATAAAATTAATGAGTTAATCAAAAACAGATTAAATTTTAATACTATTATTGCCCAAGAGGATAACAAAATAGTTGGATTAATTCAATGGATAGTCAAAGAAGATCCGAATCAAGGAGTGGTTGAATTAGAAGAGCTATTTGTTAATCCTGATTTTAGAAGTCAAGGAATCGGGAAAAAGCTTGTTGAAAAAGTTTTAGAAATAATAAAAACATTTTATATTGACAATAATCTTACATTAAGAAAAGTGATTCTTTATGTGAAAGAAGATAACAAGCAAGCAAGAGCAATTTATGAAAAGTTTGGATTCAAAGAAAATTCAAATATTGGTTATTTATTTTCAAACGATTCCAAGGATTTGCTCTATGTTTTGAATATTTGAGCAGGGGAAGTCCGACTTCCCCGAGTTCAATCCAGTAATTGAAATAAATTAATATGAAATTGATTAAAGAAGACAATAAAGAGTGGCTTGATAAAAAAGGTTATAGTAAAAAAATATTTTTAAATGATAAGGATTTAAATTATCCGGGAGCTCTTGTTCAATTAATAAAAATTAAACCAGGAGAAACTGCAGAAATTCACCATCATAAAAAACAGATAGAGATATTCTATTTTCTGAATGAGAATGGTTATTTTATTGTAAATGAAAAAAAAATTGATTTAAAAATAGGCGATGTTTTAGTAATTTAACCTAATGATAAGCATTCCACTATTAACAATTCTAAAGAAGATTTTTTGTATGTAGTATTCAAGTTGAACTACGATAAAGATGATTTTTATTGGGGATAAATTTTAAGGCACTAGGTTGAATCTCGTACCGAATCTCAAATCAATATGAAATTAGATGTGTAGGTGTTTGACATCTACATTATAGAAAGCCTTGACAAAATAGATATTTATTGATAACAATAATGTCAAAAGTTCTTTTCTAAAAGGGGGCAATATTGAATAGCAAGGCCTGTATAACTCCAGGATGTAGTCGTTCTGTGATTGCTCGTAACATGTGCTCGGCTTGTTACCAACGATGGTACCGAAAGAAACATCTTGCCGAAGCGTGCGCTTATAGCAGGAAGTATTACGAGCTACACTCGGAAAAAATCAGAGAGCAATCAAGGAAACTCCGTGAACAGAACCTAGAGAGATATCGCGGTTACGATAGGAAATCCTACAAACTACATTCAGAAGAAATCAGAGAACGATCGAGGAAAGATCGTAAGCAAAACCCAGCAAAATATCAAAGATACTATGATAGGCGGCGCAAAGCACACCCAGGAAGAGCTTATTTGTATAGTCAGAAATGGCGCAAGCAAAATCCTGACTTGAGAAATGCTCAACGGAGAAGAAACTATCAAAGGGGTGCTCGGCATGCGATAAACGGCGGTCAATCATATGATGATTTTGATAATCAGATGATTCTCGATAAAACAATCGTTGATGATCCGGGAGGAATTCTTAAAGAGGATGTTTCTGATCGTGAGTTGGCCAGGTTTCTTGGACGAACTGTTGCGGCCATTCAAGTCCAGAGACATAAACTCAAGAACTATGAGGCCTAGTTTATCAAGAACCATGAGGCCTAGTCTATACTAGGCCTTTTCTTTTTGGCTCAATGTTGTATATCAAAGAAGGGTCAGTGGAAGTCGGACTTCCACCGAGTTTAGTCTCTATGGTTTAATATTATTTACTACGCAAAAAATCGTTTAAAAAACGATTTTTTGTTATAATGATGATATGATAAACTATAATGGAGTATAGATGGTGTAGATGTCAAACATCTACATCAATAATATAAAATGAAAAAAATATCTATTAAGATAAATAATAAGAAGTTGCTAGTTGAGCAGGGCAAGATGATTTTAGAAATTGCTTTAGAAAATGGAATTGATATTCCATCGCTTTGTTATCATCCTGATGTTGAGACAAAAAATCATTGCGAAATGTGTTTGATTAAAATAAAGGGAGAAGATGAATTAAAGCGGGCGTGTGATACTCGGGCAGAATCTGGAATGGAGATTTTGACAGAGTCGCTTGAGATTGAAGAGCAGAGAATGAAAAATCTTGATTCAATTTTAGAAAAACATTTTTTAGAATGCGATGACTGCGTTTGGTTTCAGCATTGCAAACTTTTAGAATTGGTTAATAAATTTAAAGGCAAACCAATCAATAAAAAGCCCAAAGACACAGAGGTTTTTCAGTCCGGCTCAATCGTGTTTGACCAGACAAAATGTACTGGTTGCGGACACTGTACTAAAGTTTGCCCGACTGATTTTTTAGAACTTGATTTTAGAAGTAAGCTTAAGTTGTCCGAAGATAAGGCGATTGATTGTATAAATTGCGGACAATGCATTGTGCATTGTCCTGTTGGTGCGATTGAGGGTATAGGCGAGTTTGAGCAATTAGAGAATTTTTTCCAAGATAAAGACAAAATTACAGTAGCCCAATTTGCTCCATCAATAAGAACAAGTATTGGAGAAGAGTTTGGAATGAAGCCAGGCGAGATTATGACTGGCAAAGTTGTTGCCGGACTTAGAAAGCTTGGTTTTGACTATGTTTTTGACACGGCTTCTGCAGCTGACTTTACAACAATGGAAGAATCAGACGAGCTAATTAAAAGATTATCTGATAATAAAAGATTACCAGCAATGTCTTCTTGCTGTCCTGCCTGGGTAAAGTTTTTAGAGTTTTATTATCCAGAGTTTATTGAAAATTTATGCACTTCACGTTCACCGCAGACAATCATGGGCGGAATTATTAAGAATTATTGGGCAGAGAAAAACAATATTGAGCCAAAGAATATTTTTATGGTTTCTATTATGCCTTGCACGGCAAAGAAATTTGAAATTAAAAGAAAAGAATTAAAAATAGATGGGATTGATCCTGTTGATAGTGTTTTAACAACTCGAGAACTGGTTAGATTGTTAAAGAAAAATAATATTGATTTAAAAATAATAAAGCCGGAATTAGCTGATAAACCATTAGGTCAGCCATCAGGAGCTGGAGTTATTTATGGTTCAAGCGGGGGAGTATTTGAATCAGCTCTTCGCACTGCTTATTTCAAAATGACTGACAAGGATTTGCCTGAAAATGCAGTCAAGGAAATTCGTGGAATAAATGGGATAAAGAAAAAGGAAATAAAAATAGGCGAACGCTTAATAAGGGTTTGCGTGGTTAGCGGGATTAAGAACGCTAAAAAGGTCTTGGAAGAACTAAAAGAAGATCCGAAAAAGTATGACGCAGTGGAAGTTATGGCTTGTCCTGGTGGTTGTGTAGGAGGCGGAGGACAGTCATTACCAGTGAGCAAAGCAATAATCCAGAAACGAGCAGATTCGCTTTATGCTATTGATAAGAAGAAGACGATAAGACGGGCGCATGAAAATACAGCAGTTAAGAGTTTATATAAAGATTTTTTTACTGATAAAAAAATAAGAGAAAAGATTCTTCATACTCATTTTGCTCTTCGCGCAAAAACAAAAATTGAAAAATTAAAAAACTCAAGAGAGAATAAAGAAATATGAATAATATAAAAATTTTAGCAATTGATAGAGCAAAAATTAATATTCTAATTCAGTTTATTGTCTTAACAGGCATAGCGGTCATTGCTCCGCTAATTGGCCAGCAAGCAATCACTGGCCCAATCGTCAATGCCACTCTTTTCATTGCAACAGCGTTTTTGGGTGTCAGGGCTGGGATTCTAGTCGGCTTATTGCCCAGCATAATCGCTTTATCTGTCGGGCTTTTGCCAGCAGTTCTTGCGCCAATGCTTGTTTTTATTATGACTGGAAATGCGATTTTAGTTATAGTTTTTGATTTTTTAAGAAACAAAAATTATTGGCTTGGGGTTGTGGTTGCCAGCGTTTTAAAGTTTATTTTCCTTTTTGCCTCGAGTTCAATAGTGGTTAACTTAATAATAAAAACAGAACTTGCTTCCCGCGTGGCAGGAATAATGTCTTTTCCCCAGCTTTTTACAGCGCTCGCCGGAGGCGCGCTTGCCTATTTGGTTATAAAGGCCGGAAGATAATCAAAAATTTGGTTTTATTTATCAAATAAGTTATCCACAAGCAGGTTTTTTTACTTTGAGGTAAAATAACATAATAAAAACAGAACCAAAGGTCGCAAAATAATCTAATTTAGAAATAAAATTATGACTGATTGGACTTTAGCTACACAAGGCCTCCAGGAATTTTGGCAGGGCTTTGCAATTTTTGTCCCACAACTTATCTTAGCGTTAATCGTGTTTTTGGTTGGTTGGATTATAGCTGCTGGAATTGGGAAAATTATTCAAGAGATTTTAAAGAGGGCACAGTTAGACAAACTTACCAAAATGAAGAAGTGGGGAAAGTCGTTTGAAAAAGCAGATTTTGATTTTGCTCCATCTGAATTCATTGGCGGAATTTGCAAATGGATTCTTTTGATAGTTGTCTTATCAATCTCTGTTGAAATATTGGGATTAAGCCAATTCAGCACTTTCCTAAATAGCATAGTGATATGGTTGCCTAATCTTTTGGCAGCAATATTGATATTTGTGGCAGTTGCCATTATCGCAGGATTTGCAGAAAAGCTTGTAAGAGCGAGTATCCATGGCACTAATGTTGGCTATGGTAAAGTAGCAGGAGTTATCACTAGATGGGCTATTTGGCTTTTTGGAATTGCAGCCATTTTAATTCAGTTAGGCATTGCTAGCAGTTTGATTCTCGTTATATTCCAGGGCTTAATTTATCTCATTACCATTGCCGGAGGTTTGGCATTTGGTTTAGGCGGGAAGGAAGTTGCCGCAGATATTCTTAAAGATTTAAGAAGTAAGTTTTCTGAATAATTAATTTTATTGTCAAGGCCTTGACAAGTAATTTTAGTTTGTTAGAATCAACAATAGATATGATAGGTTTATTGCAATCAAGATTATCAGACAAAAGAAGCGGCTAAGGCCAATCATTTTGGTTCTTGGAAAACCGCTTCAAAAGAGCGGTTTTCTAATACTTTGAAAGTTTGAGAGAAAGATTGTCTAGGGAAGTCCTTTAAAAACTAAATAACAAATTGAAGAAATTAGAAAGGAAATCGAGGTGATAAATTAATACAATTACAAGCAGATGGTGGATGCCTTGGGACCGGTAGGCGACGAAAGACGTGGCGTGGCTGCGAAAAGCTTCGGTGAGGTGCCTAGCAACCTTTGACCCGGAGATTTCTGAATGGGGCAACCCAATTGTGGTAATACACAATTACCCGTTTTATAACGGGAGTGATACCTGGGGAAGTAAAACATTTCAGTACCCAGAGGAAAAGAAAAAAATGTTGCTTTTGCAACAACATTCCTTTAGTAGCGGCGAGCGAAAAAGGAAATAGCCCAAACCAAATGTCTAGTTTACTATACATTCGGGGTTGTAGGGAAATTTCGTCAGCCCCGCTCTTTCTAGATTTCGAAAACCGTTTTTCTACTTATTTAATAACAGTGGACAATAAAGGCGGTGGAGATTCGAGATTTAGAAAGAGCTGGGGCTGAGAGAGTTTACAAAGTAAATTGTTAGCAAAATGCCCTGGAAAGGGTAGCCAAAGAAGGTGATAGCCCTGTACGCGAAAACGATTTACACTCTTTGAGGTTTTTCCTAAGTACCGTCGGACACGATAACCTGGCGGGAAACGAGCTGAACTATCAGCTAAGGCTAAATACTAACCGGTCACCGATAGTGAACCAGTACCGTGAGGGAAAGGTGAAAAGTAGCCCGTTGAGGGCGGTGAAATAGTACCTGAAACCATCATGCTTACAATGAGTCAGAGTCCCGATTACGCTTGCGTAATCGTGGATGATGGCGTGCTTTTTGCAGAACGAGCCAACGACTTTAGGTGTACAGCCAGTCTAAGCTCTTTTGGAGCTGAGGCGTAGCGAAAGCGAGTGTTAAAGCGCGTTTAGCTGTATGTCTAAGACCCGAAGCCAGGCGATCTTACCTTGGGCAGGATGAATTTGAACGAAAGTTCAAAGGAGGTCCGAACCCGTAGGTCGTGCAATTCCTTGGGATGACCTGAGGTAAGCAGTGAAAAGCTAATCGAGCCTGGTAATAGCTGGTTCTCCTCGAAATAGTTTTAGGACTAGCCCTTCATTTATGTTTTGGGGGTAGAGCTCTGAATGGGATTTCTTGGTTCGTCCGGATATCCCAATCAAACTTCAAATACCAAAACTCTTTGTGAAGGAGTCAGACCGTGGGGGCTAAGCTCCATGGTCAAAAGGGAAACAGCCCAGATCCTCATCTAAGGTCCCTAAATTTTCCACGCAAGTGGACCGTAGTTCTTTTTTATTAAAGAACTGTGGGAGCTAAGTGTTAAAAAGGAGGTGAAATTCTTTAGACAGCTAGGAGGTTAGCTTAGAAGCAGCTACCCTTTAAAGAGTGCGTAATAGCTCACTAGTCAAAGGATTTCGCGCCGAAGATTTAGCGGGGCTAAGCTCAGTACCGAAGATAGGGAGCCTTGTGTTTTACACAAGGTTGGTAGAGGAGCGTTTTCTTGACAATGAAGCCAAATCGTGAGGTTTGGTGGAGTCAAGAGAAGTGAGAATGTTGGCACGAGTAACCACAATCCCGATTGAATATCGGGACACCGAAAGCCCAAGGGTTCCTTGGCAATGACAATCAGCCAAGGGTTAGGCGGGCCTAAGGGGAAGCCGAAAGGCGTACCCGATGGACAGCCGGTTAATATTCCGGCCCCGCGATGTTTTTTCAATGGAGTGCGGAATTTAGTAGGTAAGGCGAGTTATTGGATTCGCGTTGCTAACTTAAGCTTTTGCAAGAGTTAGCAGGAAGCCCGTTTTTGACGGGTGAACTTTACTGAGCAAGTTTCCAAGAAAAGTTCCAAAGAGCTAAGAACATTGCGTCCGTACCAAAAACCGAAACAGGTGGGCAAGCATAAATGTGCTAAGGTGAACGAGTGAAACCTTGTTAAGGAATTCGGCAAACAAGTGGTCGTAACTTCGGAATAAGACCCACCCCGTTTTTGACGGGGTCGCAGCAACCGTTTCCCTGGCGACTGTTTATCAAAAACACAAGTCCCTGCTCAACTCGTAAGAGGATGTATAGGGGCTGAGGCCTGACCAGTGCTGGAAGGTTAACTTCGGCGGTGTATTCTATTTATAGGATATGCTAACTGAACGAAGCCCCAGTAAACGTCGGCGATAACTATAATCGTCCAAAGGTAGCGTAATCCCTTGCCAGGTAATTTCTGGCCCGCATGAATGGCTTAACGGCTGGGGAGCTGTCTCAACAAGGTGCTCGGTGAAAATGCAGTACCGGTGAAGATGCCGGTTACCTGCGGTTAGACGGAAAGACCCCGGGAGCTTTACTATAGCTAGATATTGAGCTCTGATTTTGGATGCAGAGAATAGTGGGGAGGCTTTGAAGCTTTGTTTTCGGACAGAGTGGAGCCGTCAGTGGAATACCCATCTTTTAAAATTTTAGTTCTAACCCCGCCATAGGCGAGAGACAGTGTCTGGTGGGTAGTTTAAGTGGGGCGCTTGCCTCCTAAAAAGTAGCGGAGGCGTTTAAAGGTCAGCTAGCTCCGGATGGAAATCGGAGTGGTCGCGTAAAGGCACAAGCTGGCTTTACTGCAAGGCGGATATGCCGCGCAGTTGCGAAAGCAGAACTTAGTGAACCGACCTTGGTTCATAGAACCGAGGAAGATTATCAAATAAAAGTTACCCCGGGGATAACAGGTTAGTAGGGCCCGCGAGTCCATATCTACGGCCCTGTTCGACACCTCGATGTCGGCTCATCACATCCTGGAGCTGGAGAAAACAACAATACCTTCTCTCCTTTGTAGAAATACAAAGGTAATAAACAAGCCCAAAACGGGGAAGGCCTTCGTTGGGATTTTGCTATTTCGCAGGTCCCAAGTATAATAAAATAATGAAGGTTAATCCCGTGAGAAAAATATTTTCTGAAGTTAATAGAGCTTATTTAGCAGGACTGTTAGACGGCGATGGAGCTATTATGGCGATCATCGAATGTCATGCAGGAAAAAAGTTTGGTTTTCGAGTTAGAGTTTTGCTAAAAATTAGTCAGAAAGATAGGAAAATTCTTGATTGGTGTAGGAAAGTTACACAATTAGGAATCGTCAGTGAAAATCGTAACCAATACGATTGGAGATTGAGAGATCAGAAAGAAATAGCAAAACTATTGGAAGCCATATATCCGTATTTGAAAGTTAAGAAAAAACAGGCAGAATTAGCTAGAAAGATTTTACATTTTGAGATTAAAACTTTCGCTGATTTGCAAAAAAAGGCTCAATTGGCAGATACATTGGCACTATTAAATGTTCGTTCTAAAGGTAGACGAACGAATTTTGCAACAATGATCCAAGAAAATATTTCTCCTAACGACTGATTCTTGTTTTTACAAGATGAGATAGGCCCGTATAAAGGTCTATCATACGGTTTGCGCCTAAGTTTCAATTGGTGACAATTGAAATAAGGCGAAGGGATAGTCTTACCCCATAAGTAATTATGGAAGGTTGAGGTTCCAAGGGTTTGGCTGTTCGCCAATTAAAGTGGTACGCGAGCTGGGTTCAGACCGTCAATTCGGCGGCTTTAAGCAATAATGCTTAATGTTAAAAACTGACTAATATCGGTGAAATCCTTGCATTACAACCTGTCGTATGCTAGGATAATACCGAGGGAAGTCGTAATCTAAATTTTTGAAACTTTCTACTGTAAATAAAGCATATATAGCAGGATTTCTCGACGGAGATGGGAGTATCTATGTAAGATTAAAGCCTAACATGGATTATAAATTTTGTTTTCAGATATCTCCATCTGTAGTGTTTTATCAATCAAATAAAGAAAAAAAACATTTGGTTGAACTCCAAAAATTAATCAAAAAAGGATATCTTCGAGAGAGAAAAGATGGCATAGTTGAGTATATTATTGGAGATATGGACAGCATATCGGAATTGCTTAAAAATATAATGCCTTATTTACGAATAAAGAATAAACAAGCAAAATTAATGATGGAAATTTTAGTCAAGAAAAAGAAAGTGAAAAGCGGAAGAGATTTTTTATCCTTGGCTAAGATAATTGATAAGTTTAAAGAGCTTAATTATTCTAAGAAAAGAATTCAGAATTCTAAGGAAGTAGAAAAAGTTTTAAAAAAAGAAGGATTATTGACCCCGTAGAGACTTGCTGAGAATTTCAGCGGATAGAGGCATATAAACCTCTATAATACGTCGGTCCCCCCTATTTTGAAAGAGGGGGTGGTGATATAGTCCATACTTCTGGTAACAGGAGATTGAATATGCGTAAGACAGGTTGGTCCCTATCTACCGTAGGCGTTGAGGATTGAGGGAAGTTGCAGATAGTACGAGAGGACCTTTGTGAACTAACCTCTGGTGTACCAGTTGTCCTGCCAAGGGCATGGCTGGGTAGCTAAGTTAGGCAGGGATAACCGCTGAAAGCATATAAGCGGGAAGCCCATCCCAAGATTAATCCTTATAGATTGGTTGGAGACCACAACCTTGATAGGCCTCAAATGTAAGCTCCGCAAGGAGTTTAGTTGAGAGGTACTAATAAATCATTTTTAGTTTTATCCTTGATTTCCTTTCTAAGTTCTTCAATTAAATTAAGCGTAGTTATTGTAAGGGGGCTATACTGGACTTGCTCCACCTGATCCCATCTCGAACTCAGTAGTGAAATAGTCCGAGGCCGATGATAGTGGTTTTACCGCGAAAGTAGGTAGCCCCCCTACAATGCCTATGCTTTTTTTATTCTAAATTTTTCTAAAAAATCTGCCCAGAATACTTCTCGGCAGATTTTCTTTCCTTTTTTAATGATCAGTGATTAGTGATAATTTATTTATGCTTTTTTTTGTTTGAAAACTCTGATAGAATAGCTTAAGCATCTATGATCAGAAAAAAAGATAAAAACAGAATAATTCTCTTTTTCATAATTTTATTGATTACTATTCTAGTTCTTGTTTTTCAAGTATCTATTAGGTCGTTTTTCTATACTATAAGCGAGCCAGTCCAGCAATGGCTTTGGCAAAAAGGCAAAAATAGCTCTGATTTTCTTGACGGGCTTTTTTCTTTTTCTACGCTCACAAAAGAAAACCAATTTCTAAAAGAAGAAAACAAAGAGCTTTTATCAAAAATTGTTGACTTAGAAGATTTAAGACAAGAGAATGAGGAATTAAGAATTGCTTTAGATCTTGGCTTAGCAGATGATTATGAGTTTATAGAAACGCGTGTTTTTTCAATAAACCTTGAGCAAGATTTTATTTTAGTAAATAAAGGCAAACAAGATGGCGTTGAAAAAGGAATGGCGATTATTGATTTTCATAATGTTTTAATAGGCAGGGTTGAAGAGGTTTACGCTAATCAATCTAAAGTTTTTTTGGTAAGCAATAATAATATAAAGTTTAGCATTGAAATAGAGGGCGAAAAAATTAATGGCTTGGCTAAGGGAAATGGAAACGGCGAAATGTTTCTTGATTTAGTGCCAAAAGAGGAAGAGTTGATTCGTGGCGCTCTAATTACCACAGCCGGGCTTGAAGCGGATTTTCCGCAAGGGCTTTTAGTGGGGAGGATAGGAGATATTGAAAAAACCGATTTAGCGCCGTTTCAGAAAGCAAACATTGAATTGCTTTCTGATGTAAGAAAGCAAAATAATTTATTAATTATTTTAGCGCAATGAAATTATCCAAAGCAGTATTTTTATTTTTCTTGTTTTATGTTCTGACTCTTATCCAGACAAGTTTTTTAATTCATTATTCGTGGCGCGGGACTGGGATTAATCTTGTTTTACTTGTTTTCATTATTTTTTTGTTTAATCATAAAAAGGATATCAAAGAAGGAGTGCTTTTAGCGGTTATGGCTGGATTTTTTCTTGATATTTTTTCTTCATATTTTTTCGGACTTTTTATTTTATTTTTCATAATTTTATTTTTTCTTATAAGCCAGATTAGAAAACGAATTTTAGCTAATAACTTATGGGGATATTTGTTAGTTTTATTTTCTATAATTATTATCTATTATTTTTTCTTTTTTCTGATTAGTCGTAGTTTTAATTTCTTTGATGTTATTTATAATTTTTTAGTAGGCATAGTAATATATTTTATTTTAAAAATCTTTTATGCTTTTAAACAAGGATTTTAAAAATAGAAAAATAAGAAGAACTGGGAATGAGATACAGCCCGAAGAAATACTTTGGGATACTTTGGCTAAGAAAAAAGAAGATATTTTTGGGAAAAAGATGGAAATACCTATTAGGCGTTGGCCATTAAAATTGCTTTTTGCTCTTTTTTCTATTTTAATTGTTTGCGTGAGTATTAGAATTTTTATATTTCAGGTTTTTGAATTTGAAAAATATTCTGTTTTAGCTGAGAGAAACAAATTTGTAAGCACGCAATTAAAATCAGAACGGGGAGTAATTTACGACAAAAATTTGAATCAATTAGTTTTTAATAAACCAGCATTTAATTTGATATTTAATAAATACGAATCCATAGAACAAGGATTTGATGAAAGATTAAATAAATTAAAATGGATTTTAGGAACAACCGAAGACCAGCTTAGGGAGAAAGTAAGCAGCAACACATTGATAGCTGAAAATCTTAGTTATGAGCAATTAATTTTGTTTGAATCCTTTTCTGATGAGTTCCCTGGTTTTTATATTGAAAATGCTAGTGTGCGGGAATATCAGACAGGGCCTATTTTTTCACACATTATCGGATATCATCGGAAAACAAGCCAGGACGCTGGGCTTGAGGCATTTTATAATGAAGAGTTAAGCTCAAAACCAGGCGAAATAAGGTATGAGAGAAATATTTACGGAGAGATTATCGGACAAGAATTAATAAGAGAACCCGGAAGCGGAGACAGTTTAGTGCTTTGGCTTGATTCAAAACTTCAAGAAAAATTATATAATGTATTTTTAGAGGAATTAAGCGCAGTAGGTGTTAAAAAAGCAAGCGCTATTGCTATTGACCCAAAAACAGGTGGCGTTTTAGCAATGGTGAGTTTCCCTAGTTATGATAACAATCTTTTTACCCAAGGAATAAGTCAGGAGGATTGGGATAAGCTTTCCAATGATAAGAATATGCCATTTTTAAATAGAGTGATTGCAGGACGATATCCAACTGGTTCAATCATTAAGCCGTTGATGGCTTCTGCCGCTTTAAACGAAGGAGTAATAACTGAAAAAACCACGATTAATTGTTCTGGAGAAATAGTAATTGAAAATCCTTGGTTTGAAGATCAGCCATGGACTTTTAAGGACTTTAGAACTCACGGACTAACTAATGTTGAAAAAGCAATAGCAGAATCCTGTAATGTTTTCTTTTATACTATTGGCGGAGGGTATAAAAATTTTAAAGGTATGGGCCCTGATTCAATGATTGAGTATTTGACTGAATTTGGCTGGGATTCTAAATTGGGAATTGATTTGCCAGGAGAGATTAGTGGTTTTATACCGAACAAAGAATGGAAAAAAGAGAAATTTTCTTCGCCTGATAATTTATGGATGCCCGGAGATACATATAATCTTTCCATTGGTCAGGGCTATTTATCTGTAACTCCGCTTGAAGTGGCAAGTGCTTTTGTTTCACTTGTTAATGGAGGCAAATTATTAAAGCCACAATTAGTAAAGCAAGTGATTGATAAAGACAAAAATGTCATTACAGAGTTTCAGCCAGAGGTTTTAAGCGAGGGTTTTATTGATGCTCAAAATTTAGAAATTGTTAAAAAGGGTATGAAGGGGACGGTTGATTATGGTTCAGCCGTGGTTTTAAATTCTTTGCCTGTTCAGGCAGGAGCAAAAACAGGAACTGCGGAAATTGGGAAAGATGAATATTTTCATTCTTGGCTCACAGTTTTTGCACCTTACGATGACCCGGAAATCGTGATAACATTAATGGTAGAAAGCGCGTATGGAATGCATAAAGCAGTCGCTCCTACTGCTTTACGAGTTTTAGATTGGTATTTTGGCGGAGAAGAAATTCCTGCGGACGAGGATTTATTGAACTAAGCGTATAGATGTTTGAGAAATTTGATGGGTCGCACCGGTCAAGGATTTTGGAAACCTGGTTTCCATTTGCAATTAACATCTACAATTTAGAATTAAATAATTAATCATTAAAATAATAATATTATGCCTGATAAAAAACATTATCCATTAATAAGAACAATTTATCTTTATATTTTTGCTTTGCTTGGTTTAGTTTTAGTAACCATAGGAGCTGTAAATTTTCTGAATATGGGTTTAAAGGCCTTTGTGTTTACCAAAGCTGATCAGAATATGGAGATTAATTTTGAAAGACCAATAAGCTCTCCATTACCCGTGGAAAAGATGGAAGAATTTGGCGAGGGGAGCGAGTTAAGCGAAGAAGAGCTTGCATTAGTGCAGGATTGGCTGGAAGAATACAAAATCTGGCAAACAGAATCAGGAAAAATAAATTATCTTGTGAGTGACAGACATAGATCTGCCTCTATAAATTTATCTTTGATTTTAATTGGTATTCCTTTATATCTTTATTATTGGGCTACTATTAAGCGCGAAATGAAAAAAGAAAAAACAGTATAGTATTCCGAACCCCACAGTCCGAGACCCGTTCTCGCCCCGAGAACGGGTCTCAAGTTTTGGAAACCTGGTTTCCATTTTTTCTTGCAATTTGATTTGCTCTTTTTTAGAAAATCGTTTAAAATTGCATAACATGGTTCAACTTGCAGAAATTAAAAAAGCTCGCAAAGAAAAGCTTGATTTATTGAAAAAATCAGGCATTAATCCCTATCCTTTAGAAACAAAAAGGACTTATTTGGTATCTAGGGCATTAAAAGATTTTTCAAAATTAGAAAAATCTAAAAAAGAGGTTATTATAGCTGGCCGTTTGCGTTCTTTCAGAATTCATGGAGGTGCTTCGTTTGCAGAAGTTGAAGATGGGACAGAAAAAATACAAATTTTTTTCAAAAAAGACCATTTAGGACCAAAGAGATATGAATGGTTTTTAAAATACTTAGATATAGGCGATTTTATTGAAGCAAGAGGCGAACTTTTTAAAACAAAAAGAAAAGAAAAAACTCTACTTATTACAGACGCCAAAATACTGGCTAAGTCAATGCTTCCTCTGCCAGAGAAATGGCATGGCTTAAAAGATGTGGAAGAAAGATTTAGAAAGAGATATTTGGACCTGATAATGAACAAAGAGGCAAAAGAAAAATTTTTGATTCGTTTTCAGATTATTCAGGAATTAAGGAATTTTCTTATTTCTAATGATTTTTTAGAAACAGAAACTCCTATTTTACAAACAATTTATGGGGGAGCTAAAGCAGAACCATTCAAAACTCATTTTAATGCCTTGGATTTAGATGTATATTTAAGAATTGCTACGGAAATACATTTAAAAGAGCTTATAGTCGGTGGTTTTGAAAGAGTATTTGAAATAGGAAGAATATTTCGGAATGAGGGCATTGATAAGCATCATAATCCTGAATTTACTTCTTTAGAATTTTATTGGGCTTATGCAGATTACAAGGACTTAATGAAGTTTTGCGAGCAAATGATTGCCTTTATTTTAAAGAAGGTATTCGGAAAATTAGAAATAGAATATGAAGGCGAAAAGATTAATTTCAAAGGTCCCTTTAAAAGAGTAGAATTTTATGAATTGCTAAGGAAAGACGCAGACATTGATTTGGAAAATATTCATTCAGATAAACTCGCAGAAAAAGCCAAGAAAATGGGAATTAAAATTGAGCCGGGCGAGGGAACAGCAGAAATAGCAGACAGGATTTACAAAAAGTATTCAAGAGATAAAATTATTCAACCGACATTTATTATACATTATCCTGTTGGAGCATTTCCTTTGGCAAAACCACATCCAACTCTTGAAGGCCGACTGGCTAATTTTCAATTAGTAGCAGGTGGAGTAGAATTAGTAAATGCTTTTTCCGAATTAAATGACCCTATTGAACAGAGAGAGATATTTAAAGAGCAGGAAAAAATGTATAAACAGGGATACAAAGAAGCGCAAAGAACTGATGAAAACTTTTTACAGGCATTAGAACACGGAATGCCACCTACTGCTGGTTTTGGTATGGGCTTGGATAGATTAGTCGCACTCTTAACTGATTCCCATTCTCTACGCGAAGTTATATTATTTCCAACAATGAGACCAAAGAATTAACCCCCACCTCTTTCCTCCCCCTTGGAAAAGAAAAGAAACACCCACCTCTTTCCTCCCCCTTGGAAAGGGGGAGGATTAAGGAGGGGGATAAATAAAATATTATGATTGATATAAATTTATTAAGAGAAAATTCGGATTTAGTGAAAACTGCTCTTGCAAAAAGAGAAGTTGATTTGGATATTGATAAAATTTCTACCTTAGATAAGAGCAAAAGAGAACTCTTGCAAATTGTAGAGGGCCTAAGAGCTGAAAAAAATAAATTATCTTCTGGAAAAATAGAAGACATTAAAAAAGCTAGAGAAGTTAAAAACCAGCTGAAAATAAAAGAACAGGAGCTTGGAATAGCAGAAGAGGAGTTTAATAAATTATTTTCTTTAATTCCGAATATCCCTTTAGACGATGTGCCAGAGAAAGAATTTGAAATAATAAGGCAATATGGCAAGCCAACTGACTTTGGCTTTAAAGTAAAAAATCATTTGGAAATAGGGGAGAATTTAGATTTAATTGATGCAGAAAGAGCTGCAAAGATTTCTGGCTCAAGGTTCGGGATTTTAAAAAATCAAGCTGTCTTGCTTGAATTTGCTTTAGCAAGATTTGCAATGGATAATATTTTAAAACAGGGATTTATTCCCGTTATTCCGCCCGTTCTTTTAAAAGAAGAGATGATGAGAAAAATGGGATATATTGATACAAAAGAGGACTTAGAAGAAAGATACTTTTTTGAGAAAGATAATTTGTTTTTAGCAGGAACTTCTGAACAGATGATAGGGCCAATGCACGCAGACGAAATTCTATCTGATTTACCAAAAAGATATTTATCTTTTTCTACCTGCTTTAGAGAAGAGGCAGGTTCCTATGGAAAAGATACTAAAGGAATTTTTAGAGTTCATCAGTTTGATAAATTAGAAATGTTTTCTTTTGCTAAAGCAGGCGACTCTAAAAAAGAGCTTGAGTTTTTATTAAATATACAAGAAGATTTAGTCAAGAAATTAAAACTTCCCTACAGAGTAGTGCATTTGCCAGCTAATGATATCGCAAGACCATCTGCTTCAACTTACGATATAGAAACATGGATTCCAAGCCAAGAAAAATATAGAGAAACTCACTCTGCTTCCAATTGCACTGATTTTCAAGCAAGACGATTGAATATAAAATATAAGGAGGGAAGTAAAGCTGATTTTGTCTATACTTTGAATGCCACTGCTTTTGCAATTGGCAGAATGATTATTGCTATTTTAGAAAATTACCAGCAAAAAGATGGAAGCGTAAAAATGCCAAAGGCCTTACACAAATATCTAGGATTTAAGGTTATCAGAAAATAGTTTATGGTAATATCCCGCTCAAATATCTTATTTTAAGATGACGCAGTCGATTTCCCCTGCGAGGAAATCGCTACTCGGCCCTCGGCCTCGCTCTTCCCGCCTACGGCGGAAAACCATGCCCGCTCGGCCTGCGGGATGCATCTTAAAACAAAATATTTTCGCTTGATATTATCAATGTTATATGGAAGAAAAATTTATCCAAGTTAATAATTTAAAAGTTTTTGTAAGAATTCAGGGACAGGGAAGTCCTTTTT
>Ga0180732_1001195_pt1 | contig 16960 bp, 25 predicted proteins | sample KR11_01MetaG_FD_148674 | JGI IMG/M metagenome (GOLD analysis project Ga0180732, IMG submission 148674) | Groundwater microbial communities from the Olkiluoto Island deep subsurface site, Finland - KR11_0.1 MetaG | ecosystem: Environmental > Aquatic > Deep subsurface > Groundwater | place...
GGCCGAGCCGTGCGGGAAGTACCTCGCGAAGGGCCGCAGCGTCTACGTGGAGGGCAAGATCGTCACGCGCAGCTACGAGAAGGACGGTGAGAAGAAGTACATCACCGAGATCATCGCGGACCGCGTGCAGTTCCTCGGTGGGCGCGACGACGGCGGAGGCGCGGGCGAGCGCATCCGCGAGACGGCGCAACAGGAGGAGCGGCCGGCGCGGCAGGCGTCATTCGGGAATGAGCCAGTGGATGACGACAGCGTGCCTTTCTAGCTGACGCCCTTCCCCCGCTCGCTCGCCCCCTAGTGCATGACAATCACCAGGAGCGGGCGGGCGGGGGACTTGACCCGCGCGCGGGCACCACGGGCGCGCACCCGGATCGAGACCGGGCGGGCCAGCGAGAGGAGGAGAGGGACATGACAATCCAGGAACTCCAGCGCGCCGTCGTCGCCAGCATCGACCCGGCGCTGAGGGCCGCTCGGATGCTCGACGCTGCCGGACGAGCCGCCCGCGGGGACGGCCCACCGACCGAGGCTGAGAGCATGGCCCAGGCAATCACGGCCCTCGCCGCGTTCGCGCGGTGGATGCGCCAGTACCCGATTATGGGCGAACGGCGTGCCCTCGCGGCCGACCGACGCAGGCACCCCGGCGCGTGGAACGTGCTCGTGGCGGGGCTGGAGACGATTGACACGTGGGAGGATGACCATGCCTGACACCCACGAATGTCACCCCCGGGTCGGCTGTTCGTGCTCGTCCGTCGGGTTGGAACCCGACGACGACTGCCCAATGCACGGCCACCCGTGGCCCCCGCGCTGCGAGGTGTGCGGGCGGTTCATGCCGTGGCCCGACTTCTACGAGGAGACCGACCATGCCTAACACTGACAGCCGCCCCGGCGACGCGACGATCGAGCGGTGCCCGTGGTGCGGCGGACCGCTCACGGACGACCTGTGCACGACCAAGGGGTGCCCCGGCGGCGTGCGGGCGAGGGGCCACGTCTGCGGGCCGTTCCACCGGACTACTGACCCGCGAGCGTGCGTCCACGGCGTCAGTTTCAACACCGTTTGCACGGACTGCGGGCCGGTGCGCGAGAAGTACGAGACGCCGGTGGCGAAGGCAGACCACAGTGCAGACGCCTCGTTGCCCGAGCTGCTCGCCACGATCGACTCTGCACGCGAGCAGGTGAGCGGCCTGTATCTGCAGGGCAACCGTGGCCCGCGCGAGGTGGTGCTCGCGTTGATGGCGGACGTACGAGCGACGCGCGTGGGCGAGGCGACGGCGTGGGGGGAGGTGTCGCGCGCGGAGGGGGAGCGCAACCGGGCGCGGGCGGAGGCGGGGCGGCTGCGGGCGGACCTCGCTACAAACGCTCGACTACTCGCGCGGCAGACCGACCTCGCGCGGGAGGCAGAGGGGCTGACGGCAACGGCGGACGCCGCCCGCCTCGCCGCAGAGAAGGCGCTGGCAGAAGCAATCGACGCACGTGTGGAACACCGGATCGTCGAGCACACCGGAAGTGAAGGCACGGTGGGCGGTTTGTCCGCGGACCTTCTACACACGCGCCGGCAGCGGGACGAGGCGAGGAGCGTTGCACGCCGACGGACGACGCTCCCGGGCGGACGACTGCTGACCGAGTTGTGGCGTGACGTGGCCCTCGCCGCCGAGTCCGACGCGGCCCGGCTGCGGGGGGCGCTGGAAGCGTGTCGTCAAGAACACACTATGATCTGCCGGTCGGTGCGGCAGCGCCACGACCACGATCCCGCAGCGAACCCGTGCTTCTGCGGCGCGAAGGCGCACAACGCGGCCATCGACGCCGCCCTCTCCGCCCCCTCCCCGTCCGTCGAGATGGCGGCGCGGCGAGAGGAGGTGAGGGACGCCAAGAGACGATGGAACGCTGCTATTGATTCGCGCTGTGAAGAGGACTGTACCGCGGCCGGCGAGGACCTCTCTGCTGCGAGAGTGAGGCTCGACGCCGCCATCGCCTCCTCCCCGCACGCCGACCGGGCGAAGAAGCGGGAGGCGGGGGAGGCGACGCCGTGACGACCAAGACGATCCCCGAGCACGCGCGGGCGGACGTGATCTGTGACGTGTGCGGCAAGATCATCCACCTGTGCGCCCGCGCTGGCGTGCTCGTCCTGACGCCCCATGGCCCGCGTGGCCGCGAGTGCCCCGGCTCCCGGTCTATCCGCTGGAGCCGCCGCCCCTCCCCCACCCCGGAGGCCCCATGAAGACGATCTGGAAGTTCCCGATCAAGGTGACGGACCGGCAGACCATTGAGGCCCCCGGCATCGGGCGCATTCTGCACATTGGCCTCGACCCGTCGGGCGGGGCGTGCGCGTGGGCCGAGGTGGACACGGACGACCCGCCTACCCAGGTGGCGCTCGATATCTACGGCACCGGCAACCCCATGCCGCCCGCGCTTCCCGGCTCCAGACGCCACGTCGGCACGATCTTTTCCGGCCCGTTCGTGTGGCACGCCTACCAGATCGCAACCCCGGAGGCCCCATGACCCCCGCCGACCGCGCGAGGATGATCGCGCTTGTGGAGAAGTTGGAGGAGCTGGCGAAAGATGCGACGCCGGGGCCGTGGACGCAGGGTCCCCGACCCGCTGACGACGCGGTGGACCTCGGCTCACAGCCGAAGCAGACGATCAACCTCAACCGGCCAGCGGATGCCGCCTTCATCGCCGCCGCCCGCACCGCCGTCCCCGCCCTCTGCGCCGCCCTCCGCGAGGCCGACGCCGCCGTGGCCTTCGCCCGCGAGGAAGGGAGGCGGGAGGGGATCGAGGAGGCGGCGCAGCGCTTGGACGACGAGGCGATGGGCTATCCGCTGACGCCTGACGCTATCGCGGACACGCTCCGCTCCCTCACCCGCCCCGCCCCGAGCGCCGCCGAACCGGCACCCCACGCGCCCCTGCCCGGCGACGGGTTCAGGCGGCTCGCGAGCGGGGAGGAGGTGCCCCGTGGGTGACGCCATTCCCCCGACGACGTGGCCCGACGTGGCCCGACGTGGCCCGACGTGGCCTTCCGGCTCGTGCCGTACATCGGCGTGGCGCTGTGCTTCCTGGCCTTGGCGGTAGGCGAGGGTCCGGCGTGCGCCGTGACGACGACCGACAGCCCCGCCCCGAGCGGGGAGGAGGACCCCACGCCATGAACTCGCCCCGCTACGTCCGATACCGGGCCGAGGTGCCCGCCGATTCCCGCGAGGCGCTGGAGCGCATCGCCAGCCTCGGCCCCACGCGCAATCCACTGGAACGCAGCGCCAAGGGGTACGTCCACCGCGACGACCCCGAGGAAGACGGGCGCGCCTACTACGACCCCGAAGACCTGCGCGTGCTCGGCCGAGCGTGCATCGAACTGGCGGACTGGCTCGACAAGACGGCCGAGGAAGCGAAGGAGGACCCCACGACATGAGCACGACACGAGACGGAGGACCGGCGTTTCCGGCCCAGCGGCCGGAGCCCGTGACGCGAATGGGCGGCGGGCTAGAGATGAAAACGGCACATTACCTCGGCATGACCCTGCGCGACTGGCTCGCGGGGCAGGCGCTAACCGCTGCCCTCCCGGCGTTCGACTCTGAGAGCCGCTTCGGCGGGCCGAGCAAAGCGGAAGCCGCGAAGGCCGCAGCGTGGGCCTACTGCGTGGCCGACGCCATGCTCGCCGCCCGAGAGGGGGTGAAGCCGTGAGCACGATACCCGGGGACGTGGTGGAGAGAGTGGCCGAAGGGTTGCGGCACGTGCGCGGCTGCGGTGTGTACGACGCGGAGATTGCGGAGTATCACAGCCGCGGCTCCGCTCTCAGTCACACGGGCGTCTGCGTTGCCTGCCGACGGATTGCCGCCCTCGCCGCCCTCGAAGCGGCGGGGTACACGGACCTACTGCGCGAGCGTGACGAGGCCCGCGAGGCGTGGTGCGCGCTGGCCGAGGACGTGCGGAACGAGCTGGCCTGCCGCAAGGCCCGCGCCGCCGGAGGCGTGACTCCCGCGCCGTGCAGCGAGTGGGGCGGGGTGCCGGTGGGTCCGCTGCTCGCGCTGCTCCGCATAGCCCGGCGCGTGCTAGGCGCGGAGGAGGTGCCCCGTGGGTAGCCCGACCGAGGAGAGAGACGCCCTGCTCGGGAGGCTGGAGAGGGCGACCGAGCGCATCGTCCCCTACGTGGACTCGTGCGGCAATCACATTTACGGGTGCGCGATGCCGCCCGGCGACGCCCGCGCCATTCGCTCCATCGTCGCCACCCTCACCACCGAGCGCGACGAGGCCCGGCGCCAGCTCGCCCACCTCTCGACCGTCGTCGCCGTCTGTACCGGGATCGCCACGGGCGAGACGGGCGAGTGTCCGAATCCGCCAGACCACGTGCTCGTCGAGGCCGTGCGGCGACTGAGGACGGACCGCGACGAGGCCCGCCGCCAGCGGGACGGGCTGATGGCGGCGACGGAGCACGCGGACGTGACGCTCGCCGCGGTGAGCCGGGAGCACGAGCGACTGCGCGGGCACTACCACCACGGCGCCAACGTGCGCGATGTCGCCGCCCGCATCTTCGCCGCCCGCGCGGCAGTGCTCACTTCCCGAACAACTCCCACGCCACCGTCGAAAGAGCCGCAGACGTGAGCGCGAGCGAAACCGCCGCGGGCGCGTAGTCGCTCCTCACTGAAAACACCGCGGCCCCGAGGCCCCCAACGGCTCCCACCGCGCCCGCGAGCCCAAGGACCCATGGACGAGGGCCGGGCACGCACGGCGGGCACCCCCCGGAACACTCCCGCAGGCGCACCCCGATCACGCTTGCCGTGGGCAGGTCGTACTCGATGCCCGCCGGAGCCCCGGCGTCGTCGTAGGTAACGCGCCCGCAGAACCCCTCCACGGAAGCCCAACCGGGGGCGCAGTCAGCGACGGCTGACGAGCTCGTCAGCATCAACGCCGTACCCACGAGCAGCGCCGGCCACGTCTTCGAGCGTTTCATGCAGAACCTCCTCCGGGGGCCTTGCGCGGGCGAGGTCCCCACGCGCCTTCTGCCGGGCCGCCTCGGCCGCGAACGCCCGGGCGTCCCGGTCGGCTTCGAGGGTCTTGCAGCTCGCCCGCCCGTGCAGCCAGGCGACCGCGAACACGACCACGAGGACGGCGAGCCCGCCGAGCGCGCCCCACCCGGCGGGGGTCACGCCTGGGCCACCGGGCGCCACGGCCGAAAGAGGAGGCCCCAGTGGGCGAGCGCCCACAGGTAGTTGTGCGTCATGCCGCGGCCTTCGCCTTGAGCACCTTCGCGGTGTCCACGAGCGCCGTGGGTCCGACGTACAGGCCGAGCGCCCACTTGAGGAAGTCCCCGATCTCCTGGACCGAGGCCCCGAGCACGGCCGCCGCCACGACGAAGGCGACGACGACGACCACGAACGCGAACAGCTTCTTCGAGACGAGGTTTGTGAACACGGTGTCCTCCTAGAATGCGGGCGGGACCTGCACGTGGAAGTGCATCCCGAGCCCGACGTTGTGGCACAGGGCAGTCGGGCGCTTGTCCGCCCGCGGCCAGTGCTGGTTCATCCACGCGACGAGCGTCGCAACCTGCTCGGGTGTGTAAATGTGGGAGCGCAGGTCCACAGCCCGCACGAGGCCGCGGGGGTCCGCGATGTGGGGGCTGGACGCGGGAGCGTTCGCCCGCCCCGCGTAGATCCGCGCGTGCTCGTCGGGCGTGCGCAGGATGCTGGTGACGATGGGCGATGCGTACCCGCGCCGGTCGCACTCTTCCGCGAGCGCGAGCACGATCGCGCGGATGCGAGGGTCCACGGCGAGCCACTCGTGCGCGTGGCGCGGGCGCTTGAAGGCGATGCCGACGGCGAGTCTCATCCCGTACCTCCCGCCGCCCGTGGACGGCCCCTGTCCTCGACCACAGCGAGGCGTTTGTCCACGTCCGCAAACTTCTCCCCGAGGCATCGAACGTCCCTGTGCATGGCACCGAGCCGGTCGTCGTTGACCTTCTGCCGCTCCGTGCGCAACCGCTCCTCGCTCGCCGTCCAAACATGGAACTCGCCCGTGGACAGGGGCCGGGAGCGGCCGTTGTGTCGTCGGCGCTGGATGGCCCCGCCGCCCCAAAGTGCGGCACCCAGGACCCCAAGTGCCCCGATCCCCGCTATGACGATTGCCGTCCAGTCCATTCCGTTCTCCACCGCGCCCCCGGCCAGGGCGCGCGATAGGGGCTGTTTCCTGGTCTACTGTCCCCGCAGTGACTCCCTCACCTCCCGCGCGTACCGCGCGGCTTCGCTGTCCAGATCCCTCGCCCACGCCTTCGCTTCGTCCTCGGGGAGCCCGGCGGTGTCGAGAAGCTTGCGCTGCCGGGCCAACTCCTGAATCCTGCCGACCGCCGGCCCGAGCACGAGTCCGGCCTCGACGTCGGCCTTGTTGTCCTCGTAGAACCGGTCGGCCCACTCCGGCCCCTTCTGCTTGCCGACCTCCTGGTAGGTACGGAGCACCTGCGCCGGCCGTTCCGAGTCGCGGTAGAGCCGCTCCACGTCCGCCGAATAGAAGCCGGGGGCGCGGGCGACGAAGCCGCGGATGCCGGGCACCTTCGCCGCGGTCGGGCTCAGATCCACCCGGTCCGGTGCCCCGCCATCTGCCCCGAGCGCCTCCGCTGCGGCGTCGATGCCCTGGACGGCCATCGTTCCAGGGGCGCCGAAGAACCCGCGGATCGCGTTGTCCACCTTCGCCGGGGAGACCCCGAGCCCGCCGCCGATCGTCTTCGACACCGGCCCCGAGAACGGCCCCACGCGCTCCTCGGGGATCCGGTCGGCCACCTCGCGGGGGACGATGGGGCGACGGCGGAAGAACGAATAGCCCTCGTCCCCGATCACGTTCTCGAGGAGCGTGTCCGCTCCCGCGGGCATGATGGGCGGGGTGAAGGGCTCCACGATCGCGCGGACGAACTCCTCGAACGCGGCCGGGTCGCGCGTCGCCACGTACTCGGCGATGCGCTCGGGGACCGTGCCGAACAGCACGCCGAGCTCAAACGGCTTGGGGAGCCGGAGGACCGGCGAGTCCGGGTCGCCGGGACGCAGGACGATGCACCAGAAGATGTCCCGCTGCCACCGCGGGAGCGCCTGGTAGGCCGGCTCGTCCTTCTGTGCGGCGTACAGAGTGAGCGAAGGGATCGTGATGGTCGCGAACACGCGCGGCAGAACCTTCGCCGGGCGGGTCCACACCTCGCGGGCCATCTTCTCGGTGCCACGGATGTTCGCGGAGAAGAACGACACGAAGCGGTTGACGAGCCGCGACTTGCTCCCCATGCGCGGGAAGTCCATCAGGTCGCGAGAAGACAGCGCCGCAGCGGCCGGCGACCCCCCTGCCCGACGCACGTTAGCGAACTCGCTCAGGCGAGTCACCTCCTCGCCCACCTCGGAGAAGCGCTGCATCGCGGCGAACGCCTCCTTGGGGCTTGTGACGACGTTGAGGGCCTTGCGCCGCGGCGAGGCCATGATCTGCTTGAGCGTGCGCTGGAGCGCCGCACGGTCGAGACCGACCAGGGAAGCGTTCGCGCCCCCGCTCATGCGCCATGCCCGATAGAGCGCCGTCTTGCCGAGCGCGTGGAACAACCCTTCGGCCATGATGGCCCCGGCGGGGCCGGCGAGCATTCCCACCCCGGCGCCGACCGGGCCGCCCACGGCGCCGCCCACGGCCGCTCCCACCGCGAGCGCGCCGGCGGACCGCTTGAACGACCCGTGGGTGAGGTTCGCGGCCTGCACCGCGTCTCGGAAGGGGTTGCGAAGCGCGAAGTCGGGCGAGTACATCGTCACGCCCGCTCGGCGCAGGCGCGCGGGGAGCCCGCCGATCTTCGTCCAGATGTCCATCTCGGGGCGGGTCAGGCCCCGGACCGCATCGAAGATGTCGGCGTCCCTGAGCCGGAACCACCCGCGCTCTCCCTTGTGCAGCGCGGGGAACTCTAGGGCCTGGATGTTCTTGCGGGTGGGGATCTGGAGGGGCTCGAACGCCGTCAGGACTTCGAGCGCGGCGTGGTCGAGCGGCTCCCCGATGCGCGCGGCGGTCTCGGAGAGGATGTCCCTGCCGGGGCGCATCTTTCCAGCGGCGGCGAGAGCCTGCGCTGCCCTGCGCCTCGCGTCGCGCTCGGACTGCCGAGCCGCGGAGAGCCGCTTCGCCGCCTCCTCCGCCGCGCGACGGCCGCCCTCCCTCGTCGTCCTGTGCGTGCCCTTGCGGGCCGCGGCGAGGATGCGCTGGGCGTCTTTGACGGCGGCCTGGGCCTCGCCCACAGCGCGCTTCGCCCTGGCCGCCTCGCCAGCCGCCCTGCCCGCACCCTCCTGCGCACTCGCTCGCCACTCGGTCGCGCGCCCGGCGGGGTCTCTCGTGAGCACCCCCGGCTTCGCGCTCCGAACGTCGTAGCCCAGCTCCTCGAGCTTGCCGATCGCGTCCTCGGCCGACATCCGCACCGGGCGCACGGGTGGAGGGATCCGCTCCGCGATGCCTGCGTCCGCGATGGCATTCCAGACCCGCTGCTCCTCGACCCGCCGGACGGTCTCGTACACGTCGCGGATCATGTTCTCCAGGGGGTCGATGACCTGGCGCTCCGAGCCCTTGAGTCGCTGGACGCCGGAGGAGGTCTTGGCGTACCCCGCCCCCTTGCCCCCGCCGGCCGGGGTGCCCGGCCCCATGACGCGGTAGAAGCCGACGCGCCGCTGGTTCTTCGCGAGGATCTGGTCCGCGGCCTCGTCGGACAGTAGGCCCACCTCGCGCTTCATCTCGATGAGCCGCTGGCCGAGCGTCCAGAGCCGCTGCGCCACAGGCTCGAACTCCGCGCGGTGCGCCCGCACGAGGGCCTCGGCGCCCTCCCGGGTGAAGCCAAGGTCCAGTTCCGGACGCTCCAGCACGCGCTCGGCCACGAGGTACTGGCGGAAGTCAGGGAGGCGCTCCGTGCCCACCTTCTCTAGAAGCGGCTTGACCTCGTCGTCGATGATCTGGTCCGCCTTGCCCACCGCTCCCCGTGCGCGCTGCGCGAGAGACCACGCCGCCTTGTCGGCGGTGGGGGCGCGCCCGATCGACTTGTCCGCCCGTGCGAGTGGGGCCGAGTCGTCGATCCAGTTGTCCACGACGTTGTCGACCATCTCGCGCACGGTGGGGCGCGTGGTCTGCCGTTCGCCCACGCTGATCTTGGAAGCGAACTCCTGCTTGGCCGCGACCAGGGCCGGGTCGGGGCCGGAGACCGCGGCGAGAGGGGAGCGCTGCCCCGGCAGGGGAGGCGGCGCGGGCTTCGTGGGGAGCGGGGGAGGCTGCGGCTTCGCCGCGGCCACCATGCCGCGCTCGGACGCAAGGCGAGACGCCTTCCCCGCGGGCTGCGCCGGGAAACGCCCCCTGGCGACACCGCCCAGCGAGGCTGCATCCATCAACTCGGATCCACTGGCATCCCTGTAGCCCAGGTCTATCGACACGCGCCCGCCCGGAGTCTCGTCCGCCGACACGAGCGCGAGCGTGCCACGCCCGCCACTGCGCGACGGAATCAGCACGTAGTCACCCTCGCGGAAGGGGCGAGCAGACGGCTCGGATCGAATGTGCGATGGCGATACCGCAGTGGTCGCGCGGGGGGGCGGCGCGGGCTTCGCCCCCGGCCGCGCCGCTGATGCCGGCCTCACTCGCTCCACGCCGCGCGCTACGGCCTCTCCCACCCCCCTCACGCCACGCTTCACCGCGGGGGCGACCGCTCGGACCCCGGCGCGAACGCCGCGCCCCACGAGGCCCAGGGCGGCCCCCCCGGCGACGTCCATCCCGGCCTCGCCGACTCCCTCCGCCCCGCGCGTCGCGAGCGGCGCGGTCTGACGCCGGACCGTCTCGGCGAGGCCCTCCGTTCGTGCCCCCCCGTACGCCTCGGCCACGTCGGCCTCGTGCAGCGCGCCCCCCGCGGCGACGCCTTGTAAGAGCTTCAAGCCGGTGCCCACTACCTGCGCCGGGACCTTGGCGAGCGTGGTCGGGTCGGTCAGCGACTCGGCGAAGCCCTCCGGGGGGTGCGGCTGCGGCTCCGCAGTCGGCTCGTACCCCGCGGCCTCGCGGATGGGGTCCACGAACAGGCGCCGGGCCTGCTGGCCGAACTCGTGCCAGAGGGTCGTGTCCGCCCCGAGTTGCGCGGCCATCTGGCGGCGCGACGCGAACTCTTCGGGCGAAACCAGGCCGGGCGCGGGAGGCGCGGCCCCCGCCGCCCTGCGGGCATCGAACTCCTCCCTGGAGACAGGGGCGGACATCTACTGACCAGCGCTCCATGCGTCGTGCGCGGCGAGGTAGTCGTCATATGTGGCGTAGGGGCCGGTGGGGGAGGGCTCGGCCGAACCCTGCTGCTGGCCCTGGCCGCTGAACCACGCCTTCCACTGCTCAGCCTCGTCGGGGGCGAAGCCGAGGAGCTGCAGGTACGTTTTGATGGAGCCGACGCCGGTCCGCGCCTTCGCTGCCGCCGTCCACTTCGGAGGGACCGACTCCCTGCGCGCCGGCGGCCGAGAGGGGGTCTTGCCGCGCATCCCCGCCGCGACCGCCACATCGTCCGGGCCGAGGTCGAGCTGGTCGGCCTTGAGCGCGATCCTCCGCTCCTTCTCGGCCTGCGGCAGCCGGGCGTCGAGCCCCGCGGCGTAGCGGTCGAGCTGTGCCCGCCTGTCGGGACCCGCTCGGCCTGCCCGCGGACGCGGGGGCGCCCCCCGCGCCGCCATCAGGGCCGCCACCTCCCCTGGGGTCGCGTCGGGGAGCATCCGGCGGATGATGGCCGCCTTGTTCTCCTCCGTCATCTTGGAGCCGTACCTGGCGAGCATCCGGGCCACGCGCTCGAGGGTGGCGCTCCGGTCCATCGGCTTGGCGGGCTTCGGGGGGGGCGGCGCCTTCTCCCTTCGTAGCGCCCCGATGGACTCCGCCTCCGTCATCCCGAATCGCTTCCCGATCGACAGCGCCCCGGCCTCCCCACGGGAGGCCCTGGCCTCGCGGAGATCCTGGTCGATGGGCATCGGGGCGAAGTTCATGGTGGGCGCGGGGGGCGCCCCGGTCGTCAGCGACGCCAAGGGGGGCTCCGACGGCTCCATCAACTGCCCCCCGCTCGGGTCCACGTGCGGCACCTCCGGCAGCTCCCCGACGGCGCGCAATCCCTGCCTGAGCTCAGCGAGCCCCTGCCTCCGCCCCTGCTCCCCCGCGAGCCTCGACCGCAGGGCATCCAGCGGCTCCTCGCCCTGGCGGCCCATCCCGAGCTGCGTCGCGAGGTCCACGAGGTCCCGCTCGGCCTTGCGCCGCTCCAGCTCTGACTGCATCGTGTTCTGCGCGAGGAGCGCCCCCCCGCGCTGCACGCCACCGCCGAGACCGGCGAGGAACTGCTCCATCGCGTCCGCACGGCCCTGACCGGGCACGACGGGGCGGGAACCCTGGAAGCGTGTGTTGAAGTAGGGCATGGGGTCCTCACACGAGCGGGGCGGTGATCCACCACATGACGCCCGCGAAAACGTCGTCGTCCATATCGACCCCCGGCGTTGCCGCGGCCGATGGAGCGCCGTTGAGCTTCATCCGGAGCCGCAAGGAGTAGGTCGTCCCGGCGACGAGCGTCAGCCCAAGCGCCTCGTAGTGGGCGGTCCCGTCGGTGTACGGCTGCCAGAGCACGGTCGAACTTGCCAGGGCCATCCCTGCCCCCTGGTCCCACACTCGAACCTCAATCCCCCCGTCCACGGCCCACTGGGCTTCGTCCCGGCAGTAGAACGAGCACCCCACGAGAGTCCCGCCCCCGGTCGGTTGCGTCCATTCCCACAGGTCGTCAGTCCACAGGTCCGTCTCTAGCCCGCAGGGATTCGTGTACGGGAGCGCGAACAGGCCGAAGCCGGCCGCAAGCGAAGCGGCGAGGATGGGCGCCTTGAAGTTCTCGTCCGTCAACTGCCCCGAGCGGTCCCCGATGTGGCGGGTGAGATCGTTGAACCGCCTCGGGGTCGCCTTGTGGCCCTTCACGAGCCGGGGGAGGATGACGAGGGCCACCTAATCCTCCTGATGGCCGAAGGCCAGAATCGGGGTGATGGTCAGCGAGTAGAGGCCCGCCGTGAACTTGTCCGCGAAGGCTGCGTCATTGTCGATGCCCACCGTGAGCGAGCCCGACACGACGAGGCGGTATGCCTCACCCGCTGCAAGGTCCGCGACGGCGATGCGCGCGTCCCCCTGGCTGACCGACAGGTGCCGGCGCACGCGGTCTCTCACTGCGTAGCGGATGGGCACCCCCGGCGTGACACCCCAGTCGTGGTCGGTCCACTCGTCGATCACGGACACGCCAGAAAGCAACGACGTCTCGGTGTCGGGCTGCCACAGGTCGAGCGTGTACAAACCCGAGATGAGCGGCTGCTGCACCCCCACGTCCCCGCTCGACCCGAGAAGGATCTGCGCCGAAACAGAGAGTCCATGAAGGCGGCAGGCCAGGGGGGGGATGAGCCGGCCGACCACGCGCGCACGTGTGGACGTCACCGCCGCGGCAGCATCGGCCGTGACGTAGGTTCGCATCATCTGCTCGACAGGAAACGCCAGCAGCGTCTCGTTGTAGCCGAAGTGGAAGAGGGTCACGGGGCAGTAGGCCGCGCCGCGCGCCAGCTTGTCGGGCTCGACCGGATCCGTGCGGTCGAACTGCGTCAGGGCCGGGTTCGCGTTGTCCTCGATGTTGTTGTAGGACGCCTCGATCGCGTTGAGTTCGGTGTTGACGTTCGCGACGAGGAGCGCCTCGCCGTCCACCCACGTCTTGACGATGGTGTACCGGCCCATCTATCGCTCCGCGTGCAGCAGGGCGAGGGGCAGCACGAACGCCAGCCACCGGCCATGGAAGTCAACGATCGTGTTCGGGTTCGAGGTCTCGATCTCGATCCAGTCGTCCTCCTCGCACGGAGTGACCACCGCGCCCGTCGCCATCGCGCCGGTCAGGCTCACCGTCTCGACCACCGCGCCGCCCACGCTCACGGTGACGTCAAGCGCATTGGCGCTCACCCGCCCCGTTCCCGGCGCGACCCGGCCCGCGTCCGGCGAGCGGAAGCACGCCTGCACCGCATCGTTCGCCACGTCGGAGTAGTACATGGTGGACATGAAGCAGCCGTGGGACAGCCCCTCGTTGTCGTCGATCTTCGACACCCCGATCGCCGCCCCCTCCGCGATGTCGGCGTTCTTCACGGCGTCCACCGCGGCCTTCACGCCCGTCGTGAAGCCGTTGAGGTAGGCCGCGTCAACCGCGTCGCCAGGGGCGAGGATGGTGGGAACGTAGGCCATCGGTCACGTCTCCCAGGTCGCCAGCGTCGCCCACTCCTCCCAGGCGCCGTTGCGGAAGCGATAGAGGACGTAGTTGCCGTCTTCGTCGAAGTCGAGCTTCGCGCGCCGCGTAGACCCGTCCTTCGCGCGCCGCTCGACGTGCTTGGGTCCCTTCTGATGGTCGAACAGGGCCGTCATGTCGTCCTGGGTTTGCGTGTCCTTGTAGCGACCCCGCAGGGCCGGGGGGGCATTGCGGTTCATCGCGCGTGCCTCCGGCGGCGGGGGTGATGGTCGACCGTGAGCCCGGCGATCACGAACTCGGGCACGTCGCCCGAGTCGATCGTGACGACCGCCGAGGAACCGACTGAGGTTCCAGTGAGCCCTCGGCGCCGAGTGACCAGGTGCGCCCCGGCGCAGTCGTCGCCCACGAGGAAGCGGGAGGTGGAGCCGGCACCGAGGAACGCTCCTTCTGCGGTGCTCACGGCGGGAAGGCTCTGCGTCGTGACGCCGGGACCAGAGGTCCGACCGTCAACGGCCACCTTCAACGTCGCCGGGTCCGACTCGGACTCGCTACCGTAGGCGAGGTCTTCGAGCGCAAGCCCCACTTCCCGAAACTGATGGTCCGCGTCATCCCCAAGCCCCTCCATCTGACCGATGAACTTCGCGGAGTAGTCGGAGTAGAGCCGCGGGATGAACGCCTCGTCACGGCACCCGATGCCGTTGACGTACACGGCTCCGCTGCTGTCCCCGCTGACCCACAGGGCTTCCGTGGCTCGCCCGGTCTCCCACATCGCGTGGCAGGTCGACTCCATCCCGCTCCAGGCCATGAGCCGGCCCGTCGCCGCCTCGACCGCCAGGTGCCGCACCATCGCGTAGCCGTCCGCGTGGTACTGCGTGAGCACGTACAGGCCCCGCTCGGGGATCCATGCGGACTCCGTCAGCGCCCGGCGCGAGGGACCGGCCCGGAAGGTCTCGACGTGCGTCCCGAGGTCGCCCCACTGGCCGTGCGAGGCCAGGAGCGGCGCAAGCCCCTCCGCGAACGGTCGCGGCTGGCCTCCGCCATCCCACGCGACAAGGCCCTGCTCGCCCTGCCACACGAGCATCCCGGCGCAGTTCTGGATGGACCCCGGCGCCACGCACCCGACCGACCCCGAGACGAGGCGCAGGGTGGTGTCCGCGTAAGACGTGAACCCTCCGAACATCTCCCACAGGCTCCCGCGCGTGAAGACGACTAGCCGCTGCGCGAACGACGCGAGCGCGGTGTGCCTCTGCCCCTCGCCCACCGCCTGCCAGTTGTTGACGGGCAACCCCTTGACGTCGTCCGGGGAGCACCAGTAGAGGTTCGCCCCGTCCGAGAAGAACGTGCGGAACTGGTGCGTGCAGGCGAGCGTCACCCGCGGGGGCTCAGTCCTCCACGGCCCCGCGTCCTGCCCTGCAATCTCGTTCTCCTCGATGTCCCGGTCGATGGGGTTCAAGAACCAAAGGCTGAACTCGCCGCCTCGGATTCGGAGCCGCCGGATTCCCCCGGTGTGGCCCGCGATGAGCAAGTCAGCCCCGAGTCGCGTGATGCTCGGCCGGGCCGTGGGCGGGATGTAGCCGGACGAGATGAGCGTCGTGCGCGCACTGCCGATCTGGTTCTGCCCGCTCCAGAGCGTGAACCGAAGCTGGTTGCCGTTCGTGCGCTGGACGACCACGAGATACGACGGCCCCTTGCTCTCGCGGTACGGAATGAGGGCCACGATGGGGTAGCCCGCGCCCGCGAGAAACAGATGCCGCCGACCAGGACGCTTCACGGCGCGGCCGTCCACGAACACCACGTTCTCGGCCCACCGCCACGGCAGAGACCCGCCCGTCGAAGGAACGAGGGACATCCCCACCCCCACGTCGAAGCGGGTAGTCTTGGAGGTGGGCCGCGTCATCGCTCACCGGCGGTACTGAGGCAGGTTCGACAGCATCGCCCCCGTGGCCCCGGCGCCCGCGAGCGACCCGCCCAGGCCCCCGAGGGCCGAGCCGATGCGCTGCTGCGTCGTCGGGAACGCCTGCCACTGCTGCTGACCGTACAGACCCGCCTGGAGCTGCGCGGAATTCGCCTCCTGCTGGAGTCCAGCGAGCCGCGACACGTCGGCGCTCTCCTGGAAGCCACGGTTCGGCAGCCCTCCCCGCAACGTCCCACCCGCCGCCGCACCCTGGACCACCTGGCGGTTCATGCGGGCCTGCTCCATCGCCCGGCGCTCCGCATTCGCTGCGTCAGTGGCCTGGGTGAGCTGCTGGATGCGCTCGTCGCTGGGGCCGCCCACCTGGCGGACGTCGGGCTCGCCTCCACCCATGAGGGCACCGCCGAAGCCGGAGGCGGCCCCAAGACCCAAAAGCGCGAGGGTGATCGGGTCCATGCGCGTCTCCCCTACGCCGCGGCCTCCGCGGCCTGCTGGCGGGCCTGGATGACCTTGACGATCTCCTCGGCCTGCTGGTTGTCGGGACGGACCACCCGCAGGCCGTCATCGCGCCCGCGGATGCCCGCTCGCCCGTAGCGCTCGAAGAGCTGCGCCGCGAGCGCTGGCGACTTCATGCTGACCGGCTCGTCCGCGGTCGGCAGGGGCACCCGGACCTGGTGCAGCGCGCACCGGCTCCCCGACGAACGGGGGTCCACGAGCGGGATCTTTGGTGCCACGGGCCGGCGCAGCGGGAACACGGTCTTCGTGCCCGACGGGAGGGTCTCCGAGAGGTTCAGGACGAGGACGGAGCCCGCCTCGTACGCCTTCTCCCTCCAGTAGTCGAGCCGCTCACGGATGGTCCGGACGAGGTCGTCGCTCATGGTGTCCTCACTCAAAGAAATGCTCCCCAAGCCGGATGCGGTGGGGCCGCGTGCCCTGTCGGGAGCGCGCGAAGGTGGTCATGCGGGAGTAGAAGGCCGCGAGTTCGCCGCGCAACTCCTCGGCCGAGTCCTGCTCGCGGGCCTTCGCCTTGATGGCGGCCAGAAGCGGGACCCCCTCGTGCGCCTCCACGGGAACGCACGTCAAGGGGGCCGTGTCGTCGAAGCTGACCGCGTCAGGTGTCGGCCAGTAGTAGATCCGAAGCGTCGTCGAGGCGCTGCCCCACGGCAGGAGGTAGAAGTAGCGCCCGTGGATGGTCCAGCCGTCGCCCCCGTGGTTCACCCGGTCCGCGAACTCCACGAACGAGAGGGGGTAGGGCTCACCACCGGTCGAGGGGATGACTTCGACGGCCGTGATCCGCAGCGGCCGGCGTCGTAGGCGCGAATCCGGGGGCTGGTAGACGATCCGCTCGGTCGACGCGGGGTAGGACAGCGTTTCGTCTTCGGCGCCGAGGGAGGGGGCGCGCTGGGCAAGCTCCGTTGCGATCTCGAGCAGGGCCTCGTTCGCCTCGGCCTCAAGAACGGCCCGCGGGTGGAGCGGGTCGAGGGTTGTCTCGTCAACGAGGCCCGTCGCCGCGTCCAATTCCGCGCAACTGAGGCGCGTGACGAGCCGCGCGAACACCTGTCGGCCGTTGAGGCTCATCCGCCCACCATGCGCTCAGGGATACCCCCGAGGGAGTTGATGTACCGCTCGGTGCGCTGCTGCGCGCCCGCGTCGAAGTGTCGGCCGAGCGCCACGCGCTGCTCGCGGCCGAGCGAGGGAGCACCGTACTCATCCACGAGCCTGCTGACGACGCCCTTCGCCCGGCCCGCGTTCGCACGCAGGGCTTCCGCGCGCTGCCTGGCGAGCCGGTCGCGCTGGCGCCGGTCGTAGTGGGCCGCCGCCCGCACCGCTGCCTA
>Ga0180732_1001196_pt1 | contig 16931 bp, 27 predicted proteins | sample KR11_01MetaG_FD_148674 | JGI IMG/M metagenome (GOLD analysis project Ga0180732, IMG submission 148674) | Groundwater microbial communities from the Olkiluoto Island deep subsurface site, Finland - KR11_0.1 MetaG | ecosystem: Environmental > Aquatic > Deep subsurface > Groundwater | place...
ATTCGATTATCGTTAAAATTTGTTTATCCAATAGATTTTGAATCAACATCCTTGTCCATTCTTTTTCTTCAATATACGGAAATGCAAATCCTTTTTTACCCTTTTTTGCTATTTTACTATATTCAGGGAATTCATCTTTTATTATTTCTCTTAATAATACTTTCCTTGTAAACCATCTATATTTATATTTAATCGGCAATGAAGCGACAAAATTCATTATCTTTTCATCTAAAAATGGTGATATTACTTTATTAGGATTTACTTCTGCCATTCTTACCGCTGTTTGTACTTTTCTTGTTTCTACTCCAAATAATTCCGTACCAATATCAAACAACATCATTCTATCTAATGGATGTAAATCTTTATCTAACTCATTCAACTTTACTTCAAAATTAGAATTAAGCATAAAAATATCCAAATATTTAAATATATCATCAACACTCCATATTGATACTAAATCCTGATAACCGCCATTTAAAAACTTCTTTGCTTTCTGCATTTTTCTACTTTTGAAATCTCTTGTTGCGAATACTCTACAATTTCTAAAACAGCTTAAATAATATGCAAACAAATATCTATCATACCCACAGAATAACTCATCACCACCATCGCCTGTTATTATACTATCACCATAATCTTTAGCATATTTAAATATGTGATAAGTAGGAATCAATGAACTACTTATAAAAAAATCTTTGTAATTCTCTTTAGTAATAGCATCTAAAGTTTCTTGAACCATTCGTTTGTCTATATAAAAAGTAATATGATTTATATCGAGGCTCTTACATATTCGCTCTGATATTTTACTTTCATCGGCATGAAACATTTGCGCAAATGTATCTTCAATTATTCCTTCAGGAGTATTATAATCATGAATTTTAAAAGGCTCTTTATAACCAATAGAGCAAGCAGTTATATATTTAGCCCCATATAATTCTCGTGCCAATAAAAGCATAACAGTAGAATCAACTCCACCACTATGTAATACTACTGGATTATTTGCCTTGAACATTGCTCCTAATATCTCTCGTTTCAATATACTTTTAGCGTATATTTTACTTATCTCTATTTTATTTTTAAACGAATTTGTTATTTGATCAAACTTCTCCTGTGATAAATCCCTATTGTGATAACCTTTATATAAAGCATTTGCCAAGTTCCATTTAGTTAGTTCAATCATTTAACTTTTCCTTTTCAATTACTTTAAACTTATTTATAAACGTATTATTTAATATTGCCTCCTGCTCACATTTACTACAATAATTTGTCCCTTCATCAGAAGAAACAATATCTGTTAATAAATGGCCGCACAATTCATTTCTATTAGGATTAAAATTTTTTATCTTACTTGTTAACTTATCTAATTGCCCAGGCCTTAAATTATCTGTTAGTTCAATCATTTAACTTCTCCTTGTTAATTGCTCGGATATTTCTATAACTTTTAATGCTTCTTGCATAGTACATCCTATTTGTTCTATATCTTTTTTAAGTATATACTTATTGATGAAATATTCCATTTGCTCATATATACCAAGTTTAAACTCTGGAATAACCCCATATGCATAAACAGGATTATTAAGACACTCCCATTTTTGTGTTTCATTTGTTATACTCCAACAATTCTCTATCGGGCATAATTGGATTATCTTATCTTGAAAATTAAAAGTTATTCGTGGAATTGCAGGAGTATTAAAGTTTGCTTGAAAATGTACCATTGCGCCATAACCATTTTCAAATATAGCGTTTATTGATTTTGATTGTGGATGATAAAAAATAACTGAGCATCTTTGTTTACCTGTTAAGTATAATAATAAATCTATTGCATGAGAAGCAGAGTATAATAACGGATATTCATCAAGCATCTGCACACCTTGCTCTTTATACTTATTTAACTTCTCCGGCAAACTCACTTCTACCGATATTAAATCGTTATTCTCTAACTCTTCTTTTATCTTTTTTATAAACGGATAAAATCGTCTATTATATCCTACCATAACATGCTTAGTGTTATTATTTGCTATTACTTCTTTCATTCTTTCAGAAGTCAAACAAACAGGCTTTTCTACTAATATCGGTATGCCAAACTTAATAAGTGACTCGATTATCTTCTCTGTTTCTGTCCATGTTACAGCAACTACTATGGCGTCAATAAGATTTTGATTTATCTTTTCTGCAATATCATCATAATAAACAACCGCTCTTTCACAATCAAATTTTTTTCTAAAAACATCTGTTTTATTAATATTAGAACGATTAAAAATACATTTTATATTATGCCCTAATGCTTTTATTACTTTAGCATGTTCATTTGCCATTCTGCCTGTTCCTATTATTGCAAAATTCATAATTTACTCCTTTTATGTATCCTATCTAAATTAGTAATTAACTTATTAGATACTATTTCTTCTTTTTGTTTTCTATGAAAATCATCAAACTCTTTTTTGGTCTCTTCGCATTGTGCTGCACCCGGAAGTTTCCAATATTCATTTGGTTTAAAATCTTTATAAAAGGCTGTATGATGATTTGATTTAAATTCACCATTGTCTATCCATCCCATTATAACTGTTGTTCTATCTTTCATAATTTACTCCTTTATTGTTTTTCTATATCCACAACTTATACAATATAAACTTCCATTAGTTGCTTTCCAACATCTATTAAATTTCTTTCCACAATTCGGACAATAACTACTTTTTACTGCTCCACAATCAAGACATTTACCAACTCCGATAAATTTAATAGGAATACTTTTAAAAATTCTTTTCTTATTCCCTTTACCATATTCAAATATTTCTATACAATCACAAATCGATTTTAAATCAGAATTTCGGAACGTATAATTTCTTTCTGTTAGTATTTCTTCTTCTATACCACATTTTCCACAATACTTTACCCCTTGCTCCGCAATATTTTCGCTTCCACAAATACCACAACCAGTAGTTCTTCTCTTGATACTGCATTCGGTAATATGCTTATTGCGCTTAGTCTTTTTTATATCATCAAATTCTTGCTCGATCATTTTATCAAATCGAATCCTTTTTTATATACTTCTAATGTTTTTTCTATATCTTCTTTCTTATGAGCATACATCATAAAATGATTATCATTAGTATAAATCCCGTTTTCAAGTACATATTCGTGAAATATATTTCTCTTCTCCTGATTGCTCCATACAAAATCAAATTTAGGGCTAAAGAAATTCATCTTTATAAATGAAAAACCTTCTATCATATCTAAAATTTGGTGTATCATAAAAGAAGCTTTTCCATCTAATTTTTCAAGTACATTATTATCTTCTATAAAATTTATTGTTTGTAAAGCATTAATACATGATAACACTTCTCCATTAAAAGTTCCTGAAATCATCAAATCCTTCATCTGGCTCATATACTTTTCTTTTCCTACTAATGCAGCAATCGGCCATCCATTTGCCATAGCTTTACTATAACAAGCAAGATCGGGTTCTATATTCCATAATGTACTAATACCGCCTATATCATATCTAAAGCCGGACATAATTTCATCAAATATTAATATCACTCCGGTTTTATCGCATAACTCTCTTACTTCTTGCAAATACTCTTTACTTGCTTTTTCAGGGCAAAAACGATTTACCGGCTCCATAATTATACAAGCAGGGTCTTGCATAATAACATAATTTTTCAATTGATCTATATTACCATAGCCAAAAGGCTTACTATGTTGATAAGCAAATCTGGCTCCTTTACCTTTAGGAGATTCCAAATTAAAAGCATACCAATCATGCCAGGAATGATACCCGCAATAAAGCACTATTTTACAGCCTGTAATCGCCCTGGCAAGCCGTATTGCCGCAAGTGTTGATTCACTACCTGTCTTAAAAAATCTTACTTGTTCGGCGCAAGGAATAATTTCTACTAACTTTTCGGCCAATAGTATTTCTTCTTCTGTTACTGAACTATATAATGGAGTATCCCAATATTGTGTTGCATCAAATGGCTCATAGCCAAGTATTATCGCCCCTAACCCCGCTGTCCAGTCAATATATTTGTTATTATCAACATCCCATAAATAGCATCCATCACCATAACTAATAACCGGATATTTAGACCGCCTATCTATATACTTACTTAACGTATTCGCACCCCCAGGAAAAACTTTTAATGCTCTTTTTACTAATGCCTCTGAATTAATCAATTTCATAATTTACTCCTTATCCCATTTCTCGATACACTTGTTTAAAAAATCACGCAATTCAATCGCCTGTGCCCTATCACAACATCCACCAATTCTCCTACCCACCCCTTTTATTTCAATATGATCTATACTAATTCCCGGTTTTTTCATACCACCAGTTCGCCATCCTTCTTGAAAAAGGATATTAGTGCTCCCTTTTATTTCAAGATCAAATTCAAGTTTATTCATTATTCTACTCCTTTTCTTTTATATAGACTCAATTTTATAATCCTCAAACAAGAAATCTTTTCCATTTATTCTTAATCGAACATCTTTGCCCTCAATTTTTTTACTTTCTTTATACTCAAAAATAGAATCTAATGGAACATATACTGGATTTTCATTTGGAGAACAAACTACTAAAGCTGCACTAATATATATTTTAGGCACAAAAAATCTACCCTCGTCATAATCTCCATCTTCTATAAATCCATCAGCAAGAGTTCTTTGCCCAATATATAACCCTACTTTATTAAAAGAATTTATTGCCCATACCCTCCATCTAACAAGAATATCATTGTTGCCGCGCTTTCCTACAAACCTTGTTGTTCTTACAAACTTATGAGTAATTCTAACTTTTTGGCCAAATTCAAATTTATTCATTATTTTGCTCCTTTCTTATTTTCTACAATAAGTTTCTGCCCGCAAGAGCACACAAAAGAAGTCACATTTGTTCTTGGCCCACAACCCGTAAATGTAGTAAAGCAACTCGGGCAGTAATATCTAGAAATATAAGATACCACCTCCTCATACTCCACCCTCACCATTTTCGGCCTTTTAGTAATTTTCATTCCAGTCCTCTCAAATAATCTTCTGCTTCTTGGTACTCTTTAAGGAGTAACTTAATATATAACCATAGTAAGTGAAGATAAACTCTCATCCCTTGCCTTCTTGACAACACTCTTAATTTGCATGCCTGTTTCACTACATCAATTTCTTCAGCAGTACATCTTGATCTTGAAAAATTCGTTTGCTGTTTAGCGTGAAGTCTATAATATGCAAGCGGCTCATTAACATACCCTACCTCAAATTTATTCGCCATTTTCAACACCCAGTCATAATCTTCAGCAGAAGTATATGCTTCCGGTTTACCCATTACCTCTTCCAATGCTTTAGCTTCAAACATCAAAGTACAGCATGGCATAAAATCCCGCTTAGTTAATAACTTCCAGAAGAAATTCTTGTTATATGGTTTGTGTTTATCGAAAAAAGTTTTCTCTTTTACTTCTTTTGTCTCATCATCAAAATACTTACAATCTGAAAATACCATCTTAATATTAGGGTTTTCCTCAAATACTTTCATTTGTTCTTCAAGCTTATCATTACACCATAAATCATCCGCATCAAGCAAAGCGATATATTTATATTCTCTTCTTATCACTTCTTGCACAACATCCCATCTTGTTATTCCTATAGGTAATGGCAAGCCAAAATTATGCCCCGAAAATATAACTCTTCTTAAAAAATTATTTTTATAGTAATAATTATGAGCTACTTCCATACTATCATCAGTACAAGCATTATCATAAAATATAATATCAAAATCCTGATAAGTTTGCTTCTCTAAACTATCAAATGCTTCTTTCAAAAACCTTCCTTGATTAGTACATACGATTGTTACTGCTACTTTATTCATAGTATTTCTCCTTTAACTTTTTAATTATCCTTTTACTATCATCAGAGCTTATTCTTTGATGAGTCGGCAAATTAATAACATACTTACACATATATTCAGCGTTAGGGCAGCTTCCATTTTTATACTTTACTCTTTCTAAGTTATCACACCCAAATACAGGTAAATCAAACCATACACCAGCAATCATTCCTTCTTTTTTTAATATACTCTTTGCTTTTTCTTTGTCTTCCACTAATATTGGCCGCCTTAATAAATCAATGCCACATCCAGATAATTTTGTTCTATGCTTTAAATTATCGTTTAACTTTTTCATTTGCATACAACCAATAAATGCTTGAAGATTACTCATTTTAACAGGATATTTTTTAGGTTTAATACTTTTATTTTCATCTCTTAAAAAATAAAACACTCTTAATTTAGTTAATAACCATCTTATATATCGACCTATCTTATAAAATTTAGAATAAGTTATTATCACTTCCATCATAAAAGTAAATGCAATTTGAAAAACTCTAAATTTACTTAACTTCTCATTAGTATAATAGGCAGATTTAAAAATCTTGCTATTAGTAAAAAAAGCGCCACCAATTACTGTTGATATAACTTTTGTATGATCGGTAGAAATAAAGCCAGCATCTCCTTGAAGTATTTTTATTGTATGAGCACAATCTTCTATTATGAAAATATCCTTTCCTACAATATCTCTTACTTTTTGAATATCAGTCATATACCCAAAAGTATGCTGAACTATTACTGCTTTTGTTCTACTTGTTATTTTCCTTTTTAAATCTGTAAAACTAAGAGTATAATGATCTTTTTCAACATCCATATAAACAGGAATTGCACCAGTATATAAAATAGCATTTGGAACCACTACACAAGTAAATGCTTGTAGAATAACTTCATCGCCTTGTTTTATTCCTAACGCTTTTAATATTGAATATAAAGCATGACGGCCAGAATTATAAGAAACAACATATTTTGAATTTGTTACTTTGCCAATTTCATCTTCAAACTTTTTTATATATAGACCTTCTACTATATCATTACTACTAAACAAGAATTTAAATACTTCTTTAACTTCCTGCCAAGTATTACTTCCACAATAGAAATCGTATAACGGTTTCATCTTCTTTTTCTTCTCTTATTCAAGGATTGTTTTGGTATATACCCCATACCTGTAAATTTAAAAGTATTCATTTCAATCGTAACAATAGTTTCATTACAAACCACTATTCGCCAATCACCATTTTTATAATACTGTGCGTCTTCAAATTTATTATCAATTTTTCTTTTTACTAATCCAGATGTATTCTCTTCTATACTCGATTCATCATATAACTTCTGAACTGCTATTCCAGCATCATCAAGATTTACTTCAATTCCTTTCTTTCCCATTTCTTGCATATACTTTTTCTTCGCATGATAAGTAACAATCATTAATTCTCCTGTTTGCTTATTAACATTTCAGCTATATCAAAATCAAGTTGAGTATCAATATCAATACTTTTCTCCTGCGCCATTACATATGGGATTACTTCATCAGTTACTAATCCTCTTTTCTTCAAAAGCCTATCAATACTTTCAATTACTATGCTACCATTACCAATATAATAATCACTTTTTAATAATAGGTTAATAGTACTGGAATAATAACCTTTACTCCAAATATTCTTTTCTATTTTACTAACACTTCTTACCTGAAATTTTCTTTCATATTGCAAATATAAGCTTATACAATTAGTAATATCAATATAAGTAATGAACGGATTTGAAGGCTGAATCATTATTAAATTATGATACTCCTCGCCTCTTTCTTGTAATTGCGCAATCACCCATAAGCAAACATCAGCTATTTGATTTGGTTCTCTTGATAAGTAATTTGGCCTTAATAAAAATTCAATTCTATTATCAAAACTTTTCTTTAAAAGAATTTCTTCTACTCTACTATCTTCAGAACAAACAACTATTTTATCAGGGCTATTACATTGCCGGATTGCATCAACAGCATACATAAATAAAGGCTTACTCTGAAGCGATTTCAAATTCTTTTCTGACAATCTCTTACTATTACATTTAATAGGTACTATTGCTAAAGTTTTCATAAATTATTCCTTTTTCTTCATTTGATTATATTGCTCTATCCACGAACTATAATCTTCATTTGAGTTGTTATTTAACGGCACACAATCATCCCATTTACGCCAATACCTCTCGCCATTTTTAGTTTCAACAAGATATTCTAAATTCCACCTGTTTCCTTTTTTATTAACAATCTTACAATTCCTATAAATACTATCCTCGCCAATATTGATCCGGCACAGGCTGGCTTTACCAAGATCGTATGGGTGAATTTTTGAAAAAGCTTTAAACTGTTTTTGGTAGCACTCTTCGGCAAGATTTTCTTTGTGGTATCTCTCCTGGCACCATGCGCACATATATTTAGTTTGCTTAATTACATTTTCATTCATAAATTATCCTTTCTTCTCAACTAAAAAATCATCTATAATAATGGCATCAAGCCCGCTATTCTCAAAAGTATTTAACGCATCTTCAGCACTACAATCAATTGGCATTCCATGAATATTTAGTGATGTATTTAATAACGCTCCTACTCCTGTTTTCTCTTCAAATGATTTTATTATATCATAATATTCCGGATTATCTTCTTTTTTTAATACTTGTGGTCTAACAGTCAAATCGGCAGGATGTAATGCCGCCGGAATATGAACTCTTGCCGATTCAGTACTATCAAAAGCCATGGTCATAAATTTAGCATTTAAGTTTTTAGGATTAACAATATACTTCTTTTCATATGTATCAAGTATTGTAGCTGAAAAAGGCATCCAAAAATCTCTCATCTTAATCATATCATTTATCTTTTTTACTATATTTGGATTTCTTGGGTCAGCTAATATACTTCTATTACCTAATGCTCTATTACCAAACTCCATCTTGCCATCGCATCTACCAATTACTTTACCTTCAATTAATAAATCAGAAATTAAATTTGAAGAGACTTCATATAAATTAAAATTATAATCACAATTATTATCCACAATAAATTTAATCCAATTAGAATATTTATTTGGCTCCGGCCCAAGATAAACATTACTTAATGGCTCTGTTTTTATCCCTCTTCTATTAGTAATATAATAACAAGCCCCAATCGACAATGAAGCATCTCCGCAAGCCGGAAGCACATCAATATTTTCTACTTCCGGTATTTCGGAAATTGCTTTACAAGCTTTTATATTCTGCCCTACTCCACCAGCGAATACTATATTTTTAATTCCAGTATATTTAATACAATTTTTTACCCATTGAACTAATAATACTTCTATCATCTTTTGTACTGCACCTGCTATTCCATCAAATCTATGCCCTTGTAAAGCATCTCTAAAATGAAAGTATAAATCCTTCGGTCTTTTATTAAATACTATATTCAAACCATCAACCTTCATAATATCTTTAAATACTTCGTATGATTTATCCAATTCTTTTTGAGAAGCATAAGCAGCAAGGCCCATTGTTTTATATTCGTGCTGGCCTATCTTCATACCAAGTAATAGAGTTATAAACTGATAAATCCTACCAATATTACATTGAGCAGTATATTCTAATTCATGCATAAACCCAAAACTATCAACATAAGATACAGAGCAATTTGAATAATCGCCTATACCTTCATTAGTCAATATTAATGCTGCTTTATTATTTTCACTTAATTTACTTCCATAATAAGCATAGTATTGATGACATTTTTCATGCTCAACAAATACTATTTTATCTTCAGAAACGCCAAGCATTTTTGATACTGCTCTTGCTCTTATACTTCGCATATCCATCATTTCTATCTTATCCATATATCCATTTAATACTTTATCTGTCCATTCATAATCCTCATCATAAATAAAATCTGATCTATCTTTAAATAAATTATAGTACTTCCACGGCTTATTTTCAGGGATATATTTTATTTCCCCATCACTATCTATACTTGAAAACACTCTCCCTTGAAATGATCCCGTCCATTTTTTTAAACCTAATTCATAAGCCCAGAAATTATTTTGTTCTATTACAAAATCTTCAACAGAAAAGTTAGCATTTCTTTTTACTTTTGTTAAAACAGGATTCCAATTTAAACTACATAAAGCAACAACATTAAGTTGATTAGCTTCTATTCCTGCTACATTTAAGCAATATTCCATTGCTTGCTTAGAAATCCCATAGTCACATTTCAAACGAGATATTCTTTCCTTCTGTATCGCTGCAATTACTACACCATCAGCCATTAAACAACAGGAGGCATCATGCGCTTCGTGTACGGCGAGGCAAAAAAATGTCATTATTAATCCCTTTCTTCTAAAGTAATAAGTTGCTCTTCCAACGAGCCAATATATTTTTCTAATTCTTTTCTTGTAAGCTCATAACTTTCAATTATCCATTCACACTTCTCATTACAATCAAGTTGATCCCATTGATTAAACTCATCCGCTTCTTTATTCCAAAGATTTTTAAAATATTCTATATTCATTATACCACCTCTTTAAATTTTCTATACAACAATGGATTAGTATCAACGAATAAATATGGAAACAATCTTCTTGCATAATCTAAATTATAATAAGGCGATACCCCTCCTTCCAAAGTGGCAGGAAACTCTTCATGAAATAATTTTAATTCTATACTATCCCTTTCGAAATTATATCTCACCCCCATACAATGCAAATGCTTATAGTTAAACATCTGCGTATTATATCGACTACCACTTAATTTAAAAAGTTGATTTATAGTAAAATCTTTTATTTGCTCCCAACAAATACTATCCCATAAACAAATAGAAAAAATTATTGTTCTTTTTTCTTTCATTATACTATCCTCCTATTATGAATCATCTAAAGGGCAATATTCTGGAAACCCATTTATAAAATTTTGCTCATAAGCATCTTTATCTTCAATCTGACAAACATCACCATATTCACAGCAAGAAGCAAATGCAGGGCAAAAATTCACGGGCTTTTGATCTGGCTCAACGATCTCTATTATAGCAGATCCACATTTTTCAATTAAAAAAGACTTGTTTTTATTTACAACAAAAACCTTCATTACTTTTTTGTCTATCTTTGGATTTTGCTTTTTGGGCGCCCACCCCTCTAAGCTGCAGCCCCTGGGGCAACTGCTTATCGGATCTTTATCCGCCCAGTATCCACGGCAAAGACCACAAAGATGGAGAATTCCGAATGGCATTTCTTTATTTATAACATCCTTTTTCATACTATCCCTCTATTTTTATTAATGATCTAATATCTCTGTAATATCGCTATTTAAATTTTTAATTTCATTTTCCAAATTATTAATTTTATCAATTAATTCTACAACATATTTTTTTAATTTATCTATATCTACTACTGCTTTTTCATATATCCTAAAACAAAAAATTGGGCCACCAAAAATATAAGAAACACAAGTAGAATTACAACCATCACATAAATTCATTATACTATCCTCCTATTTTTATCTTTCATATTATTTTCTTTTCTCTTTATTAAGATAATACTATTTAAAAAATCATTTACATTTTATTTTTTCTTTACTTATAAAATTATTAAAATTTTTCTCCGCCAAATTTTCTCCTGCCTCAAACCAATTACAATCATTATTCTTATTTATTTCACTTGGAAGCTTCTTTATAATAATTGTCTCTTCAGAATAAAAAGTAGTTCTTTTTTCAAAAAATTTATTATTTAGGCTAATGCACTCAGGATTAAACGACTTCATAACAACATCTATAAATTTACAATTTTTACAAAATATTCTTTCTTTTGATTTTTCCCAAGAATACAAACAGCCTTTTGGACAATTACTATACACATCTTTATCAATCCAAGTTCCACCACAAACTCCGCATCTGCCAAGCATTCCATCAGATCCCATCCAAGACATTATACTATACTCCTATTTTTATCTTTCATTACTTTCCAAAATTCATCATAAGTAATATCTATATACTCGCAAAAATTATCTATAATCTGTTTATCTGGCTGCTCACCATCATATTGCTCTACTAATTCTTGTGCTTCTTTTCTATCAAGACGATTATTTCGTATATCTTCGCAAGCATGATCAGTAGCTCGCCCATATCCAAATTTTAAAAATTTAATTCTTTGATGTAAATAATGAAATTGCTCATCTATCCCACTATATCCTCGATATGTTCCTGTTCTTCTATCTAAACTATTAAACCCGTACTGATTAGCAACCTTCAAATTACTTTCTGAATCCCAGAATATATAATCGCTTAAAAATAAAGTTCTTGTCTTTGTTCTACTCGGCAAAAAGTAATATTTAACATCTCCAATAAAATATTGACTTTTTATTTTAAGTAAAAAATCATTATTATATGAAATATACTCCCCATACCATTTCTGATCTATACTCTGAAATAATTTAAAACTACTATCACCTGTATATTCAAATGCAGGATTTTCACCAAACATTACTAATGGAACATTCAACTCTTCTGCCAAATGAATCGGATAACAATAAAGTAATGGATGATTTATACTATCAGGAGTACCAGTTTCAAGAAATGCTTGCTTAACTAATCGCTTATGCACTTTTTGATTTGGCTTAAAAATTACAAGATCACAGCCTATATTGGGAATAAGATTCAAATTATACTTTCCTATTTCAGTTTTAATACCATAATCAACACTTACAGCAAGTACTTTCAAATTCAATTTTTCAACTGCATAATAAACTTGAGCAATACTATCCTTACCACCTGATACAGGAATCAATATATCATACTTTATTGATCCGCCCATTATCCTATTTGCTCTTACTAACTGATCAAGAAGTTGCCATCTTCTGTCCCACGCTATATTTTTTTTCTTTTCATGATTTCTACAAGCAGAACAAACACCTTCATCATCGAAAGTCAAATTTGGTTTAGTACTTGGTGCGACACACTTTGTACAGTAATTCATAATTTACCCCTCCTCATCATTTCATGTTTTTTTCTTTTATTTCCCATTTCTTATTACACTTAAAGCAAAAATAAATATTACTACCATCTACAACAAACCCAATATATTTCATTTCAACACAACATTCAGGACATTTCATAATTTACTCCTTTAGTTAAATTTTCTATTTAAAATATTTCCTTCTTGTCTAAAAATAGCCATCATAATATTCTGTTTCTCGTATTTTTGTATATCAAATTTATAGCGATCAATATTTACTTCTTTTTTAATCCATCTACAATTAAATATATCATCAAAATTTCTATATAGTATTTCTTTTTTCTTATCTATTATCCCTTCAAAACAAGATTCCATAGAATTAACTTGCGGAAATATTCTCCCAGGCAACCATTTTTCATTTTCTTTAAACGTTACACCTTGTCTAGGTGCATGTCTAATACATATTCCAAATACTCCTCTACCAAATTTATCAGCCCCAGAAGAATAAGGATGTCTTGCTTTAAAACACTTACATATTCGACATTGCACTTCTATATTTTCTTCTGTAATAATTTTTATTGTTGAATCTATCATCTTCATGATTCAAACTCCTCTAAAAATAATTTAATGTTAATCAAGTTAAATAAAAATTTACTATCGGCATTATCTCTTGTACTACCGGATAAAATATTCGTTGTTTCTTCTCTATCCAAAATATCCCAAACGCTACTATCGCCAAACAACCACTTTTTAGATCGTGAATCATCAATATTAAAAAGCTCCTGTATCGGTGCATTAAATCCCATCTTTTGCCTACTATTTAGAACTACTTCTGGCACTATACCTCGCATTGCTTCTCTTAATACTGCTTTACCATATCCATTTTGAATCAAATGTCTTGTTGGTATTTTATTTACTAAATCAAATAAGTTTTTATCCAGAAACGGTGATCTGTTTTCTATACTAAAATACATAGAATTTAAATCGTCTTCATGTAATACTTGCGGAATTACTTCATGGAACAGTTCGTTCAACATTCTATTCCTTAGTATATCCTTGCAATAATTCTCTTCTGCAAAATCTTCTTTCCAATCTATTAACAAACAATCATTAAACCTGCCCTTATCATATAAGTAATCCCGATAATAAGGATTATCTTGAAATAATGAGAAGTCTTGTAGTATAGGATTTCTTATAATCGGTAAAACATTCTTTCGCCAGCTATCAAATTCATCAACATGTTCTTTTACTTCATGAAAATAGTAATGATAATGATCATAATATCCTGAAAACAATTCGTCACCAGCCGTACCACTTATTGATACTTTATAGCCTTGATCTGAAACCGCATTCATTAATAACCAATGAGCATAATAACTAATAGTATAAACAGGTGCATCATGATACTTAATTATTGTTCTCATTTTTTGAATAAAGTTATTGGTCGATAAATTAACCTGAGTATGCTTTACTCCAAATTCCTTCACTACCTGATTAACTATTTCGTTTTCATTATATCTTTTATCTTTACTTGCGATAGTGAATCCATGCACATCATACTTGAATATTTTCTTTGCTATACTTATCAAAGCAGAAGAATCAACTCCACCAGATTGACAAAAAGCAATCGGGATATCTGCTCTCAATCTTTTTTCTACTACTTTTATAAGTTCTTCTCTAACCATTTCGGTACTATCTTTAAAAGACAAACTTTCGTCTTGCTCGTATTTCTTTTTATTATTCCAATAAATAAAATCTTCTCTTTGTTTTCTTTTATCTATTACTAATCCCCACCCTGGCCTTATTTGCTCAACTCCTTTAAAAAATGTTTCTGTTACATCTTTATACAATGCTCGATAACCATTAATCAAAAAACGATATACTTGATTATAATTTACTTCCAGTTTAGTCTTTAGTAATGCTTGAATAAATTTAATTTCCGAGCCAAAATAAACACCATCAGCGTTTTGATAAATATACAATGGCTTTTCACCAAATCTATCACGACATAATATCAGATTCTTTTTCTTCTTATCATATAAAGCAAACGCCCACATTCCATCACAATATTCTATGTTCTCAAATCCACTACCAAGAGTTTTTACAAATACTTCTGTGTCAGAAGTAGTAGAGAAATCTAAGGAATATTCTTTTGCAGATAATTCCTTATAGTTATAAAGTTCTCCATTATAAGCAAACACACTATCATTAGTAACAAACGGCAAATTACTTCTATCATCCAAATCAATTATTTTTAATCTTGTATTAAGTAATAAGCATTTTTCATCCTTATAAATTCCTTTAGAGTCTGGCCCTCTTCTTTTCATTAATTGTAAACAATTTTCTATTTGCTCATCAGAAATTACATAAGAATTACTACCATAAAATCCAGCAATACCGCACATTATTTACTCCTTAAATATTCTCTTTTCATATCTTGATATACTCTTCTATATCCAATACAAAAAACAGTACCACGTTTTTCTTTAATCTGCTTACCTTCTTTATCGGTTTTACCAATTAACTTCTCAAACCATCTTACTTTATATTGTGTTGGATTTTTAGCAGATAACTTTCTCGCTTCATTTCTAAGCAATTTTGACTTTTTACCGTTCATTATTTACTCCTTAATTATTAACAATCATAATCTTCTTTAATTTTATCTTCTTTAATTATTATATCATATTTTCGGCCTCTAACTGCTCTTACGTTTCCTTTATCGGATAGATAACGACTATATGGATCTCCCCATTCAAATTCAACGCCACTTCCTAAATCACCAAACGGAGAACTTGACCAATAAAATTTTGGTTTTGTATCAGGAAAATATTGAGTATCAATTGCAATATGATCTATCCAATAATGCATAGGTTCAGCAAGATCCTTTAGTTCTTCTCTCGTTGGCAGTCGCCAATCGGAATAACCAGCTAAGATTAGTTCTTTGCAATATGTTTCTGCATCTTTAAAAATACATATTGTAGGAGACGACTCTTGTTGCCACATCAACCCGGTTCTAATATCAGTTACCGTTCCGTCTTTATTGTCAATAAAATAATCTCTCATAATTCATTTTCCTTTTCTCCATAAAGTTGTTTAATATTTTCGATCAATTTCTCTTTTAAAAATGAGCGGCAAACCACTCTTTATCTTCCTGCCGAATAGAATAAAGATCATCGTCGCACTTTAATCCTTCAACTAATTGCGCATACACAGCCCAGCACGTCAATAAAACTTCACCGCACATGCCAACTCGACGGCATGTATGTTTGGCAAACTCAATTGCCAACGGAGGCAACTTGCCCATTGGAATCCCCATCATTTCTTGTGCTCTAATCATTGCAGGCGACATAATTTTTACTCCTTTTCATAAAGCTGTTTAATATTTTCAATCAATTTTTCTTTTCTGAATCTATTATATACTACTTTTCTAAATTCATTCGCTTTATTTTTATAAACCTCAATATTCTTAGCCATCTTAATTATAGCATCGGCAAGATCGCCATAATCATTTTTCATTACATAAAGTATTGATTCTGAATCCTTGAAAATATCTTTTACTCCGCCAACATTAGTTGAAATAATCGGCAATCCAAAAACTGCCGCTTCAATCAAAGCAACAGGAGTTCCTTCATTATTAGAAGTACAAACAACTATATCAAGATTTCTATATACTTCTATCATATCTTGCCAGCCAGTAAAAATCAGGCAATCACCAAGTAGAAACGATTGCTGCTCTAATTCACTTCTTAACTCTCCATCTCCTATTATAAAGAACTTCATGTCTCTTTTTTGCGGATACATAAGACAACATATTGCATCAATAAACATCTTATGATTTTTAATTTTGGTTAGTCTTCCAATAGTTCCGACGTTCATAAAGCCCTCTCTCCCAATTCTAATCCAAGCTCAATTACTTTTATCTTTTCTTCATCGCCAATTTTATTTAATATAATTTCATTATATAGTACCATCCAGTAATTCCGCTTACTATTCGCCCTTGTATTGCAACTATTACATAACGTAATTAAATTATTTAGTTTACAATTCTTCTTGTCATAGTCAATATGATGTGGGACTAAACGTGTTCCCCGACCCCAACAATCAGGATT
>Ga0180732_1001197_pt1 | contig 16922 bp, 21 predicted proteins | sample KR11_01MetaG_FD_148674 | JGI IMG/M metagenome (GOLD analysis project Ga0180732, IMG submission 148674) | Groundwater microbial communities from the Olkiluoto Island deep subsurface site, Finland - KR11_0.1 MetaG | ecosystem: Environmental > Aquatic > Deep subsurface > Groundwater | place...
AAGGAGAAGACGACTATGAAAAAATCCGATGTGATCCTGGCGCTGTCCGAAAAGGAGGGTCTTCGGGAACAGGAGGCCTTTGAAATCGTAAACCTGGTATTTTCGGGTTTTACGGAAACCCTCCGGAAGGGCGGAAGGATTGAAATCAGGGGATTCGGGAGTTTTACAGTCCGTGACTATCCTTCCTATCTGGGGAAGAATCCGAAAACCGGGAAACGCGTCGAGGTTGACCCGAAGAAATTACCCTATTTCAAGGTCGGGAAAGAATTGAAGGAAAGCGTCAACAGGGGTAATAAGTAAAGCATTATCCGGTTCAACGCCGGTAGGGAGGCTGCCGTATGGAAGGCCGGAGCGATTGTTGTCCCTCTCAGTCCCCTGTATACCCCGTCTGAGCTCGAGTGGTCTCTAAACGATGTAGAGGCTGAGGTAGCCCTGGTCGGATCGCTGTGGTACAAGACCGTCAAATCTTTCCAGCCGCGCACCAAGCTGCGTCTGACAGTGACGACCGACCTGGATACGTACTCGCAGCCGGCCAGGAAGAAGGAGGGAGGGGAGGTCGAACTCGAAGAGGGCGACCGCTGGTGGAGTGACCTCATTGAGAAACACCTGGGGTCCGCAAGGCCGGATGTCGAAATCGCTATAAACGATACGGCCGTCATACTCTTCAGCGGGGGCACTACGGGCTCACCCAAGGGCGTGATGGGCAGCCACCATTCGCTGATCATCACTGGCATGCAAGCGACCTCCTGGTTCCGGGGGCTGGCAACGCCGTGGGAGGACAGGATGCTGGTGCCTCTGCCTCTTTTCCATGCGTTCGGTATCTACTCGGCCTTTGGCGTTGCCTTAATGGACCATCTGACCATGGTGCTGATCCTCAACCCCCGGGACGTGAAGAATGTGGTCGAAACGATCAGGGACTTCAAAGTTGCGACCATGGCGGTATCTCCCACGATGCTCATTGCCATACTTAACTATCCCGACCTGAAACCGGACGATCTCAAGTCCTTACGGCGCACCGCTTCGGGGGCGGCGCCGCTCATGACAGAGACCAAACTGAGATGTGAAGAGCGGATAAGCGGTCCAATAACCGAGGGATATGGGTTGACCGAGGGCACGCTGGCCATGACGGCGACGCCAGCCAGGGGTGTGTGGAAGCAGGGCTCTGTGGGCATTCCCATGCCGGACGTTGCGATACGCGTGGCGTCACCGGGATAAGGTGAAGGAGGTGTGGCGGTCCTATCGCAAGGAGGCGATCGGCGTCGGGATCATGAGTCCGTCGGGGTACGTGCTGATCTTTTTCGCGCTGACCCTGGCTCCGGTGAGCCACGTGGCGCCGGCGCGGGAGATCAGCATCCTGATAGCCGCCATCCTCGGGAAAAAGCTCCTCGCCGAGGGGGCCGCCGGTCACCGCCTTCTCGGGGCGGCGGCGATGACCATCGGTCTGATCTGCCTCGCGCTCGGATAGGCGGACCCGGGAAGACCTGTCGCAACCGTTTTACCTCACATCAGAGCCGAATGATCTCCATACGGTGGTTTGCCTCCGGGTGACTCGCCGACGGTCCTTCCGTCAGGATCGCGAGTTCGCTCTCCAGCTCGTGGCGCCGCATCCAATCCCGCACATACCCGTTCCAGTCTCCGGGGTGATCGGTCTGGTGCTGCGGATAGATCCCGCCGCTGAAAAGGAGTTTCTGGCAGGTCGCCTCCTGGGAGCTCACTCCCACGATCCACACGGGGAGTTTAAAGCGGGCGATAGAGCGGGCCGTATGGCCGCTATGGGTTGGCACAAATACAGCTGCCGGGGAGATCCGCTCCAGGGTCGCCTCGACACTCAAGGCGATTATATCCGTGAGACTGACCGGATCATCGCGGAGATGGTTCAGGAGGTCATCCTTGAACCCGACGCGGGAGCGGTGCGGCTCCGTCGCAGCGGCGATCTTCGCCAGCATGGCCACAGCCTCCACCGGATATTTGCCCATTGCCGACTCTTCCGAGAGCATGACGCAGTCCGTGCCGTCGAGCACCGCATTGGCCACATCGGTCGCCTCCGCCCGGGTGGGGCGCCGGTTGTCCGTCATCGATTCCAGCATCTGCGTGGCGGTGATGACCGGTTTTCGCGCCCTGTTTGCACTGTGGATGAGCCGTTTCTGAACGACGGCAATCTGCTCGATCGGTATTTCCACCCCGAGATCCCCGCGCGCAACCATGATACCGTCCGCCGCTGCGAGGAGTTCGTCCATATGCTTCAAGGCATTGGCACGTTCAATCTTCGCTATCAGTAAAGGATTGTAACCCAATGCGGATGCGGCGTCCCGGATGGCGACCATATCCACAGCGCTCTCCACGAAGGATTGGCTGACCGCATCCACCCTCTGCGCAGCGGCAAAGTTCAGGCATTCACGGTCGCGATCGGTGAAAGCGCTGATCCCGAGGTCAATGCCGGGAAGATTGAGGCCTTTACGGGAGCGTAATTCCCCGCCCACGAGGACCCGGCAGGTGACCTCATGACCTTTTGCTTTTATGGTTTCGAGTTGGATGAGGCCGTCGTTCAAGAATAAGACGTCGCCGGGCCTGACCACCTGGGGAAGACCGGAAAAGCTTACCGAAACCCGCTGGGCGTCTCCGACGATTGCCTGGGTCGTGAGGGTGAAAAAGGACCCCGGCAGCAACTCAACGGGTTCAGCGGACAGCTGGCCGATCCGTATCTTCGGACCGGGCAGATCGGCCAGGATGGCAATTCTCCGTCCCACGGCACGGGCGGCGGCGCGGAGGTTGTCGATCGCCTGCTTGTGGCCCTGAAAATCGCCGTGCGCGAAATTGATCCGGGCCACATTCATTCCGGCCTTGATCATTTCTTCCATGACCGCTTGGGATGCCGATGCCGGTCCGATGGTGGCCACAATTTTGGTTTTCTGTTTCGGGAGTGTCATGACCCGTTTACTCCTTGCTATCCCGGTATTCGTGTGCGGCCCTCGACATAGGCGCGATCCTCCTTCAGGTCCGGACCGTCCGCCGCCGCCGTGGCGAGCTCATCACAACGCTCATTTTCCGTTTGACCGGTGTGCCCGGGGACCCAGATGAACTGCACCCGGTGCGAGTCGCAAAGATCCAGGAGCTGCTCCCACAGGTCACTGTTCTCGGCAGCTCCGCTCTTTGTGCGCATCCAGTTGTTGGCCCGCCATTTGCGGGCCCAGCCCTTGTTGATTCCGTTGACCACGTAGCGCGAATCGCTGTGCAGGATCACGTCGGCAGGGGGTTTCAGTGCTCTGAGCGCGGCAAGGCAGGCCATCATCTCCATGCGGTTGTTTGTGGTCGCTCGGAACCCCTCGGAGAGCTCGATCCGCGCTTCACCCGCAATAATGATGACGCCGTATCCTCCCGGTCCCGGGTTTCCTCGGCAGCCACCGTCGGTATACACGACGATCTTCTCAGGCGAGAGGCCGGGGAGGGGAAATCTCGGTGAGGTTGTCTTTCCGGACGCGGTCCGGGCCGCGTCCGGTGTCGGATTCTCAAGCCACCGCTGCGCCTCGGGCAGGGAGGCGAACTTCCTGTACAGCGCCCCGGCAAACCCGCGGATCCGCTCCTCGGCGCCTTCAGGGCCGAACCAGGTTGTGTAGATGCCTGGCTGCATCCCTCTGGCGACGGCATAGTATTTCTGGGATTTTCCCATGCTTTGCCCTCTCGACGGGCGCCGATGCATGGCGCCGACGCCCACGTCCCCTGTCCCGGTTTAGGACCATAAACCCGGGTCAAGCCATTTCATTTGCGTACGGTTTGGTATGCAAACGGATCGTCCGGATATCCCCGGATCAGGTGTGCTCCGCTATTTCTATACGGGAATTTTCGGGACCGCGAATGAAAGCAATCCTGAGGCCTGGCCGCATCGTAACCGGTTCCGTGGTAAATTCCGCTCCCCGCTTCTTCAACTCGGCAACCGCTTCATCCATATTTTTTACCAGAAGCCCGAAGTGGTCCAGGCCGAGGTAACGCCCGGGAGGACACTGCGGCAGATCATCCTCGGGCGCCGCCCGGAAAATGTAGATGGCCAGGCCATTGAGGTCAACGTCGATCCGGGGCTTTCCGTCGGGTTGAACGGTCTCGATCACTTTTGCATCGAACATCCGGCGGTAATACTGAGCCGCGGCCTGTGGATCCCTGCTCACCACATGAAGGTGATAGAATTGATAGGTTGGTGCCATGGAGTCCTCCTTGTTTCGTAAGGATGTATTTTTATGAAGCGAATGTACGAAAAGCAACGTCGTGTGTCAAGGGATTACGGATATTTCCCTGGGGGATGCCGCCTCACCCGGTATGGTCTTTCAGTCGAAAACTTTCACCGTCATAGGAGAGGACCATTTCCGTGTCCCCCGTCTCATTCCCCGCCGGCGACTCCAGGCTGAATTTCTCGCCGAAATAAATCTTCCGGGCAATCTCGGATCGTGAGATCGTATCGGGATCTCCCTCTACCAGGATGGAACCCTCATTGACGATATAGGCCCGGTCGCAGACGGAAAGTGTTTCACGCACATTGTGATCGGAAATGATCACCCCGATTCCCTTGGCCTTCAGCTTACCGATGATACTCTGAATGTCCGCCACGGCCAGGGGGTCAATCCCGGCGAAAGGCTCGTCGAGGAGGATATACCTTGGCGATGTCACAAGCGCCCGCGTAATCTCCACCCGCCTCCTCTCGCCCCCCGAAAGGGAGTAGGCGCGGTTCTTTGCCAGCGGGGTCAGATCCAGTTCTCCCAGCAGTTCCTTCAAACGTTCCCGGCGCTCCTGATGGCTCAGATCCAGTGTCTCCAGGATAGCCAGGATGTTCTCCTCCACGGTCAGCTTTCTGAAGATGGAGGGCTCCTGGGGAAGGTAATTCAATCCCTTCCGCGCCCGGATATACATAGGGCAGCGGCTTACATCTTCGCCGTCGATGAGAATCTGGCCGTCATCGGGGCGGATCAATCCCACGATCATATAGAACGTGGTCGTTTTTCCGGCCCCGTTGGGGCCTAAAAGACCCACGACCTCGCCGGGATAAATCTCCAGATTGACACCGTTGACCACCCGTTTGCCTCCGTAGACCTTGATCAAACCCGTCGCCGACAGTTTCCCTGCACCCGCCCCGAGGCCTGGACCGGTCCCTGTGTCATAACCGTATCCAGGCCTTGACTCCCGGCCTGCCTGCAGCCCCGCTCGCTGCGCCTGCTCCGGGAGATAGGTCCGATGATCTGTCTGACGCCGCTTTTTTCTTATCACCATGACGGAACAACCCGACAGAAGGTCATGCACGGCAAGCTTGTCTTTCCGAAATGCTGCCATGATGAAGCCGATTCCGGCCGTCAGCAGCGTCAGGAGCTTGACCAGATGGCGCACGAGGGTAGAGACGGCGCCTGCGCGCCGGCCATTGCGGTCAAAAACACGGATGTCGAAGAGGAGTTTGCCCATCGTTGCCTGCAGCGGCGTCGCTTCCAGTATAAGGTTGTAAAGAAAGAGGAAAATGAAAAAGCCTGGGATCACCTGCTGGAAGATATCAAACACCAGGTCGCTTTCCAGATAGTCGAGGGTCTTCACAGCACCCACATACACGAGCGCGTAGAGGACGAGACAGAGCAGGAAATCTGCTGTGCCTGCACCGAGGCGCCGCCAGAAACCGGCCGGGGTCTTCATGATCCTGCCGTCCGGGGATGGGTGGTCGGGGGTTCTGAAAGGCTTGGGCGCATCGACAGTGACCTCCCGGACAGGCAGGTCGGGATGACTGCCCATGGCGACACCGAGGGTCACCGTTGTTTTCTTTTCCATTTTTACCCTTCTATTTACGTTTCTATCGTGGAAAAATCGCGATAGTCCAATAATCTATTGATAAGGCATTGCTTTTTCACCCGGGGAGTATACGAAGAACAACAGGGTGTGTCAATTGAATTTTGGCGCAGGGTACGGTCAAACCTCTGCATCGAGGTCTTCACCGCAAGTCGGCCCCTCGATATGCGGCTTTCCTTGATCCTGTTGCCCATACCACTTTTCTCTGAGATAGAGGGAGGGCACCTCTGTATTGACTTTAAGGCAGAAGACGTCAGGTCGGTTATAGTGTCCGGCCAGGTCGTGGATGAGCTTTTCTTCCACGGACCGTTCCAGGTCCAGATCGGCATAAAGAATACCTTCCTCATGTCCCAACGGCCCTAGAAGCAACTCTCCGTTCGGTGAAATGACGGAAGATCCGCCTGACAACTTGTCATTGGCCAGGAACTTTTTGTCTTCTTCCGTATAGGCGAGCATCGCTTTCATTTCATCGTTCATACTGCCCACACAGTTTAGAATGTAGGCTTTCGACATAAATGCGCAGCCTCGTCCTGCCATAACCGCCCGGTCGGCCCTGTTCAGCATTTTTCGGCCCGGCAGATTTGGCCATGATATGATCAAAATCATCGTCCCTTCTGCAATAAGGGTGAAAAGGGAGAGGGGATTTGAACTCTCACCGCAGATCAACCCGGCAATCCTTCCGAATTCCGTATCGAAAGCCCTCAGTGTGTCACCAAAACCTCCTGTATGAACCAGTTTCTCTCCGACAGTCGGAGTAAGTTTTTGGTGCTTACCCATAATTTCTCCGCTCGAACTAATAAAAAGCTGGGAATTAAACATTGTTCCAAAAGTCCCCGATCTTTTTTCGCAGAGACCCATCACAACATAAGCGTCGACCTCTTTTGCCGCTTGACAGAGTGCTTCAGTTTGAGGCCCGGGTATTTCCACGGAGTTTTTAAAAAGCCGCAAAGCCATATCACGACTGGTTGGTCCGGTTGCCGGATGGAAATGATACCAGAGCGGGTGACCTGGGATAAATCCTTCCGGGAAAGCGATGAGTTTGGCTCCGGCTTGTCCCGCTTCCCTGATAAGACAGGTCGTGAACTTCACCAAAAGCATTGAAATCCGTTTCATCGGACCTACTGAAAACGGACGGTACTGATGTGCCTCAACTGGCCGCGACTGCGCCCGACCACGGCGACAGCACGTCGGTGATCCCCTGGAATTCACCGCCGGCAGTGTCGTGCAGCACTGCGCTGGGACACGCGAAATTGGTCGGATATACGACAAGTTCGGTTGCGTTGACGGGATACTTTGCCGCGAGTGCGTTGCGGACTGCCTCGGGTAGGCGCGGATCGACTCCGACCGTATCGCCGCCGCTCGCATCGATGCGCGGCTGGTGGAACGCGTCTTCGAGTGCCATGCCGTGATCGATCAAAAACGACGCAATCTGGAACACGGCCGGCATGATTTTGCGTCCGCCTGAGGCGCCGATCGCGAACCACGGCTGATCGCCGCGGCGCACGATCACCGGGCACATGTTGGTGAGCGGGCGTTTGTTCGGCGCGAGGCTGTTGGTCGAGCCTGGCCGCGGATCGAACCACATAATGCCGTTGTTCATCAGGATCCCGGTCTGCGGCAACACCACTTTGGATCCGAATACCGACAGCAGCGTTTGCGTGACGGCCACCATGTTGCCGTCGCGGTCGGCGACGTTGAAATGCGTGGTCGACGACGGATCACGCGCATCGCTGGTGTCTCCCATCGTTTGCAGCCGCTCGGCGTAAGCGTCGCGCAGTACCCTCGCATAAGCGACGAAGGCATCGGCGTGCGGTCCGCCGGTTTGAAATTTCACGCCACCCAGTGCTTTGAGCGTATGTGCCAGGGCGGGGCCAGCGGTGAGGCCGTCGGCAAGAGCGACGCGTGTGCCGCGGTAATCGACCTCGAGCGGAGCGACGAGCCGCGCGGCATAGCGCCTGAGATCGTCGGCACTGATGATGCCGCCCACTGCCGCCATGTCCTGAAGCAGCGCGCGCGCGACTTCGCCCTCGTAGAAGTCGCGCCTGCCGCCACGCGCGAGTTGGCGCAGCGTGCCGGCAAGCCCTTTCAGAATCAGTCTTTCCAGCGGTGCGCCGGGCGCGGTGACCGGTGGCATGCCATGTGGCAGCCAGACCTCGCGCGTGCTCGCGTAGCGCGACAGCTCGCGCGCCATGGTCGCGGCCTTGAGGGTCAGGAACCAATCGACCGCGATGCCCTGCTCGGCGAGCTCGATCGCAGGTTGCAGCAATTCGGCGAACGCGCGCGTGCCGAAGCGCTCCAGCGCGAGGCCGAGTCCGTCGACGTGGCCGGGAACCGCGAACGACCGCGGCCCGTGCACGTTGCGGTCGCCTTTCACGCTTGGCCATGTGAACAGATCGGTAGTGAACCCGCCGGTAAGCGGGTAGTCGGCGGGGTCAAGCCTACGTGGCGAGATCGGGCCGAAATCCACCACCTGCACGTGTTTTTCGCCCGCAAGGTAAATCAGCATGAAGCCGACACCACCGAGACCGCAGTTCCAGGGCTCGACTGCCGCCAGCGCAAAGCTGGTGGCGATCGCCGCGTCGACGGCGTTGCCGCCGCCCGCGAGCACTTTAGCGCCGGCTGCCGCGGCGATGCGGTTCTGGCTGGCGACGACGCCGTGGCGCGAACGCGCGAGTGGTTTGCGCACGGTCCAGTTCTGCACGAGATGTTCGAGGCTCATTTGATTTTCACTGCAGCGCCCTTCGCCGCTGATTCCAGTACCGCTTCCAGCACCGCCACGCCGTGCATTTCGTCGCCGCCTACGACTGCGAGCGGGCGCTTGTCCTTGATCGCGTCCGCGAAATTCTCGAGTTCGGCGCGCTCCGTGCTGACATGCGGGAAAGCGATGGTCTGCGGCTTTTGATGCACGGTCAGATTTTGCGGGTCGATGAAACACACGCGCATCCCCCAGGTGGTCAGGTGTTCGACATCGCCGACCTCGGCCCAGCCCTTGGAGCCGAAGACCTGCATGCGCCAGGTTTCAGCGGTGGCGATGAACGTTCCCAGATAGCCGGTCGCGCCATTGCCGAAACGGAACAGCATCGAGGTCGTGTCGTCGATGCCGTAATCCTGCGTGCGCCGGTAGCTTTGCGCAAATATCGTGTCGATCCGGCCAGAGAGATACAGCATCGCATCGACGACATGCACGCCGCGGCCGGTCATGCCGCCGGCCGGGCCTTCCTCGCGATCGAGGCGCCAGTGGTCGGCGCCGAAGCGATACACACTGGGGCCGCAGAAATTGCCCTCGATATGCAGCAGCTTGCCGAGCCGGCCGTCATCGAGCATGCGCCTGATCTCTTGCAGCGCGGGCTGGAACCGCCAGTTGTAACCGACCGCGAGCGTAACCTTGTGCTCGGCGCAAGCCTGGACGCAGGTTTGCGCATCCTGTAGCGTCAAGGTTAGCGGCTTCTCGGTGAACACGTGTTTGCCGGCTTTGGCGGCGGCAACGATCGGTTCGACGCGCTGGGTATGGGGCGTGGCGAGCACGATCGCGTCGATCGAGGGGTCGGCGAGCACTTTTTCGTACGCGTCGTAGAGCGGAAAACCCTGTTTTTTCGCGTAGTCCACGGCCTTGGCGATGGTGCGCGTGGCGCCGGCCACGATGCGGATCCGGTCGCTCTTGCCCTGGATGCTGTTGACGAGGTTTTGTCCCCAGCGGCCAAGGCCGACAATGGCTGCGTTGATCACTTGCTTCCTTTCCTGCCGAACATTAGCGGGTGGCGAGCGGGCAGCGGTATTCTAATCCAATTGTCGAGCGCCTCGGACAGCGAATCCACGGACGCACGGGGCGTGCGTCGCGTAGAATACGTGTTTTGGAGTGAATCCCATGGTCAGAACCCGCTTCGCTCCGAGCCCTACCGGCTATCTTCACATCGGCGGCGCGCTTACCGCGCTGTTCTGCTGGGCGTATGCGCGCAATCGCGGCGGCAAATTCATACTGCGTATCGAAGACACCGATCTGGAGCGCTCGACACAGCAGTCGGTACTGGCGATCCTCGACGCAATGCAATGGCTGGGCTTCGATTGCGACGAGGGACCATTCTATCAGATGCAGTGCCTCGCGTGCTACCGCGAACTCGATTGAATTGATAAGAACTCGTTTTTACGTGGGTTGAGGATACGGGAAGCGGTCTTGTATGTCAAGAAGATTTTGTCACAACATATTGTGTTAAGAAATAAGGAAGGCAGCGACGGCGTTTCGCTGGGTTTAAGCGAAAGAGATGCGGATTTTGGTGATTCGGTGAAACCGAGAGGGGTTTTTGAGGCCATTTTAAAGCAGGTATTTCCATGTGCCTCCATTTCTTTTGGCGTCTTATATATGGGCATCCCAAGGGTAGTCGGGATTACCACAGGCTGCATTCTCCCCAAAGATGACTCTGACTATGATGTTTACGCAGTAAACGCTGGCATCGATGAAATTCTTGCCAATTGTTTTTGATTGATTTAAGGTTCATGTGCGAATCCTTACGGAAGGAAAGGCCAATGCCTCTGCTTCTGATGCGGTCAATTGTTTCGTTTTCATCCGAAATGGTAATGTATGGATTGCAAATTTTGACGGGGAAGATGTTAGGCAGATTACCTTCTCAGGAAAGGATGCTTCACCAGTTATCTCACCGGATGGAAAATGGATTTTATACCACTCAGGCTCAGATGAGCGCACTGGTTTTGGGTGTCTTTACGTGGTTCCTTTTACGGGGGGAAAGCCACAAAGGCTTTCGCTACAAGGTATGGAGGGAGGAGAACACCCCTATTTCTCTCCTGACGGCAGGTTCATTGCCTACCAGCACAGCGGAAGCGATGTGTTGAAAATGGGAGATGAAACATCATGAAGTCTTACCGGAAAGAATTGTGGTTCAACATCCCTTCTCGGAGAGGGTTCGTCAACATTACGGATCAGGTGGATCGATGCCTGAAGGAAAGCGGCGTGATGGAAGGCTTGATTCTTGTCAACGCGATGCATATCACGGCTTCCGTCTTCATCAACGACGACGAACCGGGATTGCACAAGGATTATGATGAATGGCTTGAAAAGCTTGCTCCGCATGAGCCTATTTCAAAATATCGACACAACAGGACGGGTGAGGACAACGGTGACGCTCATCTGAAGAGACAGATCATGGGTCGAGAAGTCGCTGTGGCTGTTACGAACGGCAAGCTGGATTTCGGACCTTGGGAGCAAATCTTCTATGGTGAGTTTGATGGGAGGAGAAAGAAGAGGGTTTTGGTGAAGATCATCGGGGAGTGATTTTGTTGTCTGCATTGTATCGAATATCCTGCCTTTTGACACGGTAGAATCCCTTGAACTGAACTTTCTCCATGCAAGATGACAGATATCATGTTGATTCTGATTGGAGCTGCGGGGACACAGGGGTTTTACAGAAGATTGTTATTCTCGGCGATCGAGGGTCGGGGTGCTTATTAACGGCCTCTCGAACGGTAGGAAATAATCAGGGGTGTTTTTATCGAATTCTCTCCGTCTTGTTTGTTATTTTTTCCCTTGACATACTTTTATCATAAAAAAGCAATTTCTTTTCAATCAGAACATCAGACTTTTGAGATCAAATCCTGGTCAACGATGTATGAAAAACCCTTCACATTGATGTATGAATAGTTATACAAATCTTAGTTAACCTTTAGCTCGAAAGGTTGCAAGTTGGCTTTTTTAGGGTCATTTATAGATATCCCTTCTCTGGTATGGTAATTGCTATATTAATTACGATTTTAAATTTATTTATGAGGCAACTGGCAGATATGATCAAGCGGTACATGTTGTTCATGGGTTGTGTCATGCTGGTGTCAGCCTGCGCATCGAAAAGGCCGCCGGTCGTACAACAGCCGGAATCCCGGCAAAAGGCGTATCAAAGGCCCTATACTGTGCTGGGCAAGCGGTATGAGCCGTTGCAAACCTACGTGGGGTTTGTTCAGACCGGGATCGCAAGCTGGTACGGCGAAGATTTTCACGGCAAAAAAACGAGCAATGGCGAAACCTATGATATGCATGCCATGACCGCGGCGCACAAGACACTGCCTCTCGGTGTTTTCGTCAGGGTGAGGAACACTGCCAACGGCAATGAGGCCATCGTGCGTGTCAATGATCGGGGGCCGTTTGTAAAAGAAAGGATCATCGATCTGTCCTATTCAGCGGCCAAGGTGCTCGGAGTTGCTATTGCGGGAACAGCGTCGGTGAGGATCGAGACGCTGGGGTACCAGGGAAGCGGCACAGATCAGTATACGGCACTGGAGAACTATGATGCCGGCAGTTATACCGTCCAGATAGGTGCGTTTACCGATCCCAAGAATGCAGAAAGGCTTTCCGAGAAAATGAAAAAGGTATATGGTTTCACGGAAATTAGATCAGCATGGGTGAGAGGGGATCACTTCTATCGCGTATATGTTGGTAAACATGCGTCGTTAAGGTCTGCTGAAACGGCAGAGAAGAACTTAGAGGAGCATGGATATCCAGGCAGCTTCGTGGTGTCACTCGACTAATGGCATCTATGCTGTGCGCATCATTACCCGATACAAGAGCGGTATGCCCTTTTTTCTTGAGCGGAAAAAATCTTAATTCAACCTTGCATCTTTCAACCAGAACTGCTCAAGAGAGATCAAGGGAAAAAAGAAATGCCCCGTCTGTTGGTGTACACAACTGTTGGGTGGTGAACTTTCATCAAAACTGAGGATTACCGATCGAAAGAGAGTAACGTTTAAATTAGCGGTGGCTGTCTGCCATCCGCTGGATTGGTTGGTATATGAAAATGGTTCTAACTTTATCAGTAAAACCTGACATGCTTTGATCGAGAGGCTGTGTTCGATTCAATTACTCATCTGGACGCATTAATTTGCCGATCGGCTTGTTTGGCAAAGACGTATGAAAAGGGTATCGCTATCAGGTCTCCAATAATATACAGCAAATATAATAACATGTAATATTGAGTAGGTCGGAAACTTCGCTGCCACCAGAAGCGGAAGAATGACACCTATGAACCAGACCACCTTATAGCTCAGTTGGAGTAACAGAACGGGAGCAAATTTGAGAGGAGACCGCAAGCCTAATATGGACAGAAGCGCGAATGAAAAGTATACGCTACCGGTGACACCGAAAACGATTGGATCTTGACTTGGCCAGCCGAATATTGATCGCATGACATCAGGCATGATAATTATTCCCAACCCGAATCCGCCTGCGCCCACAATGGTATAGATATACATTGCCTTGAGCCAACCCCATCGGGTTGAATATCAGCAATTTGAAGAGTTTTCACGGGATCCATAAGCCACTGTCTAGCCCTGCTCCCCATAAGTATTCCAGCTGGCTTGAAAAGTAGATTCAATATCTTTGAATTTCCTAATTTCTCTGTATTCATTTTCTATCCCTAAGTGATCATGTTGCAATTACGTATTTATATCTATTACAGATCGCCTAACGCCGCGGTTAAGTGGGCGGCAAAGGAGCGCAGCGGATTTGCCGATCCATCTTCAACCGCTTGTTGGGCAATCATGTTTGTTTCCTATAGTGTCTCTTGCCCCCTTCTTTCGTTCCATTTTCATATGATACTATGTGCTCTTTCCCGAGAGTTCAGATCGTAATACTTCGATCTGAACTTCGAGTTCTTTATAGAATGGCAACAGTCGTTCCTCAGTGTGATTCATCTCTTGAATAACTTCTGTTGGTATCGATTCATCGAGCCACCTATGCCAGAGATCAACGAATCTGTTGAACTCAGAGTACCAAATTATAGTAGATGGATTCGCTAACCAAAGGTTCTCAGAGAAGATTGTTTCCATTTTGTCGTATAATGGAATCAATTCTTCACGTAATTGCCTGTTATTGTACATTATTGATTTCTTAAACGGTTCAAAGTACTTTTCGTGATCCAAGAATGGTTGTGGGTGTTCATCACAGATCTTGCGCCAGGCGGGATCTGATGCTTTGGATATTTCGTATCTCAATTCACTTTTCGCCCGTATTCTCTTGGCACAACCAATTAATGGAGAATAGAAGTATTTCAATTGTTTCTCAATAAATTCTAGTCTCTTTTGTCTCTTTAGTTGCCCTATGCCATATCTGTAACCAAGATACCCTGCGAATAGCGTCATTGCCGAGGGTAGTACGATTTTCAAAAGATCAATGAGGTTATTCAGTATTTGGGCAACAAACTGATCCATTTTCGTAGCTTCCTCTTGCAATTCAACAATGAGCCTCAGGCTACCCAGTTTCATTTTGTAAAGATAACATGTAGCGATAAGCAGACGACGTTGGGGCATGGCGCCTCAGCTTTGTAAGAACAATGGGTTGCCCACAACCCACACGGCAAACAGCGGGACACTTGAAGCGCTAACAAGACGCTGAACTGAACCAACTGCCGCCTCAACCCCAAAGATGCGTGTAAATGCTTGGTAGTCCGACCAACCGGCACGCTCCTGACTGAAGGAATGAACCAGAAGGACGGCCGCTGCAGCGTGATATTGCTCACCTGTTATGATGGCAGACGCGGCGCGATGAAGAAGCTGATAGCGGACGTAACCTGCAGGCACAGTGCCGAGGCCGAGCGAGCGAAGGAGAAAACTCAGACGCTCCTCTTTGCCGGGCGAAGCTTCGTTGCGCCACTCATTAAGGGTGGGACCGAAGGATTCGCTTACCTTGCCCTCAACCATGATGGACACCGGTCCTGACGAGGAACGCGCCAAAACAAAGATGTCGTTCTGTGAGGCACGCGCTCCGCCGGACAATGGTACTTTGAACTCTGGCACTGCGAGAAGTGGAATGAGGTTTGCGAGCGCAGGCTCAGTGCTCCGAGTAAATGGCAAGCTAACCTCAGAAGGGAAGCCGTCTGCTGCCTCCCAGCTATGCGCCAAAGTGCGGGCAGAGTAGCCGGACTTCCAATGCTTTACCGGGTCAGCAAGCAATGCCTGCCAGTCTTGTGGCCCTGAAGTGAATGCAAGAATACGTGGCATGGTCCTACTCTCCTTTAGTCCGAACAGTGTATATATGTATCCGTATAAAAACCCAAACACCGCAATATTTGCCGTATAAGACGCCTACAGATATTATTAATTTTCTGTTATAAACATCATGTTATCTAATACTTACGTATGAACATTGTTTTTATCATGGTGTTTTATACGGATCGGTATAAAATCCCCCCGCAACTTCATCATTTGTAATAAAATACCCCGCTCTCTTTTCGAAATACGGGGTCTGGGGTCATCCGTCCATGGTACCCTCACGGTTTGGGGTTAGGTATCATATGACGATTGCAATATCAATGTAATTCTCGTAACTTTTACGCTAATAAATCTACGATGTCAAGGTCGCATAAAACGTATCTGGCTGTCACGATGTTCCTCTTTCAACCTCTTCCTCCCGATAATACGCCATAGCCAGCTCCAGCAGCCTTATGAAGTATTTTGCCAAACAAGTCTTTTTTTCATACCCCTTTGTCATTATATCTGGATCGGGTATTATTCCCAATTACTTCTTCCTATAAACATTCAACCCGATCTTCGCCTCTTCATGCCCATCAACGGCAATATTTCCTTCTGTCGATGCAATGATAATGGTCTTCCCTGATGATGACGGACCAAAGTCTTTCGTCAGATTAACTTTAATGGTCAGGATATTGCCTTCAACTTTCATCTCAACGTTCTTCATGGTTATCCTCCTCGTGGATATAAATATAAGTTCAGCTTAACACCCCCGGCTCAGGTGTCAACAAAAAAACTTCTTGACAATAGAACGATTGTTCTATATGTGGGAACCATGAAAGAAAAACGAACTATCCAGACAGTCCAGAAATCCATTGCCGCCTTCTCCCGAGAAAAGCGCCGTATGCCATCCTTTGCCGAGATGGTGGGCCTTCTCGGGGTCAGATCTAAGAGCGTCGTCAATTTCTGGATCGACAAGCTCATTGGGGCCGAGATTCTGGAAAAGGACGACAAGGGCCATCTGAAATTCAAGAAGAGCTCGTTTGCCATCCCGCTGATCGGATCTGTTCAGGCCGGTTTTCCATCAACGGAGGAAGAAGCCCTCTGCGACATTATATCGATGGATGAATATCTGGTGACAAAGCCTGATTCATCTTTTCTTTTGAAGGTCAGCGGGGATTCCATGATCGGAGAAGGAATCATGGAGGGAGATCTGGTCATTGTCGAGAAAGGCAAGCAGCCGAGAAACGGTGATGTTGTGATCGCAGAAGTGGACGGGGAATGGACCATGAAATATTTTAAAAAGAAGCGCGGCCAAGTTTATCTTGAAGCTGCCAATCCCCAATACCCCATCATCAGACCCAAAACAGAATTACGACTGGGAGGTGTTGTAACTGCTGTGATCCGGAAGTACCATCAATAAATATTCGATACCCAGAGGACAAAACAATGAAGACAGTTCCAGTAAGAGCGGCATCATCCATCACAATCAGGCAACGAAGCTTGGTACAGTTCAAAATCGCTGATAGAAAGAGCCTTCTCAGACACTTTAAGCATTTCATTGAATCGACCGATTGGGAGGAGCGATATCTCTGCAATCACTGGATTGACAAGATGTGCCTTGGTGGTATTGTTGTTTCCATTATTTATTTTCTCCCTCTTTTAATGTCCATCATTTGGGCGATGTAGAGGAACAGGAGAAATACAAAGACAATGGCCAATCCTGATCATCCGGTTAATTCATCAAGCTTTCTTAAAACAGGATCATTCACCAAAAATATATTGGTAGTTTCAGTCTCATCATCAAAAATGAGAACTGCCGATCCGGTTTCAAGTTTGTATTTTACATGCCTGAATTTCGTTTCCGTAGGAACCTCTTTTTCGCCATAATCGGTCCCCTCTCTGGAAATAAATTCTTCAATAACTCCCTGTAGAGCCTTATGACTGAGTTTATTGACTGGAATTCTATGGATTGCCATTTAAACTTGCCCCACCTGCTTTCATCATGCGTTTCTCAAAAGCAGCCGTCTTTTTGATTCCCCAACTGATTTCGGCTTTAAAAAAAGCATTCCCGTGCATTACTTGGAACTGTTTATGACCGTGATCTGATCATTCAGTGTCCAGAAATCATAGATGTAGCCAATACC
>Ga0180732_1001198_pt1 | contig 16918 bp, 17 predicted proteins | sample KR11_01MetaG_FD_148674 | JGI IMG/M metagenome (GOLD analysis project Ga0180732, IMG submission 148674) | Groundwater microbial communities from the Olkiluoto Island deep subsurface site, Finland - KR11_0.1 MetaG | ecosystem: Environmental > Aquatic > Deep subsurface > Groundwater | place...
TTTGTTATCAGGTTAGAGCAATGTTTTCATTGATTTTACTGCAAAAATATTGAAAATCACTGGAATTTGGAATTGTGCCAGTTAAAAGACCTCAGATACACAAATGAAAATCCTCTCCATCGTCGGCGCCCGCCCCCAGTTCATCAAATGCGCCCTGCTCTGAGCTCTCGGTGCCCTCTGTGGCTGATCATCCGTCCTGCGCCACACATTTATTGCAATATCACCATAAATATCCCGGCGCCTATCTGACCCCCATGCAACCATAACATCTAAAAAAATACAGATCATCACTATATTTATACCCCATCAAAATAAATAAGAAACCCGTGTTATTCGAACACCTCATCTACTCAACAGCCATCGCAATCATAGCAGGCATGGTCTGGTATAAGTACACAGGCAGAGACCCCTCCTGGATCATCATAGCCAGCGCCTTTGCCCCCGACTTCGATGCATTCGCCGGGGAACTTATAAAGAAATTAGATCTGAACATCCTCACCGCTCCCATCAGGCACGGGGATTTCCATAACATAGCCTTCCTGCTGCTCTTTGCCTGCGCGGCGGCGCTTGTGCTGAGGTTGGCGGGCATGAGGTTCGGGGATTCGTTCCTGTTCGCAGGGATTGGGTTCGGGGCGCATATTTTTGAGGATGCTCTGGTGTTCGAAACGGGGTATGCTTTTTTCTGGCCGATATTTGCTCAAAAATTCGGTATCGGAATAATTGAGTATAAACCTGATTGGTATGGAGTTGCAAATACAGAAGTGCTTATTTTGGGTTTGATTACAGTTCTATTAAGTGGGGTCATTCGGGTTGCATATGAAGGGAAAGGAGGGATAAAGAGGATTGCTAAAGCGGTTGGGGTGGCAGCAGCGTTGTTGATATTGATGATTATGGTATCTGGAATTTTGGACTTAAAGGTTATGGAAGATGTTAATTCTCGAATCAACACTAAAGTTGGATATATTGATTCCTGGTCATATACACAAAATGCCTCATGGGATTCTACTGTTTTTCATAACGGGAACTACTCAGCAAAACTCGATAATTTAATAAACGAAAGTATTATATCAGGAGTTTGGACTAGTTATAAAATTCCTGTTAAGCCGAATACTTTATATGTTTTTTCAGCATGGGGCAAGACTGAATCTGTAAGCAAAAGATCCCCTGAAATAAGAATTGTAGAATTGAATGCTTCAATGAAAAAAATAAATTCAACCGCTCTTATATTCAGCAAAGGAACCAAAGATTGGACATGGAATCAGTTAAAATTCAAATCCGACTTAAATACAACGAAGATTTATGTGTATGCATATATTTGGAAAGGTTACGGCACTTTTTGGTTTGATGAAGTGGAGCTGTACGAAGAAGGTGACAATGTAAATCTTATTCCTAACGGTGGACTTGAAAAAAGATAGGAAGAGATTTTATTTCTTGGTTCAAAATATAACTACAAAATCTATAATTATAATAGTATAAATTCAATATAATGTTTGATTACATTGAAAGGTGTGAAAATGAAAATAGTTTCGATCGTCGGCGCCCGCCCCCAGTTCATCAAATGCGCCCCGCTGTCCCGCGAACTGCGCAAAGTTCATCATGAAATTTTAGTCCATACCGGACAGCATTACGACCATGATATGTCAGATATTTTTTTCGAAGAGCTAAATATACCGAAACCAGATTACAACCTTGGGATAGGCTCAGGCAGCCATGGTGAACAGACCGGAAAGATGCTCACTGAGATAGAAAAAGTCCTGCTAAAAGAAAAACCAGACCTTGTGCTGGTGTATGGCGACACGAATTCCACTCTTGCAGGCGCGCTGGCTGCCGTGAAGCTTCACATCAGAGTGGCGCATGTGGAAGCAGGACTGCGCAGCTTTGACAGGAACATGCCAGAAGAGATCAACCGGGTTCTGACAGATCATATTTCAGATATTCTATTCTGCCCCACACAAACCGCAGTGGATAACCTCAGTAAGGAAGGGATCACGCAGGGTGTGCATCTTGTGGGCGATGTAATGCTGGATGCGCTGGAGTATAATAAAACAGTAGCTGAGAAAAAATCGAAAATCCTTGAGGTACTGGGCCTTAAGAAGGATAAGTATCTGGTGATTACCATTCACAGGCCGAGCAATACGGATAGCAGGGAGAATTTGAACAATATCATTAAAGCTCTTCGTGAAATTGGGGAAGCTGTTGTATTTCCTGTTCATCCCAGAACAAAAAAATTCTTGCAGGAATATGGTCTGGATTTTCCTGCGAATGTAAGATTGATGGACCCGTTAGGATATCTGGATATGTTGAAATTAATGGCAGGAGCTCGGAAAATATTAACGGATTCAGGCGGGATACAGAAAGAGGCTTACATGCTGGGAGTGCCGTGTGTTACGCTGAGGGAGAATACGGAGTGGGTGGAGACGCTGGAGGGAGGGTGGAATGTGCTGGTGGGGGGGGCGGGGATTGATATAATGGGAGAGGCTTGATTAACATACAACATATACTTATACTGTCCCGGCGCTCCATCAAAAGCCAATCAGCCACACAGCGCAAAATAAACACAGACGCACGCAAATGAGCATACTATTAACGCGTTTCGTCAACACTATCTTAACCGCGCTGGGGTTGCAAACCCCAGACCCCGGTGAGGCGCCGCCAATGGCGGGGTTTAACATTAAGTATTTACTTGCAAAGTTCCGGCGCACGATATGAACCCGACGCAACCAACAGGCACAAAAGAACAGAGTCTTCAAAAAACGATAGAACACGGATGCCACGGATGACGCGGATGCGCACGGATTTTTTCCATGGAGAAATATTTACACAATATTACTAATAAAAATCCGGCGCACGATATGAACCCCATGCAACCACAACGCACAAAAGAACCAATACCATCAAAAAACCGATAAAACCCAGATACCACAAATACCGCAGCTGCAAGCAAATCCTCCCCTCATCATGCCCCATCGTAAGCACATTTATATACATTTCAATAGTTAAATGTACTAAGGTTAATAAATGAAAATCATAAGTAATACCGATAGCATCGATAACATGAGCAGCACCATCGCAGCGCTGTCCGATTCAGGCATGCCCGGGAATGTGAGGTTGATCAAGCCCCTGGGATATCTGGATATGCTTGTGCTGATGGCTAATGCCAGGAAGATACTGACTGATTCCGGGGGTATCCAGAAGGAAGCTTACATGCTGGGGGTGCCGTGTGTTACGCTGAGGGAGAATACGGAGTGGGTTGAGACGCTGGAGGGAGGGTGGAATGTGCTGGTGGGGGCGGATAAGGGCAAAATATTTGAGGCAATATCTAACATGGCGCCGATGGGTGAACAGCGGAATATCTTTGGTAACTCCAGAGCGAGCGAAAGGATTTTGGATAATTTAAGGGGTGAGATGTAGGTGAAGAAGTGCAAAATGCAATATAAGAAGAAAATGTTTGATATCGAGGAACTTATAATTTGAAATTATCAAGAAAATATAAAATGTTGCAAATTCTTAAAGCATACACATGTTCAACCTGAAATTAAGCAAAACGATGAAAGACGTACAGTGGTCTTTCTTCAGTCTTGTTACAGCTTCTATTTCACATCTGCTGCTCCGGATAGTACTCGGCAGGGAATTGGGGCCTTCTGGACTTGGTTTGTACACTCTTGTATTCACCATCTACATGTTTGGCATGCAGTTCGCAGGATTTGGCATCGGTGCAGCCCTGACCAAATACGTCGCCCAGTACCATGATGACCTAACCAAGATAAGGGAGTACGTCACATCCGGAATACTCGGATCCATGGTTAGTGGAACAGTGATGGGTATATTGCTATACTTGCTCTCCGGTATGATTTCCATTCAGATATTTCATAACCCCGATATGACCGAACTTTTGAAGATCACAGCATTATGCTTTCCGTTCATTGCCATGCAAAAAGCTATTTTTGGTACCCTGAATGGTCTGCGCAGGATGAGATGGTATGCTGTTTTGGAGGTTATTCAAAATGTTTCTGTAGTGGTTACATCCCTTATTCTGGTGATGGTATTCGACATGGGCGTATTGGGGGCTGTGATTGGTTTTGTAGTCCCGACGATAGTTTTGGGAGTTTTGTCACTTACACTTATGGGGGGGTACTTTTCAATTCGGCTGGGAATTCTGCGAACCGTCCTCAGGGAAATATCATGGTTCGGGTTTTATGTTGTACTTGCAAATTCCATAGGGATGATCAGCACACAAATTGACAGCTTGATGATTGGGTACTTTATGAGTGAAATTGACGTTGGATATTATGCGGTTGCAGTGCTTTTTATGAATGGGATTACGTTGCTCCCAAATGCGGTACAGCGGGTAATAAATCCAACAATTGCAGGATATTATGGAAAAAAGGATTATCGTAATATCAGAATTCTGATCAAGGGGACGATGTTCAAAATTTCATTGATCACAATATTCATTGTATCGTTCCTTGCTGTTTTTGGCAAAGTATTGATCGAAGTAATATTCAATAAAGATTTCCTTCCTGCATATATTCCACTTTTGATATTATTGATAGGATATTCATTCTATGCAGCCTATGTGCCTGTAGGGGGTTGTCTTTCAAGCATCGGAAAAGTCAAGATTGTATTTAAGATTAGTTTGTTGTGTGCAATCTTAAATACGTTACTGAATATCATATTAATTCCAAGATTTGGGCTAATCGGCGCTGCAAGTGCCACTTCTGTTTCTTTAGTATTTACGACTTTTATTAATATTTATTTCATAAAGAAATATACATCAAACTATGGAGATTAAATCATGATATTCAAAGAGATTGCACCGATTGTTATAATACTTACATTGATTATCTCTATACTAATCGCTCGAAAAATAAAAAGACAAGATGTTTTTTCAATTGACGGTATATTTGCTGTAATTGGAAGTATTTTGGGAATATTAATTACATCATTAAACGTGATATACAGCAATAATTATCTAATAATGTTGGGGCCACTTCTCACAATTGCCTGTCTCTTGTATTTGAAAAATAGGCAAACATTGTTAACAGAAAAGACGGGTCTAATTTTCATTTTTGACGGCAAGACTTTGAAAATAATTCAAATTATCTACTGGATTTGTATTCTGACTGCACTAATTAGCTATTACCAGGCAACTCCTTATTATCGACCTCCAATGTTCTTTATTAGTATTTCAGTTGCCGTAGCTTTTTTAGGATTGGAAATATTATCCACAAATATGGTTAAAAATTTTAATATATATAAAACAATCTTTAAGATATTTCTTGTATCTCTTATATTAAGATACAGTGCATACTTTATATCCCCTTATCCTGTTGGTTCTGACCCCTGGTATCACGCTGAATTTATTAATGATATTTCATTACTTGGTACCAGTTATTTACCTCAAACACATGATTATTACAGCTATTATCCTATTTTTCACATCTTTACTACAATTACAGGTATTCTTATGGATTTTACCTCAAAAGAATCTATGTTTGTTGCAGGAACGGTTCTGGTTCTTAGTACGATTTTTGTTTATCTTATTGTCAGGCATTTAACTAACAATTCAAACATTGCATTGTTTTCAATGTTATTGATTAATTTTTCTGATTTTCATATACAATGGAGTGTCCAAGTAATTGCAATGACATTTGGTATTACATTATATACAATTGGAATCTATCTATTGATCGTTCAAAAGGACAAATTTTCCATTATCTATAAATTGTTATTTATTTTATTCGTATTTTTGATTATCTGGACACATACGGTTTCAGCATTAATTTTAGTTGTATCATTGATTTCTTTATATATCGGTTCTTTTATTTTCAAAACTATTTATAAGGATGTGAAACACTCCGTGGAATTTACAATTAGCACTACGATATGCATGCTTTTTGCAATAATATTGACATCTCATTGGATGGATCCAAACTATCCCTTCTTTGATTCAATAACAAGGGGATTGGTAAATTCATTATCAAAAGAAGCTGAATTTTTGGGAAGAGTTACTATTTCAAATATCGGAGACTCCTGGGCATCGATTATTAACATATCTGGATTTCTGATGTTGATCTTTTTTGGCATTATTGGGTGTCTATACAGTTTGTCAACAAAATATACGAATAAAACAAGATTTTCTTTGATATTCATGCTAATTGGGTTATTCTTTATCTTATTTGCCTTTCCTTTAATGGGTATGAAGAATATTGTTCCTTATAGATGGCCTGCCTTCATTTACACATGTTTTGTGTTGTTTTCTGGCATCGGAATTTTCAATTTTGTCAGCACAGGAAGAAATAAACACTACAACATTATTTTTCTATTAGTACTTTTGTCAACGTTTTCTTTTTTCATGATTACAAATTCATTTTCCAATCTCGATTCCCCTATTTATGGAAAGGAGTTAAATCAAAAAATGGTATGGACAGAGTCTGAAATGAAAATGTTTGCTAAGATGAACAATTCTTATTCAAATTATATTGTTTCAGATCTTCAAACGTCCGTTAGACCATTCCAAACGTATTTGAAAAGAGGCGAAACTAGTGCTTATCAAACAACACCCGAAGGAGATTTAAATTGGGATTATATGGCTGATAAGCTGATAATCTGGAGAAAAAGCAGCATTGATACATCTGTACAAGTTCAGGGCTACAGGAATCCAGAAATGATTCTTGGGATGGATTTTAAGAGACACCTGGATGAAAATTTTTCGAATATTTATGATAATGAAGTAGCAGAAACATATTTAGGAATGAACAGATAAAACAAAAATAAGTGTTATTTGATTTTAATTTTAATCGTTATATCCTGCAGCTTTGCTGCGGCTGGGACTTCACATGCAAAATTTATGTGGTATATGTATTGAAAATTTCCTTTATGCTTTCGATTACGAATATTATATCTTCCATTTCCATCATGGGATACAAAGGTAATGAAACTTCTTTTTTATAAACCCATTCTGTATTTGGAAAATCTCCATATTTAAATCCAAAAGAATTTTTATAAAATGGATGGAGATGTAACGGAATAAAGTGGACACTGCATCCAATACCTTTTTCGTGCATTTTATTGATGAAATCTTCTCGGTTATGATTTTTTATTAAAATAGGATATAAATGATACACATGTTTAGCATCTGGCATTTCGTATGGAATAATTATTCCATCTATTTCATTCAATTCTTTATCATACATTCGGGCATATTCTTTTCTTTTTTCGGTAAAATTATCTAATTTTCTTATTTGGTGAATTCCCAATGAAGCCTGCATGTCTGTCATATTATATTTCCAACCGCACTCTTCAATCTCATAATACCAGCTTCCCTTTTCAGAATACCGCTTCCATGCATCTTTGCTAATTCCATGTAATCTTAATACCCTAAGTTTTTCGGCAAGTTTATCATCTTCAGTTGTTATAGCCCCACCTTCTCCAGTCGTCATATTTTTTGTTACATAAAAACTGAAGCAAGTTGTCTTTCCAAATGTCCCAATTTTTTTATTTTCATACTCCGCTCCTATTGCATGTGCTGCATCTTCTATCACAAAAAGATTATTATCTCGTGCTATTTCCATTATAGCTTTCATGTCACATGGCTGACCCGCATAATGAACCGGAATTATAGCTTTAGTCTTTGGAGTAATTGCTTCGTTAATCTTTTCTGGATCTATGTTATAGGTATCTTTTCTTATATCAACAAATACTGGTTTTGCACCAGTATGAACTATTACATTTCCAGTCGAAGCAAATGTAAAAGGAGTCGTTATTACTTCATCTCCCTTTCCAACACCTAATGCGATCAAGGACAAGTGTAGTGCTGCGGTACAGGAATTTACGGCTATAGTGTGCTTTGCTCCCGTATATTCAGTAATTAATTTTTCAAATTCTATTGTCTTTGGACCCATTGTGAGCCAACCGCTCTTCAATGTGTCAATAATTTCTTTGACCTCATCTTCCTCGATTAATGGTTGATGAAATGGTAAAAAATTGAGCCTCATCAAATCACCTTTTCAAATATCATTATACGTGTAGTGCCAAATTTTAATAAAAATGGTACATTATAATCGATAGGTTTGGAAAAAAAGAAAATAATCTTTATAATTAAATCTTGAATCTTGAATAATATACTGTGATTTTTCAAAATATTTTGATCTTTTTCTGTATTATTTATTTGTAAAGTTTTTCTTGTTATTATACGGTATAGGTTTTTTGCTATATTGTTACTTAATTTTATCAAAGATAAACCAAAACTTGGATATAATGCATCAATATATAATTTCATGCCTGCATTCTCAAAAATTGTAATCCACTCCTTCCGTGTACGGAAATATTGATATGAGTTAATATTACATTGATTATCGTTAACCCCGCAGCTCTGCTGAGGGGAGATTTCATTTAGAGAGATTGGTGCCGTTTCCAGCAGATATATATATCCATTAAGATTTAAAGACTCTACCATTTTCCGTGCACTTAATACTAATTCTTCATCGTTGATATGTTGTAGAACCGTAATACTCAATATGATATCAAATGATTTTGGAATTAAGTCCATCTTCATAATTGAGGTGACCAAAAAATTTGAGGAAAAGCCCTTATTATTTTGTCTTGCTTTTTCAATTGCTTCTTTTGAAATGTCAATGCCAGTCACATTTGCACCCATTTTTGCAAACATTAGAGAGAACACCAACGCCGCAACCAACATCTAATATTCTTTTATTTTTTACATCTTTTAATGGGTTCCCAATAATTTTCAATCGCAATTTTTGATCATATCTATAAATGGTTTTTTGAGAATATCCAGTGTGTCCATGTTCTCTGCATTTTTGATTCCAAAATGCAGTGAAATCACAATTTTCTAACATTTCCATATTATACATAAGTTTTCATCCCGATTTAGCCCATTCCTCAAACTTAAAATTCCTATACCAGTCGATAAATTTTTCTAAACCTTCATCAATTGAATATTTCGGTTCCCATCCTATTTTCTTAGCATTTGATATATCGGCTATCAATCTGAGAACTTCTCCAGGTCTTGGCTCGACGTGAACAGGCTTAATTTTTCCTTCTTTGCCACAGAATTTAATAATTAAATTTGCCAAATCTATTATCTTGATTTCATTTCCTGTCCCAAAATTTATCGGCTCATTTATTTGTTTTTCATAATTTAAAATAAGATCATAAGCATCGACAATATCTTCAACATAGGTATAATCCCTTGTTTGTTCACCATTCCCGTATATGATTGGCGGCATATTGTTCAAAACCCGCTTAGTGAATAAAGATATTGCACCCCCGTATCCAAAGTCTTTTTGCCGTGGCCCGTATAAATTAAACGGTCTCATGATGCAGATGTTCATGCCGTAAGTTTGCATATAAGCATAGCATAATCTATCTGCTGCTATCTTACTTGCACCATATGGATGTGGGGCATTTAAGGGATGTTTTTCGTCCATTGGAGCGTATAGAGTAGAGCCGTAAACTTCGCTTGTCGAAGCATGGATTACCTTATTGACATCATACATCCTGGCAACTTCCAAAATGTTCTGTGTCCCCAATACGTTTATTTCATACGTTAACTTGGGTTCGACTATCGATCTATCTACATGAATCTGGGCTGCAAGATGAAAAACGGCATCTACATCTCGCATAATCTTCTCTAATAAATCGAAATCTCTTATGTCACCATTTATCAGCTTGAAATTTCTGTAACCTAGTAAATGTCGGATGTTCATTAAATTTCCATTCATGAAGTTGTCGAGACATAGGATAGTATCTCCATTCTTTGTATATTTATCACAAAGATGAGAGCCTATGAATCCTGCGCCGCCTGTTATCAAAATTTTCATATTGCATGCCTCTCAATCAATGTTTCATAAAGTTTTTCCATATTTTTCATCTCGTTATAATAGTTGTTCCTTTCTTCGATTATTTTTCTATTTTGCATTCCAAATCTCTTTTGAAAATCTGGATTTTTAATTAAATAAATAATTTTATCAGCTAATAATTTTGGGTTTTTTGGTGGAACAATAAATCCATTTATCCCATCTTCTATCCATTTTCTATTGTCTCCAATATCTGTAGTTACAACAGGTAGTCCACAAGCCATTGCTTCTGCTGTACTCATAGCAAGTCCGCCATCTGTTAAAGAAGTAGAAACATAAATATCTGCTGATGCTAGATATCGTGAAAGTTCGTTATGTTGTATAAGGCCTACAAATCTGAAACTACTTATAATATCTAAAGACTGAGCTAAGTTCATCAAATAAGACTTCTGTTCGCCTTCTCCAGCTATGATAAATTTAACATTATGAATTTCTTTTAAAATTAAAGTAGCGGAAATAATTATAGATTCAATATCATAGATTGGGCCTAAATATCTAACGCTTATAATGGTCGGGAAGTCAAATAATTCAAGTTCTTTTCTAAGTTTTTCATCCTTTTTAGATGGTTTGAATATTTTTGTATCCACTCCATGAAAAATAATATGAATTTTTTTAGAATTAGTCCCTAAATTTATTATTGCGTCCTTTGAATTCTCTCCATCACACGTTATCAAGTCAGCTCTTTTCATGGCGAATTCAGCTGCTTTTTTAAGTATTAGCGAATCTTTTGGATGAATTAGAACATCAGAACCCAAAGCTGAAACTACAAATGGATGAAATCCTGTTAACGCACCAATAATCCCATATTTTGTAACATAATGTGCATGAATAATGTCTGGTTTAATATCGTTAATAATTCGTTTGACTTGAAGTGCTTTATAAAGGAACGTTATATATAAATAATTTTTATTTGTTTTTACGACGTGAATATTTATGCCATTTAATTCAACATCTGTTTGTTCAAATGATATAATGTGGACTTCATGGCCTTTTTCTGCGAAGTATTTTGTCCACCGTTGTGTATGAATTTTGGAAGCATTTGCCAAATAACAAATTCTCATTTAAACACCACTATATTGTCTTTTCTATACTTTATATATTGTCTCAAATACATATTATCGTCCCAATAGATTCTCTAATTTTCCGACTCATTTATTTACAAAATGATTTCATAATGCTTATTTAGTAAAAAAAACTTTGTTTTCTTTAATATTTCATATATCATAAGGATCCCAACCATAATATTGTTATTTCTCTATAAAATGATATAAGGAATTAATAAATCCCAAACAATGTCTTTGGCATTCATTGTTCATTCCTACAAAGTTGCCAATACCTAAAGCCATTTATCATGACAAATTCAAACCTCCTTTAATATGCCTTTTTAGACTATCATATGACCTTACGTGCATCAGATGTCTGAGTATAATTTTAGGTCTGAAATAAAATTCTTTCATTGCTCTCCGCTGAAGGTCTTTAAGTTCCTTTTCGTTCCTTCCTTCTGTCACATATGGTAACGGTTTATCGCTGTATCCACTACCTGTATTATATACATCCCAATCAAATGTTTTAATCATGTCTTTTTCTTTTAGCTGATCATACATCTTAGAACCTGGATATGGTATTGTGATAGTAAAAGAAACCCAATCTGGATCTGCTAATTTTGCAAATTCTATTGTGTTTAAACTTTCTTCAAGTGTTTCAGATGGCAATCCTAACATAAAATATGATCCCATAACTATTCCAACTTCACGTGTCAGTTTAAAAGTCGATATAACTTCCTCTAACTTAATACCCTTATTAATAATGTCTAAAAGCCTTTGATTTCCAGACTCTACGCCATAATGGATTAATCTGCAGCCAGCCTTTTTCATCAACTCTAATAAATCTCTATTTACCAGATTGACTCTTGTTGCACACGTCCAAATGATTTTTTTATTTAAATTTCGATTAATCATTTCTTGACATAAATCAGTTACATGCTTCCGATTTAAGGTAAATGTTTCATCTTTAAATACAATTGTTTTTGCACCATAATCAGAAATTAAATGTTCTATTTCATCACAAATTCTTTTTGCAGAATGATAGCGATATTTTTTCCCCAAAACGGACGAACAAAATGTGCACCCAAAGGGACAACCTCGTGCACCAAATATTGAATAAATAGGTAATTTCTCTCCTGCACTTGGTTTTCCACGATATAGTTTCATAGGAAGCAGATGCCGTGCAGGAAATGGAATTGTGTCAATGTCTTCAATATTTGATCTTTTATCAGTAAAAAAAATATCATTACCTTTTCTATAAGCAATACCCTTAACAGTATTGAAATCCTTATTATTTTTGATTGCATCCATTAATTCAACTATTGTCGCCTCTCCTTCACCTATTACAACCACATCGATTTCATGAGAATATTCCAATGTTTCAACTGTAAGTATCGTCGGATGAGGGCCACCGACGTGTATAATTACATCAGATAGATTTTTTATAGCTTTTATTATATTCACCGCAACAGAAAAAGTCATTGTAGTCATTGTCATACCAACGATATCAAAATTATTTGAAGATACATATTCTGCAATTTCCTGATCAGAAATACCTAAGGCTTCAGCATCCAAAATTTCGACAGGATAATTATTTTTTTCCAAAGCAGCAGCAAGATATGCCAACCCAAGAGGTTCTTGTGTGCCCCCTACAATACGTTTACTTACACTTTCATGACTTATATGTGGATTTATGAGTAGTGTCTTCATAAAGTACCTCCTTTGCTTGTCTCTTTAGCTTTATCCATTTTCAAATACCCACAATGCTTTTTCTTGCCCGTACACAATGGGGTACCATGCAAATTAAATGATATGTTTACTAATACTCCAGTACCTGTTTTTCTCTCAAATTCTTTTAATATTCTATACATCAATCGCTCCTCTTGAATACAACACTTATTTTTCCTATTTTTGAGTGATAATGCTGACGCATTAAATTTATTATGTATCTCAAGTATTTTCATTTCAATTATCTTTTCCACTACCATATGCCATAATAAATAACTTCCATCATTTGTTTAAATATGTTTTTGATATTTGTAGATTATGTTTTGCTTTTTACAGATAATTCTTTCATAGGTTCGCCTCATGAATAAGTTTTTAGTATATCATTCGAATTTTCAGGATATTTCTCAATAAAATCAACCATAAACGCAGTAACATCAATTTTATCTTTCAACAGTGCTTCTCTTTTATTTTTCCATTCGTTTTTTAGATCAGGTTTCTGCATAAGTTCGATTGCTTTGTTAATTGTTCCATTTGAATCATTATAATTAAAGATCAAACCATATTTTTGTTCAAGTTCAACAAAATTACCCATATTTCCCACAAGTGATGAAACATAAATTGAAGGAGTACCTAAAATTGCGCTCTCTGTAGCCATCGTTGCTCCCTCTCCCAAATACAAAGCAGCATAGTACAATAAATCATGTATCTTTTCAGGCGAAACTTTAATCATATATTTCTCCAGCTCTTTATCCAGTAGCCCTTCAGATGTAATCAACACTCGTCCGTATTTTTCCAGTTCCTTTACTAATGCTTTTTTGTTTTGTATACCGTGCTGTCCAACATCATGACTCGCACCCCATGAAACAAATCTCAATATAATAAATTTATCATCTTTTCTCAGTCCCATCTCATCCAGAACGGCTGGGTTGGGTGTGAAATAATTCGGGTGCAAGTATGCAATTTCATGATAACCATTGTATCTGATTTGTTTTTTGCCGAGGTCTCGTTTGAAGCAGGAAGGTGTAAAAATAACGTCTGTAAATGGCACTGTTATATTTACTAATTTTGCGTGTTCGGTATCATGTAATGAAATATACGTTTTTCTCATTATTTTTGTAACTACAGCTACTGATGGGTCTAAAAGAGATAAAACAATGTCTGGATTAAAATTCCAAACTATTGGTAGAAGCCTTTTTACTCTTACCATCATTTCAATTGCTAATCTACATGTACCACTTTGGGCATCGCTTATTAAAGTATAATCAAAACCATACACATCTAAAAGTTTTTTACTTACATCTTTATTTCTTGCAACGATTTTAATTTCATGCCCTCGGTTTTTCATATTCCAGATCAAATGTTTAAACACATGCACATGCGCTGGATGTCCTATGCTTACTAAAAGTTTCAAATTAATCAATCTCCATCTGTTTTAAATTTTTAATGATTCTTGCTGGTATTCCTCCAACCAGCGTATACGGTGGAACGTCTTTCGTTACAATTGCTCCAGCAGCAACGACTGCATTTTCACCAACTGTTACTCCAGGTAATATTATAGCCCCTACCGTTACCCATGCCCCTTTTTTAATTATTATAGGTGCAATATTTACTTCAACTAATTTTTCTTTTCTAATGGGAAGTGTAGGGTCAGAGTGAGCCATAAGAACATTTCTGCCAGCTATACTCGCATAATCCATTATTTCAATTAATTCTGGGAATGCAGGATCTATTAATACATCCATTCCTATGAAAACATTTTTTCCGATCTTTACACCCCTGGCTCTTTGAAGTCTAACCCTAAATGATGGAGTCATGGGTATATACATGGCTAAAAACTGAAGATATCTCCCAAAAATACCTTTTAATAAAGATGGAATTGTTCGCTTCTCAAGTTTTGCAGTTCCCATTTGTTTTTCCATCCAACTAATAATTATATTATTCATTTTTTTGGGTTCCTCTAAATGATTTGATGACTTTTTTTCCTATGTTGTAATATAAATCGATTAAATATCTTGTCAAATAATCCACGGAATTTTTCGACCACCTTTCTGGATGTGTTAGAATACAAATGTTTTCTAGACATCCTTCATTAATAACTTTGATTAATTCATCGGTGTTTTCTACTTTTACCAACTTGAAATTCATTGTATCAACATAATCCTTGATTTTATTTTTATCTGCGTTCCAGGTTCTGCCACTATCTGAAAAATATGCAAATTTATTATAATCTAGTGATAAATACGGTTCACCCAATAAATCGAAATCTGATAATTTACTTTTTCCCCATATCTTTTTGTTGTCGTATTTTGAAAGCGGATTTCCATGCATACAGACTGTTTTTATAATATATCTTTGTCTAAACTTTGCTAACTCTTCTGAAAATAGTTCAATTGCCAATTCAATGTTTCCTTTAGTCTTATCAAGAGTTTCATAATGGTAACCAATCTCGTGATTAAATGAGGCTATTTTATCTATAATCTCAGGAACATACACTTTTTTTATCGTTCTAAAATAATAAGTCGCTTTTACGTCATAATCGTATTCTACTTTCGCCATATCCAATGAAAATTTAATATTTTCATCTACATCATGCCTTATTATTATATAGCCATTATTTTTATCCTTACTTTCAAAATATTCCTTAAATGTGATAATTTTATATTTCGAATTTTTTAGAGCCTTGCATAAAGCCCCATATTTGTCAAGTGTGAAATCTCTATTGTTTAACACCCTTATTCTCCCCATTAATATCTAACTCTTTAATAATTTTTATAGGATTTCCAGCAGCAAGACAATTTGATGGTACATCTTTATCAACTACTGAATTAGCAGCAATAACACTTCCTTCCCCTATTGTTACTCCCGCCAATACAATAACACCAACAGTAACCCAGGCGTTCTTTTTTATAATAACTGGAGCAGCGTATGACTTAAATACATTTTTATGATATTCTAATGGCTTAGAGTGTGCAAGTATTAAGTTATTGCCTGCAAGGGATGCACCATCTTCAATAGTAACAAGATAAGGGTAAATATTATCGATAGTCACATTAAAACCAATCATTACATTTTTCCCGATTTTTACACCTCTTGCTCTATGTAGTGTTACTCTTAACCCGGAATAAGGCACCAACATGGCAAATATATTTAAATAAAAGTTAATATTAAATCTAAAAAAATATCTTAAATATCCCAAATAACCTGTGTATCCATGCTCTTGAGCACTACTTTTATATCGGCTTCCTAAATTCTCTATTTTTGTATAAGGTGCACTCTTTTTCGAGATATGTTCGGATTTTGACATTACTTTATCCTCCAAATCGGTTTTTGATATATTCATTAATCGATTTACTATTTAAAATATTAGTCAAATGAACCGGGATTAATTTATTCCAGAGATTCATATACATATTCCCAGCAATAGTTTTTTTTTCAAACATCTCTACCTGATTTGAACTAGATACTTATTTCTTTACAAATTTTCAATTTTAATTTGTTTGTATGGATATAATTTAATATGAATTTCAAGCTTTTTTCAACTACCTCTCCTTTTCTTGACCAATAGAAGGGTCTATTTGCAGAGAATTTAGTTGGAAATTTTTCTATAGAAATATCAATTGGATGAAAATAAAATATTGTATCCCCTCTTTTTAAACTCTGTTCTAATCCAAGCAATATGTATCTAGCTCCCAGAAACCTTAATAATGGCCCTCCTCCAGTTGGAAATTTGAATCCCATAAAATTAAAGTAAGAATAAGGGATTTCCATTATCTGTCTATGATCACCTGGTTCTAAAATGCCTTTTATCGGGTAATATGGCATTGTTTGAACATTTTTGAGAGGAGAATCCGATTTATTATAAATCGAATTTTTACTTATGGATGAATCATATTTAAATCCTATTTTTTCAAGTGAATCTATCATCCATCCTGCAACATATGCATTTGGTGCACGATATCCTGCGACTTCTTCCCTGCTTATTTTTTCAAGCTCTTTTTTTGCCTTCAATGTTATCTTCTCAAACTCAGTTTTACTCATCAAAGGTTGCTTTGACTTTGGATCAATTTTACAGGAGTGATGCAATCCATGACAGGCGATCTCATGCCCTCGTTCAACAATAGACTCTACCAGACCAGGATAATGTTCAACAAGATCAGCAACAACAAAAAAAGTTGCACGTACATTAAATTCATCCAAAATATCCAGCACCCTTTTTGTAGGTTTACTTAAATAATCATAGCGGTCGTTCCATTTTCCAAAAAATTC
>Ga0180732_1001199_pt1 | contig 16916 bp, 18 predicted proteins | sample KR11_01MetaG_FD_148674 | JGI IMG/M metagenome (GOLD analysis project Ga0180732, IMG submission 148674) | Groundwater microbial communities from the Olkiluoto Island deep subsurface site, Finland - KR11_0.1 MetaG | ecosystem: Environmental > Aquatic > Deep subsurface > Groundwater | place...
TCAAGGTCAAGGCGGGTGAAAATTTTAACCGCAGGAATACATGGGGTATTTCGAGGATTAAAATTTTCACCCAACGCAGAGATCGGCCAAAATGGGACGTTTTGAAACTGGCTCTTATATATATATTCATAAATCCAGCTTTATTACATGTACTTCTCCAGTATCAGTTTCTTTTATCTGAAGACGCAATTGTTTTGCCGATACAGCTTCTCCGGGGAAAAACAGTATTCCATGTGCTAAGCTTTTGGGTAACACGGCGCTGGTCTGGAGTGATTTTTCGCGCAGGTCATTTGTAATCGATTTTATTGCATCATTAGAACCATATCCGATCGCCCCTCCTATTGTAGCACCGGCAGCAGCTCCTATAGCAGCTCCTTTTCCGGCTGCCGAAGCAACGTTTTCGCCGGATACAATACCTATAGCCGCTCCAATTACCGCGCCTGCGGCTGCTCCAAGAAAACCTTTATAAGCTCCTTCCTTAAATACTTCCTTTGTTTTTGCATACCGTGTTGCTCTTTCGTATGCAATGTCTTTGCTTAATATAGGCCAGAGGTTTCCTTTCTTATCTTCAAGAAACGTTTGATTACCAACAACTTCCAATGCATGAGATCCCTGGTTATCAAAAACCACCTGCACAGGAAGCATTCCTGCTCCGAATATATCAAAACCGAAAGTTTCTTTTGTTTCTTTTGGATCTGTAAACGCCCTTGCCGCTATGTCGGCACCTGCGATATTAACGGCATTATTTAAAGACGCCGGCGCTTTAAAGGGAAGAGGTTTTACTTTATATGACGAACATCCGGCAAACATCATAACAATGCATAATAACACCACAAAACATGATGGGTATCTTTTCATATCAGACCTCCTTTTTTAAAGATAAATTTACTGCTTTATCGAAATATTTATTTCCCGTATAGTTCTCAAATCTTACTTCAAGATATTTATGACATTATAATTTAAATTCAGAATTTATAAAAGCACAAAAGGAGGTACGGATGGAAGCTATGGATTTGGTGGCTCAGCTTATGATCATTTCTGCAACAACAGCCCCTAAAAGCAAAGGGGAAAACTATGTTTGTACGCAAATACTAAAAGGCAAAGACCTTAAAACGCTTGCAAAGAAAATGATAGAGTTTGGAATCAAAAAAGAAAAAAAGGACTTTGATCGGGACGCAAAAAACGTTTCTGCATCTGATGCAGTCGTGCTTATAGGCATAAAGGACGCAAAGCCATTGGGGCTAAATTGCGGTGCATGCGGATACACGGATTGTAGCTCTCTTTCCTTGCAAAAAAAGAAAGACGTAGATTTTATGGGTCCTGTCTGCGCGTTCAGAACTCTTGATATGGGTATAGCAATTGGTTCCGCCGTAAAAACAGCAAGCATGTTTAATGTTGATAACCGTATTATGTATAGGGTAGGCGCTGTTGTGCGCTATATGAAAATAGTTGACTGGGATTTTATTATGGGAATTCCTCTTTCTGCAACCGGAAAGAATATATATTTTGACAGATAAAAAGGATGGGCTTGTATTAACCCATAAATAGGCAAAGGGCGGATAAACCCTGGCCTGGGGCGAGGAAAACATCAAAAATGCCAATAAAGTACGGGCCGGAAATTCATTGATCCGGCCCGTATATTCTTCAGGGTATAAAACTAAAACCCACTGATTTTAAGGTAAATTTACAGCGGCAGATTTTTTATCAGCAGCATCCTTCTCCACAATCGCCACCATCATTGCAATTGCCGGATGAGGAACAGCCACAACCACAGCCGCTATCAGGTTGAATCTGGGTTGGTGTGTTGCTTATCCCGACCACTTCAATATCAAAGGTCAATGCTTGACCAGCAAGTGGATGGTTTAAATCCAACGTAACGTTTTCATTATCAATCTGAACAACCTGGGCAGGCACCTGACGGCCGTCCGGCATTTGAAGGCCAATAAGCTGACCCACTTCAGGAATTACACCAGGCGGAACTTCCGATAGCGGAAAATGATGCAGCAGATTTTCTTCTCTTTGACCGTAGGCATCTTCCGGTGCAAGTGTAAACGTTTTTTTCTCTTTTAAAGCCATGCCGGCAAGTGAGTCTTCAAACCCTTTTATTAATTGCCCGCCACCCATCAGAATTTCAAGGGGCATTCTCCCTTCACTACTGTCGAATACTTCTCCGTTATTCAGGGTTCCTTTATAATGAACGCTGACGTACATGTTGTTTTCAACTTTTTCCATGGAATTCTCCTATCTCCTGTATTTAAGTTTATTTTTTCTAAAATATATACGAATGGATTTAAGTCAAGTAAATATACGTTTTTTTCTAATCCGTCTTCGTTCTATGGCTTGTAATTCCATTCAAGATAGGTTATTTATGGCATATTTTTAGTTTAAGGAGTTACATATATGAAGGAAATAGAAATTTATGGATCAACAGGACGGTCTAAGATATTGGTCGGTGAGAGTTTGGAAAATCTCAAAAACTATATCTCGAATGAAAATGTCGTTCTGATTACCGACGAAAACGTCTCAAAACATTATCGTAACCAGTTTCCCGAACATCCTTTAATTACTCTTGGTACTGGTGAAACTGTTAAAACGCTGGATACAGCCGCGTACATATACCAAAACCTGCTGGACATGAATGCTCAGCGATCTACCGTGCTTGTGGGAATAGGTGGGGGCATCGTCTGTGATATCACAGGCTTTGTTGCTTCAACTTATCTGAGAGGCATTTCTTTCGGGTTCGTTTCTTCCACACTGCTTTCCCAGGTAGATGCCAGTGTCGGTGGTAAAAATGGCGTTAATTTCAAAGGATACAAAAATATGGTGGGTGTTTTCAACCAGCCGGCCTTTGTTATCTGTGATATGAACCTTTTAAAAACATTGCCCGAAAAAGACCTTTTATGCGGATTTGCTGAAATCGTTAAGCATGCAGCAATTGAAGATGCCGCCCTGTTTGAATATCTTGAAAATAATTACAAAAAGGCTTTGTCTCTTGATTACAATGTAATTGAGCGGCTGGTATATGATTCTGTTGTAATTAAATCATCGGTGGTGAATCGGGATGAAAAGGAAAAAGGTGAGAGGCGGAAACTTAATTTCGGGCATACACTTGGACATGCAATTGAAAAAACAACCGGCATTCCTCACGGTGAAGCAGTAAGTTTGGGCATGGTCTTTGCCGCATCTCTTTCTGTAAAAAGGGGATTGCTATCGTCGGGTGAAGAAAAGCAAATTTCAGCTCTGCTAAAGAATCTCAAACTCCCCACAACAGTTGATATAGATAGAAAAAAAGTTATTGAGGCGCTAAATAAAGACAAAAAAAGAGAAGGGGACGGAATCCATTTCGTATTGCTTGACGGAATAGGCAAAGCTGTTATAGAAGAAATTTCAATAAGCGAATTACATCGCGCTTTAGATAATATATTATAAATTGCAAGATGGCTTGAACAATTTGCTTTCGCCATCTCGGAGTACGGAAGCGGAAGTTAATTAAAAACTTTATAGAGGTCCCAGATTAAGCGGTTTAAGCTGGAGGCAGCAAAAACAAGATGACAATGACGCTGGATGTGCCGGTTATCGGTATCTTAAGGGGAATCGAAGCTTCTTTTTTTAAGGATGTTTTACGAGCCTCCTTTGACGCAGGACTTCAGGCTATAGAAGTTACTATGAATACGGAAAATGCAGCCCAAATTATTTCATCCTGCCGCACATTTGTACCTTCAGGAAAATTATTAGGGGCAGGAACAGTTCGAAATCTGGATGAAGCAAAAAAAGCAGCGGATGCGGGCGCTAATTTTTTTGTAACTCCAAACACGGATGTTTCAGTAATTGAATATGCCTTGTCTCATAATATACCTGTAATTGCTGGGGCATTCACCCCTACCGAAGTTTATAATGCATGGTCTGCCGGTGCAGATATGGTTAAAGTGTTTCCCTGCGGCCATTTTGGCCCGCAATATATAAAAGATCTGCTGGGTCCCTTTGATACAATTCCACTTGTAGCGGTAGGCGGTGTAACCCAGTCCAACATTGGAGAGTATTTCAGGGCTGGTGTTAAGGCGGTTGGTGTAAGCGCTTCACTTTTCGGAAGAGTGGCTCTGGAAAATCGTAATCTTGAGGATCTTTCACAGAACGTAAAAAAGTTCGTAGAACTTTGCTTAAAAAGTATTACGCATGTGAATTAAGCCTCATAGAGTTTTAAATAACTTGCTTTCGCCCTTCGTGCTATAGAAGGAACTCAAGAACAGAAAGAATTATATTACATTATTTCATATTTTTAGACGTGATATCATACAAGAGTATCGTTTAATAAATAAAAATACTGCGGCTTGGCTTTTATTTTAGAATATGCTAAACCACAGCATTATTAACCATAAAGGAGAATATATAGAGATGTTTAGGCCTGAAATAAAGGTGTTGGATTGTACGGTCCGAGACGGGGGCCTGATGAATAAATGGCAGTTCGAAGATGATTTTGTTCGGGCGGTTTACAATGCAAATTCCAAAGCTGGCGTTGATTATATGGAAATCGGCTATCTCAGTTCGGAAAAAGCATTTCCTCGTGAAAAGTTTGGGCCATGGCGGCTTTGTGCCGATAAAGATATCAGGCGGGTTATTGGTGAAGGCGAAAGAAAGATTAAACTATCTGCAATGGCTGATATCGGGAGGATTGATTATGATGATATTCCGATAAAATCGGAAAGCATGCTTGATATGGTTCGGGTAGCCTGTTATGTCCATCAAATAGATGCGGCAATCGAACTCGCACATCACTGCATGGAAAAAGGCTATGAGGTTACCATTAATCTTATGGCTGTTTCCACCGTCGGCATGAGAGATCTTAATGAAGCGCTGGATGATCTTTCGAAAAGCAGGGTACCAATTATATATCTTGTAGACAGCTTCGGAGCCTTTTATTCTGAGGACATCGATTTGCTGTCTGCCAAGTATATGGAACGCCTTCCCGGAAAAACCATAGGAATTCATACACACAATAACCAGCAGCTTGCCTTTGCCAATACCATTTCGTCTATTATCAACGGTATCAACTATTTAGATGGCAGCTTTTACGGCATCGGCCGTGGGGCCGGTAATTGTCCTCTGGAACTATTAATTTCATTTCTCAAAAATCCCAAGTTTAATGTTCGCCCGATTATTGAGGTAATTGAATCCCATATTTTTCCCTGGCGGGAAAAAATCGATTGGGGTTACTTTGTTCCGTATATGGTAACCGGGGTGCTGAATCAGCACCCCCGAAGCGCAATGGCCCACATGGAGTCTGATCATAAAGATCAAATTCTTGACTTTTACGATCAGATGACGAATTTGGTTGAATCGTTATAAGATCATACAAAAACAAGCCTCATGCCGGTGTTTATATATATCGGAGCATGAGGCTTATAACTTTTGTCAAAATTCCAGCACCAGACCCACCGGGCAATGGTCTGAACCAAATATGTCATTGTCTATAAATGGTTCTTTGACCCAGCCTTTTTCTATCATATTCCGGCTTACAAAAAAATAGTCAACTCGCCAGCCAACATTTTTTACCCTGGCATTGGCCCGGTATGACCACCATGAATATTTGACTTTTTCAGGGTAAAAATACCGGAAGGTATCCACATAACCACGCTTAATTATTTCATCCATCCAGTCGCGTTCCACACGCAAAAAGCCTGAATATTTTTCATTGGGTTTGGGGTGCGTTAGATCTATTTCATTATGGGCAATATTATAGTCACCGCTTATAATCAGATTTTTACCCTGATTTTTCAGTTTATCTGTGTATGCGAAAAAATCTTTATAGAAATTAAGCTTGTATTGCAGGCGGTCATCGCTCATCTGACCATTCGGGAAATATATATTAAATAAGATAAAATCCCCGAAGTCTGTTTCAAGGATACGGCCTTCTTCATCATATTCGGGATTTCCTATTCCTGTTTTAACCTTTTGTGGCACTAAACGCGTGAATGTGGCAACTCCGCTGTAACCTTTTTTTACAGTGGAATACGACCAATAAGAGTTATAATCATCAAAGCTCAACATTTTATCAGTTCTCTGATGTTCCTGAAGCTTAGTTTCCTGGATGGCAACTATATCAGGATTCATACGCCGAATGCTTTCGAAAAAATCCTTTTGTATTACAGCCCTTAAGCCGTTAACATTCCATGATACCAGTTTGATAAGTTTTTTCGGCATTATAATTATACCTTTAAATCAAAGTCCCATCTATTGTTTATTATGACATTGAAAACAGGATGTTGGCCCGGTTTTTTCTCCGGTTTTTTTCATTTCACGATGGCAGGCCAAACAATGGTTCATTACTTGTTTTTTTTGGAGCTTTCCATCTGTTATCATCTCAGCAATTACCCCAGTTTTTTTAGGAAAAAGGTTGTGACAGATCATACAATCCTTCAATGTTTTCTGGTGCTTCTCATGAGGAAAGGTAATATTCCCTTTCTCTCCTCCTGAAATCTCAACAAATTCTTTAATAACCTTCTCATCTGCGCAATAGGCTGTATTTAAACCAATAACCGTCAGCAAAAGCAAAAGGACTATAATACTATTTTTCATAAGATTTTTCCCTTTTTACAGGTTAACCGTTGTTTCAATTTGTTTCATTGTGACTACAGACAAAACATTTTTCCCTTTTCCTAAGACAAGATCGATTAATTTCTGTGGAGCGCTTCTGTATAACAATCTTACCGAAATATTTAGTTGTTTGAAATTATTATTTTGAAATACAATATGTTCTGTAACAGACTCTTTGGGTGGAATTCGCTTGTCCTTTAAAATTTCACGGGCTTTTGAAATATTTAAAACCGGGTGACCTTTTCCGTCCCCAAAAACAGTGTTATAAATGATTGTTCCTTGAGTGATATAGCCGTCTTTATCAAGTTTCCCGCTTGAAAAAACGATGTTTTTCTTTTCATCTTTGATAACAATTTCAAGCCACATCTGACGTACATCTGTAAGGCCGGTTGGAAGATAGTGACCGGCTCCCGAATTTGTTACAATTATACCAAGCTTTCCTTCTTTTATCTTAAGAGTATCTAAAGCAAGATCGGCACTATGAGTCAACCTCTCTATTGCCATATCCCGTTTTTCATCGGTTTTAAAGTTCGCTGGAATATCCGTGTTTGCGCCCGTAAAATAATGTGTGAATATGTGATCCCTTATCGGTCCGTCATCAGCTGCTCTACCCTTGTTTAAAGGTCTTGGTGTCGATGCAGTAGCAGGAATACCCGGGCGTTGATGCATATGGCAACCCTGACAGGTGATTTTCTGTTTTTCGTCTGTGGTATTATTGTAAGGTCCGTTTTTCCATTCATCGTAAGTAGTTTCAAGTTTTGTGCCAAATGAAACGTGAGATACGTTATGACAGGTACCGCAAATTTTTGCATCGGTATGAAATTCGGAAAAAGCGCTTTGATGATAATCGGAATTTGAATCTTTAAAAGGGCCTCTTTTTATACCCGGATCATCTTCTCCATGTCCCGGGCTTACGATTAGGCCGTTGTTGAACATTTTATCGGCACCCGTTGCCGAATGGCAGTAATCACACTGGATTCCTTTTGTCGCGATTTCAGCCACTTTATTTCTGTCATCAGATGTTTTTTCAGGATATCCGGTGATATTGCCAACGGGTGTATGACATTTAACACAAGATTCGCTTTCGGCAATCTCATCGCTGTCAGTTAATCCTGAAAGCATATACCGGGAAACTCCCACATATAACGGGTCGTTATGTGAAAGATGATGCATGGAATTTTGCCACTGGTCATAGATAGTGCTGTGGCAGTCACCGCATGTTTCCGCCGAAACAAAGCGGTCTATAGTAAGTTTTTCTGTTAGTTGTTCGGCATGGGAAAAAACGGCGCTTAACAAAAATGCTGTAAACATAATTACAGTTACAATAATCTTTTTGCTTCCCGAAAATGGAGATGGTTTTGGTTTCATCATCGCTTCAGTATCTCCTTCCTTATGAAAACATAAACGGATAATGTATAAGTTCAATCTAAAATTTAAGACAAAATCGCTTGAACTGCAACAGTGATCACATTTCCCACAACTTATATTTGAACTGATAGTGCTTGATTTTAACACAATCTTAATATAATTATATCAAAACTTACTGCAATCTAAAAAGAATATAGAAATGTGAATAGATGAAAAGCTCCGATACGAAACAAATAATCCTGGATAAAGCTGTAGATCTTTTTTATGAATTTGGTTTTGTAAGAGCTTCCGTCAGAGATATTGTTCGGACTGTCGGGGTAACAAATTCTACAATATATGTCCATTTTAAAAATAAAGACCAAATACTTTACACTATAATACAGGATATTGGGTCCATCGTTCTGGAAGAACTTCGCAAAGCGATAGAAAAGCATGATGATCCGGTTGAATGTCTGAAAGAAATGATTTTCCGACAAACTTGTCTTATCAAAGAAAAACGTAAAGAACTGAAAATTTACATTGAGGAACAATATCAGCTACCTAAAGCTTTGAGTTCACAGGCTGTAAAACAGCAACGCCAAATACACGATTTATATTATAATAAATTTTGTGAGCTTGAGCAAAGAGGTATTCTTAAGCAGGGAATAGACAAAACTGTAATGGCTTTTTCGGTTTTTGCAATGATGAATTGGATATATCGCTGGTATAATGATAACGGAAGGCTTTCAATTGAAGAAATTGCCAACCAGAGCATAGCGGTTTTTTTCGGCGGCATTCTGGTTGAAAATAGCAATGAAAAATAATAACATTAGATATTTTGCCTGGAAATTTTTACAGCTTCCCTGAAATCAAGAGTCTTGCTATATATGGCTTTGCCTGTAATAACCCCTACAACTCCATATTTTTCAATTGATAAAAGATTTTTTATATCTTCTATCGTTGAAACACCTCCGGATGCAACAACCGGGATAGATACGGATTCGGCAAGTTGCCTTGTCTGCTCAAGATTGGGCCCTGTTTGCATTCCATCTCTGTAAATATCGGTAAAATTAATCGCTGCAACCCCACAATCTTCATAAGTTTTTGCAAGATCGATAGCTTTCATTTTAGTTGTTTCGGTCCATCCTTCTATTGCTACAAGGCCGTTTTTCGCATCTATTCCTACTACTATTCTCGATGGATATAGCTTGCAAATATCTTTAACAAATTTTGGATTTCTGTGAGCTTCAGTTCCAATTACTATTCTTTTAACACCGATATCAAAAAACATTTTGGCCGTTTCTTCATTTCTTATTCCGCCACCAACCTGTATGTCAACTTTAACACACGATAGTATTTTCTTTATGGCCAAAAGATTAACGGGGCTTTTTTCAAATGCCCCATCAAGATCAACAACATGAATTAATTCAGCTCCCTGATCCTCCCATTTTTGGGCCATCGCAGACGGATCATCTGAAAATACCGTTTCAAGATTCTTTTGCCCCTGCAAAAGCCTGACACATTTTCCGTTTTTTATATCTACTGCTGGTATAATAATCATTTTGTGAAAAAGATATGAAGCATGTCATCAAGACCTGATGTCGCCAGATCTTCTGCAACAACCCATTTCCCTCCTCTTTTTATAAAAGTTCCTATCTCAAACAAATTTTCGCTAAGTGGACGCTGGGTTTCATCTAAATGTCCGGACCATATAATGCGACGTTCCGAAACACTTATAAGATGTAAATCGAAAGCAACCGAAGCTGGAGATTCTACACCATAACTAGTTCCTATGCGCTGTTTGAAACGGTAAATATGCCCTAAAAACACAGCATCTGCGCCAACCGATTGCCCGATTTCGGCGATTTTGTTAATCTCGGCTTTCGAGTCTTTAAAGCAAGCTTTGAAGTCATCTGAAAGAAATTCAGCTTTATCGGGTCGAATAATTTTAAAATCGGTGTTTTTTTCCAGCAGGGAAAAAAGATTATCCGTAAGCACAATTCCAGCGTTTTCAGTAACATCCCCTGTAAGAAATATATTTCCGCATAGCGGGCAACTTACATTATTTTCTTTACCACAAAATTCAGTAAAGTTTTTAAAATGGAGAACCAGTATTTTTTCTGATTTCCCCTTGGGAAAAAAAGCTTCCGGTTTAACTGCGCCTGAATTACAGGCCGGAAGCATTAATGATATAATAAGCAATAAACAACTCATTATTCTAAGATTTGCCAACCTTTTTATATTATACTCTGTTAGTAAACAGAATATTGATTTTTTTATAATCATAAAACTCCTTTTGTGGAGCAAATTCCGGTTATTCTATCATCAAATGATGTTGCCTGATCAAGAGCTCTTCCGGCAGCTTTGAAAACAGATTCGATAATATGGTGCTCATCCTGACCGTAAAATACATTGATATGAAGATTCATGCCGGCTCTGGTTGAAAAAGCCCTGAAAAACTCTCTTGCAAGAGCCACACTAAAATTTGCTCCTGAAAACGGAATCGGAGGCACATTGTAAACCATATAAGGACGGTTTGAAAGATCAACCGTAACCGAAGTTAACGCATCGTCCATTGGAACCGTATTATGCCCATAACGCCTGATGCCTTTTCTGTCGCCAAGTGCTTTATTTAAAGTATCTCCAAGCACAAGCCCCACATCTTCAACAGTATGATGAAAATCAATCTCTATATCACCCTTTGCTTTTATCAAGAGATCAAAAAATCCATGTGCTGAAAAGAGAGAAAGCATATGATCGAAAAAGGGTATGCCGGTATCAATTTCATGATTTCCGGTTCCATCCAGACAGAGATTAATGCTTATAGCAGTTTCTTTTGTTTTGCGATCTACCTTGGCTGTGCGATCCATAAAATACCTTTAATGTATTTTTATTATTAGAGCCGCTTTCAAAACGTTTCAGCTTGGTCAAGGCGGACGAAAATTTTAACCGCAGGAATACTTTTAGTATTTTGAGGATTTAAATTTTCTCCCAACGCTGAGAGTGGCCTAAATGGGACGTTTTGAAAATGGTTCATATGTATAGACTTACTATTAAAAGGCCTGAGTGGTGGAGATGAGGGGGGTTGAACCCCTGGCCTCGGCGTTGCGAACGCCGCGCTCTCCCAACTGAGCTACATCCCCACATTGTTTATATTTTAATATCAAATAATAAAATATCGGTCAATTTAAAAATTGATTTATGTTTAAACTGTAAAATGCTAAAGAAGGCAAAAGCAGTTAAATCAAAACGGAGGATTATTAAATGAGTTACGAGGTTATTCTAAATGATGCTTTCAAACGTTTTACCCTTGATCAGGACAAGATCAAAAACCCGGAAGAAACAATCAACAGTTTTAAATCAAAGCTTAAAGAACTTGATCTTGATATCCTTGAAAGCACTTTAAGAATAGATAACGGCAGACTTGGAGTCCCGGTTTATTTCAGCATATGTGGTAAAGACGCATTAACTGTTACAGGAACAAAAAAACAGATGGGAAAAGGTGCCACTCCTGCACAGGCCGAGGCAAGTGCTGTAATGGAACTAGCAGAAAGATTCAGCTTTTTTTCTTTTTGCAATAATTCTGATAATTTCTTCTATGAAAAACCTTCAAACATAAAAGGTCCTGCAATACCCTTTGAAATGATTGCAAAATCGGTCCATGATTCCTCCGAAGATCTCGATATAACACGCAAAATATATGAAAATCTGACACTGAAATGGACATGGGCATATAACCTGACAAGAAAAGAAAAAGTGCTCATTCCGTTCAATTGGTTTTACATGATTAACGAATTCAACGGGCCATCGGCTGGAAACTGTGCGGAAGAAGCTCTTAGCCAGGGAATATGCGAAATCGTAGAAAGGCACGTTTCATCACTAATAAGCACAAACAACTTAAAAGTTCCTATAATCAACCCAGATTCTGCTACAGATCCAATGGTTGTAGAAATGATAGGAAAATACCGTGCTGCGGGAATTAAATTATACATTTCGGACTTCTCCTTAGGACTCGGAATTCCAACTGTCGGAGTGCTTGCTTACGATCCGTCAACTTTTCCTGAAAAAAGCGAAATAGTATGGACGGCCGGAACCACCCCGGATCCTCAAAAGGCTTTAAGCAGAGCCCTTACAGAAGTAGCCCAGCTTGCGGGAGATTTCAACACCTCGTCAAATTATGTTGCAAGTGGCCTTCCAAAATTTAAAACAATTGATAAGGCCCGATTTATTATTGAATCCGAAACAATTAAGGATATTCAAAACCTGCCGGACATTTCCAGTAATAATATAAAGGTTGAGGTCGAAAACCTTATTTCATCGCTATCCGCAAACAATATGGAAGTAATAGTTATCAATACCATGCATCACAAGCTAAAGATACCTGCATTTTACACTATAGTACCAGGAGCTTATTTCAGGGAAAGGGCTTCCGGTGCAAGCACCGGCTTGTTCTGTGCCAAAATTATTATAGAAAATTATGAATCCGAAAAGGCTCTTCACGAATTAAAGCATATGGATCAGATACTACCGGGAAAATACTTCATCAAATTTTATATTGGCCAAGCATATCTTTTATTAAACGATCCTGTTTCAGCTGTACCTTATTTCAAACAGGCCCTTGATTTAGACCCATCAAAGCAGGATGTTCCAAGCATATATTCTTACATAGGTATATGTTATAAAGAAATGGAAGAATACCGGCAGGCTATTTATGCACTGAAAGAAGGCGAAAAGCGCGATAATGAAAGGACCGATATTTTCAACCTGATGGGATTTTGTCACTTTATGCTTAAAGAATATGAAATGGCTATAGAAAGCTTCAAGAAAGTTATAAGCTTAGATCCTGCCTCTGCAATCGATTATGCCAATATAGCTTCAAATTACCGCGACATGGGAGAAAAAGAAAAAGCAATATATTACTACAAAACAGCTCTTGAACTTGATCCTTCAATAGAATTTGCAAGAACCAATTTAAGCAAGTTGCTTAAGGCATGAAAAGCTGTTTTGTCTCTTTTTGAAACAGCTTTTCATAATCTCTTGTCATGCGTGTTGAAGAAAAGTCAGTAACAGCACGCTCTCTGGAATTAGCACCAAGCTCATTAAGAGTTTTCTCAGGCAAAGAAATCAATTCCTTCATAGCTATCTCAAACCCCCCGGTATCTGAGGGTTCTACCATTTTCCCCATTTCTGCTTTTCCGAAAACCTCAGGAATTCCACCCACATTAGAAGTGATTACCGGCAAACCGGATGCCATGGCTTCCAATAAGGCAAGACATAAGCCTTCCCGGAACGAGGGAAGAACAAAAACATCAAGTGCATTAAGAAATTCCGGAATATCTGTTATGAAGCCAAGAAAAAATACCTTGTCTTTTATGCCGTATCTATCAACAAGATTTTTAAGATCTGCTTCGAGCAGACCTTCACCTGCTATAAGCAAAACACTGTTCTGTATTGTTTCAACATATTTTGCAAAGGCGGTAATCAGCGTTTTATGGTTTTTCACTTCAGACAGTCTTCCTATTGTGCCGAACCAATACTTGGCTGTAACCTTGGGCAAGATTAAGTTTCTTGATTCTGATTTAACCCTTGGAATAAGAAATTTTTCAAAAGGAAGTCCGTTTTGAATAACAGTAACCTTACTCGTATCCAGAAACCAGCTTGTTTTTAAAATATATTCTCCGACTGCATATGAAATGCATATAATCCCGGCCAACTTCCTGTTTATAAAAAATTCTTTCAGTTTTCTAAGATATGATTTAGATTCCCTGAGTCCGTGAATAGTGGTAAAAATGGCCGGTTTTGCCCTTGAAAGCAAAGATGCCGCAATACCGATTTCTGTTGCGCGACGGCGATGACAATTTATAACATGAATGTTTTCATCTTCAATTATTTGTCTTATTTTGGAAATTGCCGAATAATGATACCAACGTGCTTTTTTTTTATCGATATTCAAATAGATTGCTTTGCAGCCCTGTTTTTCAAGTCCGTTATTTCCATCATAAGTACCTGATAAATAGCAGACAATAGTCCTGAACTTGCTGTTATCAAGAGCAGCTTGTGCGTTATAAAGAGGATAATTTCCAGAATATTTGTTAATTAGATATAAAACATTTACCATAAATTAATGCCTGAAACCGAAAATTTATTCAACAATGATAATTCCTATTCCTATTTTCCGTCCCGAACCCTCAAGACCTATTATCTCTTTTGAGTTGTATTTATCCTTGATTTCCTGCCAGAATTTAAATACCTGAATATCAGGCACTTCAGAACGATAAAGTATATCATGAAAAGCAATCATTCCGCAGGGTCTTACCAAACGACCATAGTTTAAAAAATCGGATTTTACGCCTTCATATGTATGGTCACCGTCTATAAATATAAAATCAACAGGCTGCTTTTCAAATAAATCATTAACTTCTTCAATTGTTTGGGAATCATGAGAATCTTTTCTGAGAAGATGTATTTTTTGTTTTGTTTTGGCAAAAGATTTATAAAATGGCCCGCGGCATAAAGGATAGGCACCTCCAAAATCTCCTCCTGGTAAATCTATACTAACAATAACGGCATCAGTACTTGAAGCCTGTGTCCATAAGTACAAAGTTCCACCCCGAGCTGTACCTATTTCAAGTACTTTCGAAGGCGCAAGGATGCAAATTGTTTTATATAACTCTTCAATTTCAAGGGGGTTTTGGCGGGGTTCAATTTTTTTAAAATGGCCTTTGCCTTTATAGGCATAAGGAACTGCAAACCTGGCCTGCACAGAATAAAGTTTTTGCTCAAGACGCCGTATTTGATTTAAACCTTGCTTGCGGTGTATTCCTGCCAGAGCACCATAAATTATTTGTTTAATCATTAATCGCCCTTTTTATATTCTTAAATCAAAAAGACATTAACCATTAAATCTTTTATTATGAAGATAAATGGCATTTCCATACATCAAAAGCCCACTTGAGTTATATTTAGGTTTATATATATCATAAAGAACAAATCCAAATGTTCTAAGGCACAGGTCTATTTCACTAAAAAGAGCTCCTCCATCATAAAGAGAATTAAAGAGGATTTCTGTATAAACTGCAATAACTGAATTTTTTAATGCATTTTCCGCACCTTGTAACACCAGTAGTTCTGCGCCCTGAATGTCCATTTTTATAAGTTGGACAGCAGGGTTTCCATTTTGTTGCAGCCATTCATCTAAAGAGATAATTTCTACTTTTTTTGTATTTTTTAGCAATGACCCTTGAGAGTCTATTTCTTTTAAATAGGTTCCGGGTTTAAAAAGAGAGGCATTTCCTGGAGATTCGGTTATGCAGAAATCTGTGTATCCTTTGTGGTCTGACAATGCGATATAATTTGGTAAAAATCTGGAATCTTCACTGGCAAATTTATTTAAAGTTTGTTCATAAAGCGGGTTGGGTTCAAAAGCATGTAGGAACGCTTTTGGAAACATATTTAACAAGCGCTTTGAAATTCTTCCATTGCTTGCTCCGGCATCGATAATATTTGATACTTCATGGTTCTTCAAAAGATCTTCTAGAACCTCGTATGGTTTATAAAATGATGTCAGGTTTTTCTTTTTTGAAGATTTTTTTTGAAATATGATGTTTAATAAATTAGCCATGATGTCCTTATAAGATTAACAATAAGAATTAAAGTGTTTTATGTTTATAATATTTATTTTATATGCCTGAAATAACATTAAAATAATCTTGTGCAACTGTTGTGAAATTAAATTTCTTTTCTGCATGAATGCGTCCTGCAGCGCCCATAGTATTTATAAGGTTTTTATTTAAAATAAGTTTTTCAAGAGCTTCAATCCATTCCTTTTTGTTAGAAACACCGATGCTGTTTTCATCGTTAAGAATTTCCCGGGTTGCTCCAATTATGTTTCCAACAACCGGAATTCCGCAGGCTATATATTGAATTGCTTTAATCGGGGATTTTCCCCTGTAATATTCTTCATCGATCAGAGGTAAAAGTCCTATGTCAATGCTTTGAACAAATGCAGGCTCCAACCCGGGTTGGAACGGTTTATAATCAAAAGGGCAGTTTAGTTTTGGTTTTTGGCCTGAAAATACTGCAAGCTTAACAAATGGATATTTCTTTAAAAGTAATGACAAAACATCATCAAGTTGTTCAATAAGCTTGACGTTTACAGGAGAGCCTGTCCATCCTAGAACTATGTTATTTCCCGATTTTATTTCATTTGGTTTCCATTGTTCAAGATCAAGAGACATCGGTATTGTTTTTACCGACTTGGAATATTTTTCTGCATATTCAGATAGAAACATATTTGAAGTTGTAACCGCGTCGGATCGTTTCAACCATAAATGCATTCTTTTTTTAACTCTTAACCCGGTTATAAATGAGTGAGGCTTTCCGGGACGAGTGTATATGGCGTCATCGAAATCAAAAATCACACGTTTACTTTGTTCTATCAGCTTACGTGAAAGAGAATAATTAAAAAGATATCTCTGGTTTAACAAAATATCAAATTCGGAAACTTGCTTTATAAGAGATTTGTTCACACTATCCCTGTTAACCAGCTTTACATATAAACCTTTTGATTTAAAATAATCCAAATATTGGGCAAGGCGGTATTTTGTGCTTCCCTTTTCAAGATCTCGGCTGAAAATAGCAAGCATATTCATTAATGGAAATCCTGTGACAATTTAATAATTATAATGTTCCTTTGTTAAATCCCAACATAAACTGGCTGGCATCTTATGAAGATATATATTATTGACACACACAAAGTCTGCTTTAAGAATTCCAGCAATTGTTCTAATAAAATTAATACCGGCGAGAGATGCGCCCAATTCGATTTGAAAGTAGATTATACATGTATAAAAGTCAAGTTTGAAAACCTTTATAAAACGGATCTTCCCCCATTAAAGAAACGAACTATGGCATATAACGATTTATATTTATTATCGTTTTCTCTCTGATGTTAGCATTTTCTTAGTGTACACATTTGC
>Ga0180732_1001200_pt1 | contig 16915 bp, 11 predicted proteins | sample KR11_01MetaG_FD_148674 | JGI IMG/M metagenome (GOLD analysis project Ga0180732, IMG submission 148674) | Groundwater microbial communities from the Olkiluoto Island deep subsurface site, Finland - KR11_0.1 MetaG | ecosystem: Environmental > Aquatic > Deep subsurface > Groundwater | place...
ATTACAATAGAAAAAGGATACATACGAGCGCTGACTACCAATCGCCGATAAAATTTACCAAATTATTTATTAAAAAACTTTCCTTAGCTTGCCGTTAAAAACGGTATAGTATATTCAGGGATTGACACATCCAGATTTAAGCCATCATTAAATTTTTGATTAGTGTAATCTATAATTTCAATATCATATTTTTCAAAATATCTTTTCAATTTTTTTGTAGAATTTTCTATCCCTTTTTTTTGATTCTCTGGCAAAATATTTTGTATTTTTATTATTCGTTGTTCAATACGCCATACTTCAATCGCAAATTGTATAAAATCATCTGTACCTGGAGAAAGTTTTATAGAATTCGGGACGACAGCAAAATTAATATCATTATGAATTTTAGAATACATTTCATCAATTTTTTTAGATATATCTATTTGTTGCTTATACTTTATTAAAAATATAACAAATAAAAATATATCTATTAAAAAAAAGATGGTAAGAGGGATAATAATATTTAAATTTTCTAGCATACTATTTAACATAATTTCATTGAATTAATTCATCAACGCTAACATCAAGGGCTTTTGCAATTTTCTTGAGTGTATAAAGAGTTGGGTTTATATTCTCGCCTTGTTCCATTTTAATAATTGTATTATTTGCAACATCAGCAAGCTTCGCAAGACGATCCTGCGAAAGTCCTTTTTTAATTCTCATTTTTTTTAGATTTTTTGATAATGGGTGTTCTTTTGACATAATATATTTTTAGTAGTACTATTAAGTTGCAGTATATTAATTTATTTGCTACTATCACAATGATACTACAATATATATTTTTAGTCAAAATTTTAGGGAGCTATCATTTTGTTGTGTGCGCACGGGAGGGTGGGGCAAACACAACTTATTTTCAAGTGGCGCATTTCTCTTTGTGAAATACAAAAAATAAAATAGCCCGAAAAAAGACCTCAAATCGGGCGAAGCCCGAAAAGCAAAAGGGCAAAAAGGAAGGGGGTTGGGGGGAAGGAATTTTTGCCCTTTTGCGATTAGAAATAGAGCGTTTCCGCTTTTCTCTGATTAAGAGAAACACAAAACAGAAAAATTTTCTTTTCCTTTTAAAAGAAAAAATTGCGCGCGAAAAAATTAAAAAATGTAGAGAAAATTTTTCTGTTTTGGTTTGCCGTAGCCCCGCAACGAAGTGCGGGATAAACTCCGCGAAGGCAAGCGGAAATGCACCTCATTATTCTGGATTTTCCTTGAAAAAAGTTCGGATTTCGTTCAGAATACGGAGCCAAAAAAAATGAAGGCGAGATTCGCGAATCTCGCCTTCATTTTTTTTGGCTCCCGGGGTCGGATTCGAACATGGATGGGTCTCTCAAACCTCGCCAGTCCCTGTCTTTCAAAATTGCAAACTTCGCTTAAAAAAACAAACTAAAGATCCGTCTTATTTCTATCTTGAATAATACAAAAATTTACTGCCGCGGCGCGTCTTTTTGCGTATTGCCGCCAACTGCGTACCAATCAACTTTTCTTGATAGATACATCACAACCGCCAGTATTGAAAATAGCAGCGCGCTTCCTATGAGCAAGGCGTAATCTTCCAACTGCAGGATGATGTACACAAAAAGATAGAGAAAAGCAAGAATAGAACCTTGTATCAACGCCATTTTAGCATTTGCCAAAACGCTTTTTGAATAAAACGAAATCAAACCAATCGTCGCGGCGCTTGAGATTAAATACGCCCAACCAAAACCGGCTATTTCAGATATTGAAACAAGCAGCGCGTAAAACAAAACTATCGCAAGACCGACTAAAATATATTGGATGGGGTGCACTTTTTTTCTGTTGAATACCTCGGCAAAGAAAAATACAAGAAAAGTAAGAACGATAATAAGTATAGCGTACTTAACGCTCCGTGTTGATTTTGCATAGCCGTCAATTCCCGCTAAAAGCTTCACGCCCGATGCGGATGAATAGATATTATATGCGCTACCAAGCCATGATTGCGGATACCCTCTGTTTAAATCAAGGATTTTCCATGATGCTTCAAAACCGTCATCTGCAACTGTTCGCGTATCAGGCAAAAACGCGCCTCCGAAACTCGGCTTATCCCAGTCTGATCTCAAAGAAATCTCAGTTGTTCTTCCAACCGGAATAAAATGCAAATCCCTGCTTCCGTTAAGATTTAATTTGAAAGAAAATTCATAACCATCTGCGTTTTTGTTTTTTATGCTTGCCGGTAATGGAGCGCTAATGCCCAAACCTTGTTCAATATCTATTCTTGCTGATTGGTCAGACACAGATAATGCTTTCGTCTCCAAATGATCTCCTTCATATGGCATTATTTCATAATTATTCCCAACAGACCGAATAACATCGCTGGTCTGAACTCCGGGCTTAAACTCTATTTCTGTGTTATCCCAATTCAATTTTAATTCATTTTCAATGCCACGCGCGTCAGAAATGCCTACGGATATAAACGCGTTATCCCAATCCGCTTCAATGTTTTCAATGCCAAGATTAAGAATGTTCGGTTGCGCGAATTTTCCCGAGAAATTTATTTCTGATGAATAAACAACCGCATCAAAAATCCCACGGGACCGTATTTGAGGTTTAATTGCACCGTCTATCAAAAGAGTTTCAGGCAGAAAATGAGCGTATTGAGTTACGCCAACACGTTCTCCTTTTTCATTTATAATGTATTTTTTATATGGGACAGAAAGTATTGGGCCAGCGATTGTCTGTTGTTCTCCCCATTTTTGGCTTATTTCAGACACTGCCGCTCTTTTTGTTCGTTCTCGTTCATAAATAAGGTTCTTAACCATACTAATCGGAATCAAAAGAAGCAATGCCAATACTCCAATTATGGCGATACGAAAAGTGACAGAATATCGTATCCAATGAGTAAAATTTATATTATTCATATTGATTTCCATTTTACCAAGAAAAATATTAAGAAAAGTTCGAGTCCCGCTCCCGGCAGTAAAAAACCGAAAACGAGATTTGGCTCATTTAAGCCCTCAAACAGGTCTCTCAAAAGACGCGCATGCTTGCTCCCGGGGTCGGATTCGAAGCTCCTCGGCGCCGAACAGTCATAACGGGGAACGGGGCCGACCAATTGGTTAACAGCCAACTCTCCAAATTGCCGCAAAAAAATTTCAATAAAAAAATTCCCCTGCTCCCGGGGTCGGATTCGAACCGACGACCAATTGGTTAACAGCCAACTGCGCTACCGCTGCGCTACCCGGGAATTATTTAATTTTCGATTTCAGATTTTCGATTGTCGATTGAAATATTATAAATTTTAATAAAATCTTAAATCTGCAATCTTAAATCGTAAATATAAAAACATGCCTTTCGGCATTAAAAATATCTTAATAAAATTTTTACAATCTGTCAACCAAACTTCAACCGCAACTGCTGCCAGCTATCAAGCAATTATTATTCGCATGCGCCGCATTTGCAGCGCGGCTTTTTCACGCTAGCGAAAAACAACTTAAAAATCCCTCAGCTTTTTAATCCCGTCATGTTTCTGTATCCTTTCCAGCGCTTTGGCTTCAATCTGCCTGATGCGCTCGCGCGTAACATCAAACTCGCGGCCGACTTCCTCCAGTGTATGCGCCACCCCGTCAACCAGGCCGAAGCGCATTTCCAATATTTTCTGCTCGCGCGGAGTAAGCTCCGAGATGATTGCCCTTACATAATCCTTGAGCAGCTGGAGCGCGGCGGCTTTGTCAGGAGTAACATTCTTCACGTCCTCAATAAAATCTTCCAATGTTGAATCTTCTTCATTGTCTCCGATGGAAGTTTCAAGCGAAATCGTATCCTGTGATATTTTAATAATATGCCGAACCTTGTCTATTTCTTCTCCCATTTCAGCCGCGATCTCTTCCGGCATCGGCTCGCGGCCCAGGTCCTGGATCAGCTGGCGCTCAACCTGCTGGAATTTATTTATTGTTTCAACCATATGCACCGGTATGCGGATAGTCCTGGACTGATCAGCCAAGGCGCGGGTAATCGCCTGCCGTATCCACCAAGTGGCGTAAGTGGAAAACTTATATCCTTTGCGGTATTCAAATTTCTCCACGGCGCGGAACAGCCCGATGTTGCCTTCCTGGATCAAATCAAGCAAGCTCAAGCCCTTGGATCCGGTAAATCTCTTTGCAATAGAAACAACCAGGCGCAAATTAGCTTCAATCAGCCGGCGCTCCGCTTCCTTGTCGCCTCTTTCTTTCCGCTTGGCCAGCTCAACCTCTTCCGCGCCGGAAAGCAAAGGCACTTTTCCTATTTCCCGCAAATACATCTGGATGGAATCCGAGCTTAACTCGGAAATATCAAACTTTTTCTTGTTTTTAGCGCTTTGGTCAATAGACAAAAAATCCTTTTTCTTGCTGTCGTCAGGCGGAATGTCCAAGAAACCGCCCGTGTCCTCCACGATTTGAATGCCGTTTTTCTGCAGCTCTTCCAAAAATAATTCATAATCAAAAATATATTCTTCTATCTCGGGAAAAACATGCAGCAGCTCTGTTTCCGTCACAAAGCACCTGGATCTTCCTTTGGCGATTAAATCCTTGACTTGCTCTTCTGTCGGGGGTATCACTTCCCTTGCCGGCTTTATAATTTTTCCGCCGGTTTTCTTTTTCGCGATTGTCTTTGCCGGCTTCAAGGCGATTGGCTTCTTTTTGGCAGCAGTTTTTTTGAATTGTTTTCTGCTCGGCCTAAAGGTTTTTTTTCGCGCTGTTTTTTTTACTTTAATTTTTGCCCTTTTATAATCCGGCTTGACTGGACTTTTCTTTTTTGAAACAGTTTTTTTCATCGCCTGTTTTTTAATTTTAAATTTTTTAATTCTATGCATTATAATAATATTATTTAAAGGAATTAATATTAATGGAATAAATCCTAATAATCAGCTGATTTTATTATACCATAACTCACAGCGCGCTTATCGCCCAAACCACATACGCCGCGTACAAACCGATTAAAAACCAGCCGGCTCTATGCCCGATTTTCCATTTCCGCGCCAGCAGCAAGAAAAATATAACCAAGACAGTGGCAAACAAAAGGACAACAGAGCTTAATAAATTTTCCGTGCTCACTCCGATGGTTCCGCCTGAAAAAGATAAAACTATCAGCCATGGCAAGCCCAAACAAATTAAAATATCAAAAATATTAGATCCGATCGCGTTGCTGATCGCCATGCATCCCCTGCCCTGTTTTGCCACGATAATTGAAGAAATCATGTCAGGGATTGAAGTGCCGGCGGCTAAAACAGTTAAAGCGATAATCACTTCCGGGATGCGCAGAATATGGGATATGGCAACCGCGCTTTCAACCAAGACCCAGCTTAAGCCGGCGATAACCGCTATTGAAATAAAAAATACTGAATAATAATGCTCGGCTGAAGGAAATAATTTATCTAAAACAAAATTCAGCGGCTGAACTATTTTTTTCCACCCGTTTTCCTTGCTCTTTTTCATTTTCTCTTCCAATTCTTTGATAACATCAACATCTTTATATGGCAGAATTTTTCTCCACTTGATTACGGCTATGATATATATTAAGTACAAAACAATAAACATGCCGGCTTCTTTTATGTCCACCTGCCCGTCCCTGAAAGCGACAATCAGCATTATTATTGACAGGGAATAAAACATCATATCCCGAACCACCGGCTGCCAGGACAAAACCGCTTTTTTAACAATAGCCGCGGCTCCGACAATCACTAAAATATTGAAAAGAGCCGAGCCGACAATAGTGCCCATGCCAAGCGCGGCATGGTCGCCCGGCTTTAACAAGGCAATGGCGGCGACAAACAGTTCCGGAGCGCTTGAGCCGATAGCCATCAGGGTCGCGCCGGCCGCGTCAGAAGACATTTTTAATTTCTTGGCGATTTTATCCAATGATTCAACAAAATACTCGTCGCAAACGCGGGCCAAAAGATAAAAAGAGATCAGCATCGCTAAAAATAATCCGATTAAAGCCATAGTGTAGTTTTAGTGTCTGCCAATCTTTAGCTTCTACCGAGCTTTAGCTCGGGTTCGTGAAGCTTTAGCTTCACTAAACTTGGCGGCTAAAGCCGCCAAAACCCGACTTAAAAGTCGGTAGAAATCCCAAAAATCACTAACATCCAAATAACAGCATGTTAAAATATTTAAAAAACATCAACCCCCATCTTCTTCCAAATTTCCCAATGCTTCAATTTCATCCGATAAAAGCTTGAACTCATCCATTAAGCCGTCCAGCTCCGCTTTATTATTATTTTTCTCCGCTTGGGCGATCAGTTTTGCCGCTTCCTTTAATCTTTTTGATAAAAATCCTTTTTTCAAAATCGCGATAATTTTAATAATTTCATTTTTCGCCTGGTTTGAATCGTAAGTATAAAAATCTTTATCAGCTAAAAGCGCCAGCTTGTCTAATAATGCAGGCTGGCTTTCATTAGTGTTATCATTGGCTTGACCGGAAAGTGAATTTTGCTTTAGCCAATTCTTGAAATCGTTAAAATTAATTTCAGATAAAGCAACTTCGCCTGTTTGAGCCCCTTTATCAATACTCTTATTATAATAAATTATTAAATTTCTGTAAATAGCTTGAATGCCGCATCCGTCTATCTGGTCCGGATTTAATTTGCCTGCCGCGTACTCAATATGCGCGGGAAATTTCAGCATCAAAGCCAATAGCAGTTCGGACAGCATTTCCGCGCGGCTGCGCATTGCTTCCGCTCTTTGTTTTTCCGGCTGTTTTTTTTCTTCTTTGTAATTTACGGCCGGCTTTATCCGCGCCAAAGCTTCATGCAAAAAATGCGGAGCCACATCAACCTCTTGGCCTAATTTTTTCAGCCAAAAATCCTGCTCAATTTTATTTCCCAGCTTGGCTATTACCGGCAATAAAATCTTTGCCGCCTGCCTTTTGTGGTCAATATTGGTTAAATCAAGATTGGCTAATGTCTTGTCAAAATAATACTGCATCATCGGCTTGGCCTTGGCAACAGCCGAGCTCCAGCCATCCGGATTTTTTCTGATAAATTCATCCGGATCTTTTCCAGTCCCGAGTTCAAGGACTTTGATGTTCATTTCTTGCTGCATTGCCTGCGCGATGCCGCGCTCCGCGGCCAGCTCCCCGGCCTTGTCCATGTCAAAGGCCAAAATTAAATTTTGAGAATATCTTTTTATCAACAAAACTTGATCGGCAGTAAGCGCGGTTCCCGAAGACGCGATAACGTTTTTAAATCCGTTTTGATGGGCCGTGATAACATCCATCTGGCCTTCAACAATGATCGCCGCGTCTTCCTTTTTTATGGCTTGCTTGGCCATGTCCAAGCCGAACAAAATTTTTGATTTGTCATAAACCATTGTCTGCGGGCTGTTGATGTATTTTCCCATTTTTTCTTCCGCTTCTTTTTCAGGAGAAACGCGCGCGGAAAAAGCGACAATATTGCCATTCACATCTTTAATCGGAAACATAATCCTGCCTCTGAATCTATTGTAAAATCTGCACACATTATTATCATTCGCATGTGCGCCATTTGTAGCGGCGCGTCTAATCGCCTCTTTTTTGACCGACATTCCTGCTAAAAATATTTCATTTTCATTATAGTCCTTGCTCTTTAAAAAATTAATTAAGTCATCCCAGCTTTCCGGACTATAGCCGATTTGCCATTCTTCAATTGTTTCTTCCGTTAATCCGCGCTCTGTCAAATACTTTCTTGCCGCTTCCGCCTGCCCCGCTACAGCGCTCTGATGCGGGGCCTGCTTGCTTTCAAGTAAAATTTTATTATAATATTTAGCTGAAAGTTCAATAATGTCCAACAGCCGATTTCGCTGGGAAGTTAATTTTGGATCCTGCCTGGTTAACTTTACGCCTGCTTTTGGCGCCAATAATCGCAGGGCTTCAACAAAACTGATGCCTTCCATCTCCATGACAAAAGAAAAAATATCCCCCCCGGCTCCGCAGCCGAAGCAATGCCAAATCTGCTTTTCCGGCGACACCATAAAAGACGGGGTTTTTTCATTATGGAACGGGCAAGGCGCGCGAAAATTTATCCCGGCCGGCTTTAGCTGGATATATTCGCGGATGAGATCCACGATGTCAAGTTTGGATTTTATTTCGTCAGATGGCTGAAGCATAATTATTAAAAAATTCTTTATTGCATAATTAACGAGTTAAAATAAATAAATTAGAGAATTATTTAGTTAACGGGTTAGCGGGTTAACGAGTTAATTAAATTTTAACAAATAACCCGTTAACCCGTTAACTAAATAATTTTTAAATTTATTAACTAAATAATTTGAAATTAATCAATCCTCTTAATCGTTCTATTTCCCCCTCTACAATTAATCCGTCATATTCCGCGTTATGCGCGCGCGCTCCGGCATAGCTTGCCTTCTTTTGGTCCAAATGCAAATTTAAAATTACTTCGCTTCCTTTGTCTTCAATATACATGTGGAGCCGAGGATAAAAGCCGCCTCCCAAGCGGCGCACAAAACTGTCTTTGGCTGACCTTCTGTCCCGAATATAGCCGTAGCCGGCGCGGCGCAAAAACTGCTCCGGCGCGGCGTCAAGCTTGTTTTTATCTATAATTAGCTTCATAAAAGCGGTAAAATTAGTTAAATATGTTATTAATAAAGTGAAACAACAAACCAATAACTAGTTTAACTAATTTAACTAACTATATTTAACTATAATTCAAATATCATCTTTAGTCAAAAAAAAATAACCGCGCGGAAATATATTGCCGCATAGCTATATGCTAATATTCCGCCGCGTCGCAGTCTCTCCGCAGAGGACTGCGACGATTAACGATAAGATCGGCTTACCGCAACAGTCCCCTTCGGGAGACTGTGGCGAGGCGGTGAGCTATATGCTAATATTAAATTTTATGCTAAAATAAAAATATTAAATTGCGTATTACACAAACAATATGGCATCTACTTATTTATACGTTTTTGGCAGCGTCTTAATCATATCGCTTGCCTCTTTTATCGGAGTCTTATCTCTCGCGCTTTCCAGAGAAAAACTAAAAAAAATAACTTTGTTTCTGGTTAGCTTGTCAGCCGGAACACTGCTTGGCGGAAGTTTTCTGCATCTTCTGCCTGAAGCGATTGAAGAATACGGGGCAAGCAACAAACTTTGGCTCTGGCTGTTGGCCGGCATAATTGCGTTTTTTGTTTTGGAAAAATTAATCTGCTGGCGGCATTGCCACATACCGACTTCTGAAAACCACCCGCATCCGCTGGGAATGATGAACTTGATCGGCGACGGATTGCACAATTTTATTGACGGCATGATTATAGCCGGGTCATTTATGGTAAATATTGAACTGGGAATAGCCACTTCAATAGCGATAATGGCGCATGAAATTCCGCAGGAAATCGGAGACTTCGGCGTCCTGATACACGCGGGCTATACCAGACGAAAAGCCTTGCTATTAAATTTCTTGATCGCCCTGGCGGCAGTACTTGGCGCGGCCGCTGTCTTATTGATCGGCTCAAAAATAGACAATCTTGCCGCGTACATTCTGCCTTTTACCGCCGGCGGATTTATCTACATTGCCACTGCCGATCTTATCCCTGAGTTAAAAAAAGACACGCGGCCCGGCAAATCTTTGCTCCAGCTGATCAGCATTTTGATAGGAATAGGAATTATGCTCGCGCTGAAGCATTCTTAAAAAATATTTTAAAATTTATTTGTAAAAAAATAAAACGGGAATTAACAATTCCCGTTTTTAAATATATATTTTAATATATATTAAAATATATATTTCTTAACTCCTACTTCAGCCAAATTAACTTTTTAACTCTGACTAAAGTCAGGCAAAAATTTAGGTTTTTAGACAGTCTGGCGGCAACGGCTTTAGTTTTGCAAAATACGCCGATGGATGCGATATAACTTTCTTAAAACTATATTCCTTTTATGTATTGGCAATACAATTCATTGATTTTCTGCTTCGTGGTTTTATAAACATATCCGGTAGGCGTTGAATGGTCCCATGGAGCAAGAACATCATTTATGTATTTTGTCTGGAATTCTTTGACGGCGGCATAAGTTTGCTCGTCATATGTTCCCGTAATGCTGATATCTCCATAACCTTCGTAATCCTTCAAAAAACTCTGCAATTTTTCCACTTCGGATGGATTATTTTGAGCGCCGAATTTTATATACTCTTTAAGATACTTTTCGCACGAACAATACAATTCGTTAATTTTCTTCTTTGTGGTTTCAAAAACATATCCGGTCGGGGTTGAAAGATTCCACGGGATAAGAACATCTTTCATATAATCAGATTGAAATTGCTTCACATAATTATATGTTTTTTCATCGTATATTCCGGAAATAGATATTTCTTTAAACTCCTCTTTATCTTTTAAAAATTCCTGCAGTTTTTTTACTTCAACCGGATTATTTTTTGCTCCTAACTTTATATATTCAAGCAAATACGGCTGGCACTGCGCGACTGGAGCTGTCTCTTTGTTTTTCAAAACGACAATATTTATCGTATGCTCATTGCATATTGTTTCATCAGCTTTGCCGCATATAAGATAAGAAAAGTGATCCTCTCCAATATAATTTTCCTTTGGAGCATAAGTGAATGTTCCATTGTTATTAACAATAATGGTTCCATTATGACTGGATACATGCAGTCTGATTAACTCGGATTCTTTTAATAAAGGAGCCTCTATTATTTTTGACGTATTCATAAGAACTTGCGCCGTATCAGCCGGTTCTTCCCGCGACTCGCGCATGACATCAAATACTTCAATGGAAACCGACGCTGTCGCGCATTTATTATCACTGTCGCAGACCGAATAAGAAAAAGAATCTGTCCCGACGAAGCCAACATTTGTATAATAGGTTATCGCGCCGTTTATCTTATCCACAACGGCAACGCCATTAGATGGAAAAACAGTTATAGCCAGCGAACCGATATCAATATTATGTTCGCTGTCAACATCATTCGCTAAAACATGTATAATCACAGCCCCATTTCCGTGGACACTAACCATATCATCGTGCGCGACTGGCGCTGTGTCTATATCATATACATATACAGCAACCTTTGCGTCGGCGCAAATCTGCGGATTGTCTATCCTGCACGCAAGATATGAAAGAGTATCTTCTCCTGTAAACTCGGATTGCGGAATATATATAATATCCGCGCCGTTTATTGCCGCGGCGCCGCGTGAAGGATTTGCTATAATTTTGGAGATGGCGATATTATCAGGAGTATCGTTTGCCAAAACGCTTATTGTTAAAGATGCAAGATTTTTGTGGATAGAAATTTCATCATTTACCGCGGTTAGAGCAAAAGACGCGCCACCCCCTCCACCTCCTCCGCCACCACCACCCCCGCCTCCTGAAGCAACCGCAGGGAGAGGTTCTGAAACTACGGAAATTACCGGAGAAACCAAAGACCTTGTCGCGCCGCCACTTTCAGTCGTTTCCACGGTTACCGTCGCAACATGGCTACAGGTATTATCAAGGTCGCATACATTATATGTAAAAGTATCCGACCCGACATAATCTTGATTTGGAGTATAAGTGATAGTTCCGTCGCTATTGGCAATCGCTACGCCATTAAACGGAGCGGAAACTACTGTTACGGAAGTTGGGTCAATATCATTCCCCGCGTCAGTATCGTCATGCAACACACTTATAATAACGGGAGTGTTTTTATTGGCGGCGGCAAAGTCATCCACGGCTATTGGAGTGGTATCTTTCGCGCTCACCGTAATCGTTACAATCCCTGAAGAACAATGGTCATTAGAATCGCACGCTGAATATGTAAAAATATCTTCTCCGATAAAATCAATTGCCGGGGTGTAAGTTATTGTATTGTCCTGGTTTATCACTTCTGTCCCATGATCCGGCGGCGACACAATAGAACCGGCATAAAGATCTCCGGCAGAGCTTGCGTCATTGGCAAGAACATCAACAGTCCCGCTTTTATTCGTAAAAACAAACAGTGTGTCGTTTGCGGTAACAGGAGGATGGTCATCCGCGAGAATTGTTACAGTAATATCCGCCGTATCGCACGCGCTATTAAAATCGCAAATCTGATAAGTAATTTTGTCTGTTCCGGAAAAATCAATATTCGGCGTGTAGGTTATCGTATCTCCATCGTTTACAATCGCGATTCCGTTTGTCGGCGGAGTCGCAATCTCAACCGAATGAGGATTAATATTGTCCTCAACATCATAATCGTCGTGAGAAGCGTGAATGATTACGGCATCGTTTTCTCCGACAGTGACAAAGTCGTCATTGGCGACGGGAGCGTCGTTAACCGGAAGAATTTCAATAGAAACAGGCGAGGATTCAACGCACACCGGCGCGCTTTGGTTATCGCAGACAAGATAAGTAAAAGAATCTGTTCCAAAATAATCGGGATTCGGAGTGTACACAATCGTAGAGCCGTCTATCTCTGCCGCGCCATGCAGAGCATTAACCAAAATTGAATCTATATGAAGAGTTCCGCCTCCGGCGTCAATATCATTATCAAGCGCCGCTATGGTTATCGGCGTATCCTCATTGGTTTCCGCAAAATCTTGCCCCGCGGTAATATTTGTCGTAACTTCGCCTTTAATCGTCTCCACCGTTACCGTCGCTTCGGCTTGACTGCAAGCATTATCAAGATCGCATACATTATATGTAAAAGTATCCGACCCGACATAATCCTGATTTGGAGTGTAAGTGATAGTCCCGTCGCTATTTACAACTGTTGCGCCGTGAGACGGCGCGGAAGATACTGTCACAGAAGACGGGTCAATATTATTTTCCGCGTCAATATCGTCATGCAAAACATCAATGACAACGGGTGTATTTTTATCGGCAGTGGCAAAATCGTCATTGGCGACGGGAGCGTTATTTACAAAATCCACCGTAATATTTACTTGCCCGTCGTCGCATAAATCATTTACACAAACCTTGTAGGAAAAACTGTCCGCTCCGTGATAATTTTCTTCCGGCGTGTATATAAAACTTCCTTCATCATGCACAACCAAAGATCCGTGGCTTGCGTCAGACAATTTGGTAGTGGTAATATCCGGCTCTGAAACATTTTCATCATTTGCCAAAAGGCCCGGAGCGGAAATATTTAATACTGAATTTTCATTTACGAAATATGAATCATTGTTCGCGATTGGCGCCGGTTTTGTAGCGGCAAAGTTGCAATCATCAATGTCTATATCTCCATCGCCGTTCAAATCCGTAATTGAAATAATATCGTCCGCATGCGACGAGTGATTGTTCGCGCCTTCGCCATTAACAGAATTGGAATCAACTTCCAAAAAAACATAGGGATTTTTCTGCGATGCGGTCGCGTGGCAAATAGGAATTGTTTCAGAGGCGTTGCCTGCGTTACCGGCATTGCCGGAATTACCGCCCGCGTTATTGGATTTCGCAAAAACTTCTAATCCATGCCAAATATTTTGTCCGTCCAAAAATATCGGAGCCGCGATAACAAAAATTAACAATAAAATCGCCGGCAATTTAAAATGTTTTATAAAATCTCCGCTTTTTTGTTTTTTGATCATAAATTTAAATATTAAATTATATAGCTAGTATAATATATTTTGGGTAATTTAACGAATGGAAGCGCTTGTTTGCTTTCGGGCGGGGTTTATCCCACTGGATAGCGGGGTCTGATTTTTTTCGGACGGGCTAATTTATTTATAGTTACGTAACCAAAATATACTCTTTTTCACACATTCTACGAATGACCTACGAAACAAGTTTTGATTAAGCCCATCCCGCCTTTCTTCCGCCTCTTTCATAAGCATAGTTACTTCATGCTCAATCGCACCATCTATTCTATCCAAACAGCGAAGAGTACTTTTATATTCTTCAATATCCTTTTTACAACAGAAAAACTTGAAACTGGTACCCTCAAGACGCCACACAGAAAATCGTTGCTTATTAAGAAGTTTAAGATTATATGCTTTCGTTTGTGCAAATACTTTCTTAGCAATTTGAAGTTGATTTATTGTCTCTGTTATAAAATTTTTAAAATTCTGATTATTAATCAAATACTCTGTCCGCTGATTTTCAATAGATGCCCCTCTATTGATTAAAAATTTAGCCATTTCAAATATTCTTTCGTATTCAATCTTCATATCCAAATACATTTTATTCGCCTGTTCAATGTTTTTATGTATAATCAACACCTTATTGTGAACATAGTAGCTTCGATGTCTTGCTTTCAATAAAGAAGAATCTACATGAATTGAGAGAGGCGGAAAGTTTGTTCTGTTTAAGAAGTACTGCCCTGAATTCGCATTACTCTGAAGCGGTTGTATTACTGACCGATCTAAACGATCCAAAAAATCTGAAAGATGCCGTTCTGCATCGTATAGATCATTCAAGCCAAGTGCCAATGAAATTTCGGTTTGTCTTATGCTTTCCCGGCGTTCGCGAAAACTTTGATAAAAATGATTCGCCAAAAAACCAAGGAGAGCAACGGTGAAAGCACCAAGCACGCCAATTACCGATCCTAAAAGGTCTTGCCATTGATAAAGCAAGGTTGATTCATCTGTTAAATATACGATTAGAGATTCCATATTCTAGCTTAAACCCAAAAATTTCCAATTTTTCAAATCGTTTGGATTGTATTCGTATTTTTCGTTGTCGTTATATCGCCATTGTTTGTCAGCTGGTATAACAATTCCGCCAAAAAGTTTTTTGCCTTTCTTTTTCTGCTCTTTGATGTATTTTGCCAACCCCTCGGCTCGCTCTTTAGCGCTTTCGGCTGTCTGGCCCTTTTTGGTGTCCAAAAGCCAAACATCACCGTTTCTCAATTGAATAATAAAATCAACATAAAATGCAGATTTCTTTCCGTATTTATCAACATAAGGAACGGCAAAATAATTAACCTCGCCCTGTCCATTTTTAAACCACCATTCAATATTTTTGGCTTTATCAATATAATTTATAAAATCAGTTTCAACTTTGCTGTCCTCCTCATAATCGCCCAACAAAGACGCTTGTCCGTTTTCAATAAATCTTGAATAATACGGAGTCATTACGGATTTTTTTAAATCTTTCGCTTTATATTTACTGTTGTAACTGATAACTTTCGGAACATTCCAAGCTAAATTTTCCATTTCTCTTTCTTTGTCTTTAGCCACAATAGTTCTTTTATATTCTTCCCGCGACATTGCTAATGCTTCGCTAACTTTATTTATATTTTCCGGATTCAAAATTACTTTATAAAAAGCAGGATCGTCATTTTCAAATCCCATTACTCGTGTAAAAAATCTATTAAGCGAACTTTTAATTGCATTCATTGAATCAAACGGCGCAAACTCGCCAGCGCTGGCTTTACAAAATAAATCATAATACATTTGTATTTCTACATCTGGCGAATGATAATTCATTATTGAGTGTTCAATTGCCCTTGCTTTATCAATGTTAATTATTTTTCCGTCAACGATTATTTCATTTGAAATTTTTGTTTTCTTTATATTTAGTTTCTTTTTTAAGCTCAATTTTTCGGAAATTTCCATAAAAATTTTTGAAAATTCACTGGACAATCTCGTTTTTTCACGCTGTCTTTTGAAATGAATTGACGGCAAATCCAAATTTTTATAAATTTCGTCATTTCTTTTTGCTTCCTGAAAAGTGAAATACTCCTTGGCAATTTCATCGCCAAGTTTTATTTCGCTTACGCCAATATTCGTAAATACATAGGCCTTGTCTAATGTGGGATGATTTTCATAGTGATGATATTCAGGCATTCTCATAATCCTCCCAACTGTTTGCAATAAAAATACTTTGCTTGCGGTTTCTCTGAAAATTACAAGAATTTGAGCGCGCGGACAATCCCAGCCAAGCGCAATGGCCTGCTTAAAAACCAAAACCTCAACTTCATTTGTCGCTTTTTCAATATTTACCAAATTCGGCGTTTTATTGTCCGCAAGCCAAATCGCCATGCGATCGTTGTCTTCGGTTATGTCATACTTTCTTTTTAAAATTTTCTGCACATCGGTTAAAACATCTTTGTCTAAATCGTTTATTCCTTTTTGTAAATTCGGCAATTGAATAAGCACAAGAGGATTTATATCGCTTCCTTCGGCTTTATATGCTTCTAAAAGTTCTTTTCGTTTTTCAATCGCCGCCTCAATAACCATTTCTCGACTGCTTTTGCCGTTCACTTTGAATTTTTGAAATTCCGGATTAATAGCAACTTCTTTTTTAATCATTCCTCCCTCAACAACTTTTTCAAAATGCACCTTTACATGGCCGTCGGGGTCGTGAAAAATTGGCGTAGCAGAAACTTCTAGTGTAATTTTGGCGGCAATATCTGCACGCACCCTTGTTGCGTTTGGTCCTAAATTCGTATGGTGGCTTTCATCAATAATCAAAATGATTTCTCGTCCAGTTTGTTTGGTGTTTTCAACAATGTTAGAAAGATTTTTGCCTTTTTCATTATCGCGAATATAAATACGATCTTTATTATAAAGCTTTTCCCAATTCAAAAACAGAATTTCATTTTTCCCTATTATATTATCGCGAATATCACCAAAAGATGAGTAGCAAAAACAATTTTCAAAATGTTGGTTTAATGATTTTTTGCTTTGGCTATGCAAATCTCTAACGGAAATCCAAATAAAAGAAAACTGTTTGCCGTCCTCGCGATCAAGCGGATTGACAAGCCGTTTTAAAAACTCGCCAACCATTATTGTTTTTCCGGAACCAGTCGGAGCCTCAAAAATACAAAGTTTACTTCCGTCCAATTCCAAAAGTTCGTTGACTTTGTTTTTCAACTCTTCAACTTTTTCGTCTTGATATAATTTTAATTGTAGATTCATTAACATAGTTCGATTCCAGAATCTAACGCAACAAATTTGGCGCGAAGCGCTAAAAATGCTATGTTAGAATTCTATGAAAAATTATAAAAGATTAAGTGATTTAGAGCGAGAAGAAATTAGCCGAATGCTCTCTC
>Ga0180732_1001201_pt1 | contig 16890 bp, 29 predicted proteins | sample KR11_01MetaG_FD_148674 | JGI IMG/M metagenome (GOLD analysis project Ga0180732, IMG submission 148674) | Groundwater microbial communities from the Olkiluoto Island deep subsurface site, Finland - KR11_0.1 MetaG | ecosystem: Environmental > Aquatic > Deep subsurface > Groundwater | place...
TCCAAGATCTGCGGATGCAACGATATTCTGTATCTTAATTTCAGGCTTATCCAGGATCTGTATACCCATTCCTCTTAATTTCTCAAACACTTTTGAAAGACCTGTCTTTACATCGGCAATACTTTTTGCTCCTGTACAAACGATCTTGCCACTGCCGAAAATAAGCGCTGCGGTTTTCGGGGATGTTGTCCTGTAAACAACACCGGGAAATCTTTCTTTGTTATACTCTGCTCCTTCAAAAACGCTGATGACTTGATTCAGGTCAAGTTTTGCTTCAATAGCCGTAGATGCAACAACATTTTCTATTTTTATAGTCTTTTTTGGTTCCGTAGTGTTTACCATATTCGCGCCTTTATACAGGGTATTTAAAGCTTTATAGGTTGGGATGCACCTTCCGGATTCTTAAACACCTCTCTCAACGTATCTGGAATCTTGTGTGGCTTTGCTTTTCTGAAGTTGATCAGAGGATACACAGGGGATATGGCTCCGCTGGATAGGATTTGCGAATTGTTTCAAGGAATTGTTCTTGCTTCAGTCAGGAATCGTGTGAAGCTGTGCGGAGCCATCGTTACTGTAAGACGCGCCCATAGTATAAGTGTATTACTATTGTAATATAAAAAAATATACACTTCCAGCCGGATTCTGCATGATCCGATCGTCTTGCGGGGGTGAGATGCCGCAGCATCGAACTCGCGAAGCCCCCGCGCCGATGTGTGCCCGCAGGCGCGCTGAGGCAAACCATTTGATGGATCTTGTTCTGGTGTCGCGCCGTGGCTTGATCGTTATTGTGTTTGATGCGCCGGGGTTTCCTGAAAGCCGCATCCCTAGTGAGTTGAGAGGCACACGGCGCTCTGTCAGGTAGGGACTCCGTTGGAAGCGGGGGGCACGCGCTCCGCGAGAGATGAACAGAAGCTGGTGGGGTTCGGTCGACAATGCGCGCCCGTATGGTGATGGAAGGGAATCAAGATAGCTCGAAAAATATCATCCCGTGGGATAACCCTCTGCATAAACTATGTTGTATTCTTTGGCGATATTGTACGTGTCAAAAAGCCCATAAACGAGCATCGCAATCCCTATAGAGCCAATTCCGATTAGTATGGCAAATAATATGCCTACGATCGGTGATGCCAGCAAAATCCCTATACCTTTCCATCCATTACCAACTTTGTAATATGCATAGGGTAGCAAAAAGGGGATGATGCCCCATATCCAGACGTTCTCACTGCATCGACCACGCTTCAACCATAGATTAAATGAATCCTCATTCATTATTGTAACGCCTCCAGTTTTTTCATGTCATCGTTGGTTTTATAGGTATAAGAATTAGATTTTGTAGCATCGGAATCTGCTGCATTGAAATATTGTTCATATTGGCGATAATATTTCTCATCGAGAGTCTTATAATATGTCCTTAAACTTTCAAGTGCTCGATTAGAATTATCTACAGATGAAGTCCAGTACCTATGTTCTTCTCTGAGATTAGATAACATCCTGTCAGCATATTTTTTGGCATCACCATTAAGATTTACCGTTGCTCCTGCAAAATCACTGATAAGGGAACTTTTTTCTTCAAGAAGTTTTTTTTCATCGTCAAGCATTTCTTGCTGTTTATCTAATAAAGGAAGTATTTTCTTAAAATCTGACGAGGCTTTTTCCATTTCTGCTTCTATTATAACATTATCAGCCTTCCCGGTTTTTATTAATTGTTCCTCCAGAAGTCTTATTTCTTGAGTCTTATCAACTACTTTATTCCATTTTTCTATTGCTGTGCCTATGTCACCATTACTTACACAACCAGCTATGGTGACTATAAAAATTAAAACTAATGCTATTGTTATTCCCTTTTTAATCATAAAATCACACTATAATTATCATAATGATTAGTATTTATCTATAAATAGATAGTGTATCAATTAGATGAAAAGAACTCAAATTCAACCCCATTCCTTTCACACGAAATTGGAATCAATATATTTTATATAAGGATGATTAATTGGAACTATTATTTTTCGTTGATTCCTTAGACAGTTTTGTCGTTACTGTCATCGCGCCACGAGGATGAGCGGAACCGGTGGCGCCCGGATAGGAAGATGTGGTAGCAGCAAATAGTATGCTGAATCCCCGCCCACCAGTATGGGGAATACACGGTTTTGCCAATTATATGCACAACAGCACAACTTGGAGTTATCCAGACACACGGTTTTGTGGGTTGCTTGCACAACAGAACAGACGCGCATGGGATGAACTGATTCCCGCCCGCCATATATATTGGTAATGCGCAGTTTTGCCATTTACGGACACAACCTACAGCCCTTTTTTAGGGATATGCGGGCGGGTGGCTGGAAAATATGTTTGGTGATTGATACTCTGCTCAGTGAGAGTCCCCATGAAGTACAGTCTCCATAGATCCCATGGATTCACAACAGCAAAAACAAAAAGGAGAAATGTCTATTCCGGAGATTTTGGTAGGATACCAGAGAGTGTGGTAGGATACCAAAAAGGTCGTTTAGATGGGGGTGTAGTAGTAGTAGTTTAGTCTATTACAATTAGAAGAAGAAGAAGAAGATTGGGACTGACACTCTGCTATTCTCAGTACCTATCTCTGCTCAGTGAGAGTCTCCATGAAGTACAGTCTCCATAGATCCCATGGATTCTCAAGCTCTATAAACCCCAATCCAGAAGAGTCCACCCTGGATATTTTGGTAGCGGTAGCAAAGTGTTGGTAGTGGTAGCAAAGAAGCGGGTATAGATAGAGGAGAGAGAGTAGAGAGAGATAATATAACCTATATATAATATAATATACTGGGACTGACACTCAACTCTTCCCAGTATCCATCTCTGCTCAGTGAGAGTCTCCATGGAGTACAGTCTCCATAGATCCATGGATTCACAACAGCCAAAACAAAAGGAGAAATGTCTATTCTGGATATTTTGGTAGCGGTAGTAAAGTGTTGGTAGCGGTAGCAAAAAACGGTGGTAGCATAAAAAAGCGGTAACAGTAGGGGGATTATTGATATTGGTAGCAAGTGCTGGTAGCAGGTAGCAAAGAAGCGCGTATAGATAGAGGAGAGAGAGTAGTTAGATAATATAATAAATAATAATAATAATAATAATACTGGACTGACACTCTGCTCTTCTCAGTACCCATCTCTGCTCAGTGTGGGTCTCCATAGAGTCTCAGAGTAACAAAAGACAAAAAGAAGAAAAAGAAGGTATCCTATTTGTTCGAAGGCTGCCGAACGAAACGGAGCGAGCCTTGCCCATACATCTCCAGAGCATTCTATGCTTTCGTCATGTCCTTGTTCATATACGTGGCTCAAGTATCGGCCCTTTCGCCTTCTTGATCTCGTTTACAGACATGCCTGTCCGTGCAAGTTCAGCAATAACCAGGCGGTCGTCGGAAGATGTACTGGCGTCCTTAAGCCTTCCAACATCATCCTTTGTCAGGTACTTTTTCTCGGGCATGTGCTTCAACTCCTTCTTGTGGCTTTTCATATATTACTTTTTGGTCATAAGGTATTATGCCAAACTCCGCCGCATTCTTCATGCTCTCACCATAGCCTGCTGCATAATCAACTGTGCCGGGCGGCATTATCTCACCTCCCCGTCGGCACAGGCACTTGAACCATAGATGCCGCCGCTCTCTTCGAGCGGATCGGCCACTTATGTTTCGGCGGCATGGCGACGCCTTCCTTTACATCTTTAAGGATCAAATACCCAGACATCGCGCGCTTCTGTTTTTCCTCTTCGCGCTTTGCGCTATAGTACTTACGCTCCTTCTTTGTAATCACCGTGCTGGACTGCACCAGGATAGTATTCTCGGCGCGCAGTTCGTCTTCTGAACGTCCAGTAGCTTTCGCTTCCCGCTTGATGTCCTTTGCGAACCATTCTTCAGTCTGGACATTTATGAGCGTTGGATATTCCTCAGTTCGCATAACTGCGAGATCATGTCTTATCGGAACCACTACCTCTCGCTCTTCAACCGTGAAGGTAAACTTCTTCACAGGATCCCAATGCCACACCTTATTGAGCTCGGTGTATTTGTTCTGGGTGTAGTAAGTCCGGAACTCGCCGGTGAATATGCGGCGTGTCCTGGTGACAGATACCCAGTTGGGCGCAGGCATTTCGAAACACTGCCGCTTGACGTCACTGTTATCCTTGATATCCATGAACGCAGTATCATTATTGCCATTGGCTTCCGCAAGGTCCATCCGCCAATCATCCGGGAAGGCGCACTCATCGAACCCATTGTTATCTTCTGTGCGGTTATGACTGAACGCTATCTCTGGCACCAGTCTGGGGTTTGAATCGCTGTACACCCGGATAGGTTCACCCGTTTCGTTCGTATCATCACGAAGGAACTTACCATCATTGCGATTGAATGTCGGTAGCGTTGATACCCGCCAGATCTTTGCGGGGCGGTTCCTGCGCTCGAACTCGTCAAGCTTCTGACTCAGCGAACCGTAATACTGGCGTTCCCTCATCGCTCTTTTATTTTCAGGAAGGATTATCAGCCCTCGGTGCCTGTTATACAAAGAACACAGTGACCCCATATCCTGCTCTGAAAGCTTACAGCCCTTCTTTGATGGATTCATATCCTTGCACATTACACAGACATGCAGGACTTCAGGACTCACAGTTCTTTTTACTGATGCGGCTTCCTTTTTGTGCAGCCTTTCAACGCGTTCGTTCCATGCCGCTTTGCTGGACTGGGTCTGCCAGGGGCGGCTGACCGCTTTACTGGGTCTGGGCTTCGGCTTCTCACCATAGTGGTTACCTTCACAGAATCCAGCTCCGGGGGTTGGTCTTCTCCTTAATAGATGCTCGGGTAAAAGACACACGGCGCTCGGCGGATCCGCTGAGAACGGCATCCTGGCATGTAGGTCCAGCTTTACCTGGCGCTCACCGGTGGCGGGCTCGGGATAATAGTTCCAACCCATCACAAACCTGTACGTTTCCGCAGTCATGTGCGGCTCGGCACTCTCATCGGATTTGATGTCATTTGTTGTTAGTATATTTGACATGGTTTTCAACTCCTTAAAAAAATGCGGGTTAAAACCCACGGTAATTCTCAGACTTCTCCCAGGTGCGTCTGGTCTCACGGCGCGCCCAGATCACTTCAGGACAGAGTGCTTCGATCATCGGCTGAACTACGGACCAGTCGCCGCCTGCCAGCCCACAACCAAACATCCAGGGGGCGTACACAGGAAGACCAAGCTTCTCAGCCCCAAGACTGACAATCGGCCAGGCAAGGCTGTAAGAGCCCAGATCAGTCTTCGGAGAATTCGTACCCCAGCGGTCCTGCCCCGCAAGATTACAAACGTAGAGTTCTGGGCCAACCTGTACCATCTGGATCTCGCCTAGAATGAGTTTCCCTGAAATGAACAATTTCCGATACTCTGAGTACACGATAGGCCACTTCTGCCTGATGGCCAATGCTAACCCGCGACCCATCGCGCCGCGACAATTAACCTGCTGTACAATGACACCACGCTGGATGCCCAGTAAATCTGTATTTACTATTTCTGACATTTTAACTCCTGAACTATCGAATCCGATAATTCACCCGGAATAATTTTATTTAAAATCGGCGTTGATCGTTGATCCCTGCTGCACTCCAAAAAAGGGGAGATACCGTATTGCACCATTATAATCCCTCTGCCATCACAACCCTGCGTCCAACGGATTTGGCGTACCTGACACAATTCGCAGTGTCGCCAGGTGAACCATCGAAGAAGGCAGCGAGAACGTCAGCAGCATCCACCATGAACTCATTTCGGCGCTGATATGATTGCATGGAAAATACCGGTGATATCACAGACAACTTCGTGCATTCTTTGACCGACCTGAATAGGAATTCCTGTGAATCGTATGAAATCCATTTCGCGCACAGGATCTTAGCAGGGAATGGAAGGACAAGCCACAATGGGATTGAATTATCCAGCGCATATCGAGCCGCGTGGGAATCCAACCCATACGCTCCGCCGGTGATCCACATAGCGCCCGGGAAATCCGAGTGCACTTTTATCAGAGACGATTCCACATCAACGTTTTTCAGATGACGATGCCCGGTGAAGGCGACCTTAAATTGATTATTTTCTGACATTACAACTCCTGAAATATCAGTAACCTGATAATTCGCCCGTGATAATTTTATTTAAAATCGCCAGAGGTTGAAGAATTGTGGTGCTTCAGCGTGTCCAGGGGGTGTTTGTACGAGGGATACCAGTGACTACCTAGAGGCTAAACCTCATACTCCAGAAAGATGAGCGGTCAAAACTACTGTTAAAATGTAAATCATCAGGCATGTAGGAAATGAAAAATTAGGAATATTACGAATTATTTATATGCTATAGAAAAAACCTCTATACAATCTGTTAGAGCACTCAATTCGACTAGATATTATTTAAATTTCAAAGGATGATTAAATGCCATTAAACTGCCAACAAATCAAAATACTCATTGAAGCCATTAATGCATATGATTTCCCAAAAAAAACTTACGATTTCATTAATAAAAAAGAGATCAAATACACTTCAATGCGGCAACTAGAGGCATCAATCCAAGAGAACCTGACATCTGGGGATATTATACTTGTTCAAGATGGTCTTTCTAACATACTTTATTGGGGATATTATAGAACTGGCTATCGAGATACGAGAGTGAATAACTTTCGATCCAAAGTCGATCAACAACAATTAATTTATGCTACAAAGATTTTCCAAAATTTATCGGAAACTGGCATACGAATCATTAAGAATTTAAAGCTACCAGAGTTCTCGAATTTATCATTTATAAGCAAAATCCGCATGTTTTTAGATCCAAAACAGTATGTAATCCTTGATAGAAAATTGATGAAGCTGGCAAAAACCAATACTATAACTTTATTTCATGATGTGAAAGAATATCCCACATCGATTCCCTGTTCCTTAGAAAATGAACGCATATACCAGAACTGGTGTAATATTTGTAAAATAGCCTCTAAAAAATATTTCCAAAATGAAGAACTTTTTGCAGTCGATATTGAGCGAGGTATATTTCATCTCATAGAAAATAATCAATCTGAAATAGCTGCAAACATTATCGCCGATATTTAAACCAAGTCTGCGCTTCAATGGCATATAGAAAACAACCTCGGTAACAGATGTGCTAAACCTTCGAGCATAGGCGCAGGGGTTACCAAAGGGGAAAAACTATGCTACCAAGGTATTAAGAATCCAAAAAAAAATCTTTTAAGCTGAAAATTCAGGTGTGCCTCAAAGTTCAAGACTGATACTTAATCATATCTTGCATTTCTGGACATATTGATGTCACTATATATCCTTCTTTCATATCCCCAAGTACCATACATTTTTGAGGATGAAACCAATAATAATAAGCAACATACGCACAAAAAATCGCATCTAAGATATCTTCATACTCTTTAAGTTTCTTTCCCTTCAATCCTTTTACTTTTTTTTCAACAATATATTCTGGTAATTTTAGTGAGGGATTTTCTTCACTGAGTTTTTTCAAACAACATTGATATTTTTCAAATTCATCCCATCTAAATTCATAATCTCGTTTGTTCTTTTTTTTATAACGTAAGATTTCTCTCAAGTGAAATATGGCCACCATTGATGGATGTGGATAAATTTCAAAGAATTTCCTCTCTTCTTCAAATTGTTTAGTAATATACGGATTGTGTTTAAAGTTTTCTTTTTCTAATTTTTCACTCAACTCTTCCCCCCGCAACTTGTCTGAGTTTTCTTGGCATAATCTATTTCTATTTGATGGATATGCAACAGCACCATATTTATGAAAAAGCATATGAACAAGTTGCTCTGCTTTTCGACGACCATCTTTATTTTGAACAATCAGAGGCGCATCAATTGCGATGAGGGCATTGTCATCCCCGACAAATTCTTTAATGTAATTGACAATATCATCGTCGGAAGAAACCGTTTTTGGTTTGCCACATATTTCTGCATATTCTCCATTTCCTTCTATTATCGCTATGCCTGTGCAATTTTTTTTACTCCACGCTAAATCTATACCCACAAAAAACATATCAATTATCAATATTGTTCTGCTATATAAGATTGTTTCAAATATTCAAAAATTCTATCATAAAAACCTTAGCTATCCCATTTCTCATTGCGTTCTCGCACCGGAATAAAAAATTCAAAATTCCGATAAACGGATAGAAATGCAAAAACCCTCGGGGTTGGACGCTGATCCACCACAAATTTTATTGCGAAGTGAATGACAACCAAATAAAAATAGCTGGGCTGCTCTCGCAGCCCCATGAGTCTTTATTTCTTGCTGTGACCGGCAAGACTTACTTTTTCTTATATACATTCAGTCCGATCTTGACATCTTCTTTCCCAGGCACAGCTTTGTTGCCTTCAGTCGATGCGATGATGATGGTCTTTCCAGACGTTGAAGGACCGAACTCCTTTGAAATGTCCACTTTGATGGTAAGGATGTTACCTTCAAGCTTGAGATCTACGTTCTTCATAAGTTTTCACACTCCTGTTGGCATCACTAAACCCAGTTTGGGCTCATATATTCTGCCTTCATTCATCAATCCCTGGATTACAGTCTCCAGTTGAGTCAACTTCATTCCGGCGCCTTTGCATGGATTACCCAGGGCTTCTATTTTGACACCCTGGCCTTTCGTGTTCCGCGTGATTATCTGCTGCTCAACGAAGTTCTTCATGTCTTCATCCGACATCGTCTCATCAGATGGCGCCGCGTCAGGGATCTTTGCTGCTGGCACCTGGGCTGCAGGAGGTGTGGGTGCAGGCGCAGATGTGGGTATAGGGGAACCCACATCACTTTTCATGGATAGCATGACCTTCTTGACGATCTCTTTATAGTTCTCCCTTGTCGGGTATGCTGCAGCCACTTCCTGCTCTAAGACCGGGTTAGCTTTGAGTGCTGAAAGCCTGTCAAGGGTCGCCTTTGCAGTTTCGAGCAGCCATGTGTCCCTTACATTCTCATCCACGATTACGACCTGCTCTGCGCGAATGCTCACGAGCGTCGTATTCTCTCCATTATTGTATAGGGATACTTTGCCGATAACCGTCACGAACGCCGGGAGTCTCTCTATTAACTCCTGCATTACCTTGGCTGCTTCTGGCTGGTACTGTCCGGCAGTAACGAAGTGTACGCCAGTCGGATCTGAGACTCGCATGCGATAGAAGTTATTATCGGTACCGATATCTTCAATCTCGGTCGCTGTTCCCACAACCATCACTCTGGCAGCCTTAGCGCCGGTTTGCGTGAGATATAACTGGCTCTCATATTGGTCGCCTCCTTTCTTTGGGACCTCAACTGTAGTGGCTTTCAACTCTGCTGCGAAAAGCCTTGCTACCTTCATCCTTTCAAAAATTCCTGCCATATTTATGCCTCCGTTGCTGCAAGAAGTGCATTGATCTGATTCGATACGTCCGCTCTGAACGGTTTGATTGTCTCGACAATGAGGTTCTTATCGATCTGGACACCGGTTACTTCGAAATAGTGGCCTATCACTTTGCATCCCATCTCGTCAGCAACCGTTCCTGCGTCAAGTGACTCAGTTGCGATTTCCTTCGCCTTAGCCAGAGTGATGCCTGTCAGCTCTTCGGTCAGCTTCCTGTTGAGAATTACGTCCCGCGAGTTGACGCCATCATCGATTACACCCTTGATTCTCAGGTCGTAGATGCCCTCGACTTTTCCATGCTCCGCACAGGAGCCCTTTGACAGGGATCTGTGGCATTCTGGGCAGCGCTTTATCAAGCCCGAGCCCTGCTGCATATCCACCATTGCACCCACAACGGTAACAAGTTTCTTGGCGACCGTGACATCTCCCTGGTATGGCAGTATCTCTGAGTTCTTGTTTATCTTGATGGACATTCTGCCCTGCCATTCAGAGGTAACCACGTTCTTGAAGGTGTAACACTTGCCTTCTTCGAGAACAGAGCAGCCTGTTGACTTCCAGGTCGTGAACACTATTGTGCCGGTTTCGTCACCGAGCACGCCTGTCTGGGCTATCTTCTCATGCCGAGCTTCCCAGAGCATCGATACCTTTGCGATGAAAGAGCACCACTTGTTATCTTCGGTCAATTCGGCGATCTTGACCGGGCTCTGATTAGCGAAACCTGCGTTGGCAAAGAACTCATCCTGGTTGATGTTGTGGACTCTCAGGAAGTAGTTGGTCACGTTCCTTCGTGCCTCATTCAGCGGCACCCTGAACTTGTTCACAAGGATCGAGAGCCTTTCGGTTACGTCTTTTTCCTGTAGCTGTACATTCACTTTCGCGAATCTTTCCTTTATTTCTAAAGATGTTTGTTCTATATTTTCCATATTTCACCTTTCACTTTTTATAGGAGGTAAATTATGGGCTGACTGCGGATTTTAACCGCATTGGAGCTAACCCATAATTTACATCATTTCAATCTGTCCGACCAAGGGGGGTTGATATTTCAGCACCGCAGTGCGAAATTTCACCCCCCGCAGCGTCGGCGCTGTTACGCTGTTTCTCCGGGGTCGCTTCCTGTACTTTCTTTGCGCACGTTGGACCGTATACCTGCGGAGCTTTGATCCTGCGGTGGCAGCGCAGGCATTTGTTATAGAGTGCAACTATGGCGTCAGCGCTCCCTTCTAATTCTGATTCTACTAACATTTTATCACCTTCTTTTTCTCATTTATTTACAATAGTAATACTATTGTAATATGATATAAGTATTACTACTGTAATACAAAAAGACACCGCTCTAACCGCGGCTGTGTTAATTATAATCGCTTGCCATCGTACCAGATCGACGTGCATCCGGCATTTGGCATCCCGAAATCATCAAGGGGCTCAAACCCATCGTAATCCCCGATAATCTTTCCTTCATAATACAGGTTCATGTCGTCATCGTACATCTGGAAGGTAACTCCTTTCAAGATATCTTCCTTTGTGAAAGTGGTATTATGGCCACCCATTGTCCCGGTTTCATCTGTTTCCCATTCTCTATGGTCTCCTTTTTCGAACAGGACATCTTTTGTTATTATCCAGCCGTACATTTCACTCACCCTCCACCCATCTCCAGATCACTGTTGTGATATTTAGTGGTATACCTTTGCTTTCAAGGATCTCGCATCTTCTTTTCAGCTCCTGGGCACTCTCCTTTGCCACTTTTGAATAAGCCCACGGCTGTTCATAGTGTTCTACTATGGCACCTTTCCAGTAAATGAATCCCACATTGTCTATAGTCATATTCTCTATGCCGTGGAACCAGGGCTGCTTATATTCCCCGGCTGCAACTGTTTTATGAAGTTTGTTGAACGCTTTTATCCCTTCTGTCGTCAGAAATCCGTTGATAGCGCCCTCAACAAGGGATAGGTCGATAGAGGCAAGCTTATCCCCATCTGATGTAGCCTGAAGTATCTCTATTGCTTTATCGCAGGTATTCTCTTTCATATATTTCCAGCCCCCATAGGTATAGTGATCATTTTTAGGTAACTATCCAGTATTTCTACAATATCCCATGTGTTTGTACTTCTGATGTGGTGATGTATTTCGGCTTTTTCTAAGCCGAAAATGTCTTTATTCGTTCTCAGTACATGAGTCGCTACTATTTCGAATTCAGTACCGTTATGTCTTGAAAACAATCTCATATATGCCCAGCCTCCTTCATGCTGAAGTGCCTGCAATCACCGATTATCACATGGTCGAGAACGTCAATGCCCATTATCTTCCCCGTTTCTACCAGTTTCTTTGTGATATCGATATCTTCTCTGCTCGGCGTGGGATCGCCGGATGGATGATTGTGAGCTACAATAATGTGTGCTGCCGATTCGATCAGGGCGGTGCGGAATACTTCTCTTGGATGAACAATGTTTGCGTTGAGCGAACCGATGGATATAGTATCTTCCCTGATCACCTGGTTCTTGGTATCCAGGCACAGTTCAACAAAATGTTCCTTCTTTGATTCCCTCATTGCTGGATAGAGGCGCCTGTAGACATCCTCCGGAGAGTTGATCTTGAACTTTGATTGGCCATCAAACGTCTCCAGTCTCCTTGCCAGCTCAAAACATGCTACGATCTGGACAGCCTTTCCTGACTTGATGCCGTGAATCTTCATGAGCCGGGTCGCATCTACTGCGGAAAGCTGCTTTAAGTCGAACTGCGATAGGACTCTCTGCGACAGGTTAATAGCATTCTCAGCGACCGAGCCCGATTTGAGAATTATCGACAGGAGTTCGGCATTACTTAAGGACGCTGCACCGTTCGACATCAGGCGGTTGCTCGGTCTTTCTTCTGCTGGCAGATCTTCGATTCTAAGTTTATATTGTTGCATTGACACCTCATAATTTTTTAAGAGGTGACTTTACCTGAACCAGCCCGATTTCAGCACATCAGTGCGAAATCTGGCATCAGTCTAATTATTCCTTGTGGCACTGCACTAAGTATAGAGAGAATATCTGGTAATGCTGTTAGAATTGCTGGAGTAACATAAAATGTTTCCGTTAACAGCCGCACACATAGCTTTTCCACGCATCTGTAAGAAAGCGGGGTAGATTTAAGATATATACAGGAGCTATTGGAACATAGAAAAGATGGACAACAGAAATATATCCTCACGTCAGAAATAAAAATTTGAGTCGTTTACAAAACCCACTCAATTCTCACGAACCAGTAAATAACATAAGAATGAAGAAGCTAAATAAACTCAAAGGAATAGAAAAACCATGTGGGTTGCACGCAATTATTGGAGAGGATTCTCCTGCCGATATTGAAGCACTTGAGAAAAGGTATCAGGAAAATATTAGGAATAGTCCGATATTCGATGAGATGGTTAAAAAATTTGGAAAAAAGAAAGCAGAGGAACTATTAAAGGAGTTCAAGGTTGTTGAAAAAAAGGATTGAAAATGGAAGAACAATGAAGATGCATAGAGAAAAACAGGAGGAGAAAATATGCATACTCAAAGTGACTCTAAGTGATGTGTTTGGGGGAGTTAGAGGAAAGCCTCACAGGATTTTGGCGATTCCAGAAAGGTTTACATTATACAGACTTGCAAAAGAAATAGTAGGTGCGTTTGACTTTGATTTTGATCACTGTTTTGGGTTTTTTGATAACTTGAAATTATGGACGGAATCTAATGAGTGTTACGAATTGTTTAAAGACATAGAAAAGGAGCAAGGGTTAGAGCCAACTCATTGTAAGAGTGTGCAAAAAACAAGGGTCGGTGGAGTATTCAATAAGATCGGGAGAAAGATGTTATTTCTTTTTGATTATGGCGATGAATGGCACTTCATTGTTGAACTTAAAGGATTAGAATCTCCTAAACAAGATATAAAATATCCGCTCATTTTAGAATCTATAGGGAATGTCCCACCACAGTATGGTGAGATAGAGGAAGATTTGCCTTGATGAGAGCGCTATTTGTAACGGACTTGCATGGAAGCAAGTGGAAATATGAGCGGCTGTTCAAAGTAGCAAAAGACTTTCGGGCAAATGTAGTCATCAATGGTGGTGACATGCTTCCCAAGGAATGTGAACCATTCAGTCAGGGCGATTTCATTACGAACTACCTTGACGATCATTTTGACCGATTCAACTCTGCTGGAATTTATTATCTGTGCTATCCGGGAAATGATGATCTGGGGATATTCGATGAACTGTTCGAGGAAACCTGCAATAAATATCCATTCGTCGTCTATCTAGCACAACGTAAATTCGAAATTGAGGGTTACGATTTTATAGGTATGAACTGGGTTGTTGATTATCCATTCAGGCTCAAGGACAGATGCAGGATGGACACAGAGGACTATATTTTCCAGGAGCAATTCGGAACAGGACTGTTATCCAAACCTGATGGATGGCAGGAAATCGATGACTGGTTTACCCATGCAAAAAAGCTCCCAACAATAGAAGAGGAACTGGATCGATTGGTTCATCCCAGGGATATGGAAAATAGTGTGTATGTAATACACATGCCCCCGTCCAGGCTGGGATTGGATAAATGTTATTACGGGGAAGAAGTAGGGTCAAAAGCGATTTACAACTTTTTGGAGAAATATCAGCCCAAGCTCTCTCTCCAGGGTCATATACATGAGTCTCCTGAAGTTACAGGACGATGGTATGCAAAACTCGGCAGGACGATATGCATTCAACCCGGTCAACTTGATGAGTTCACCTATGTCACAATTGACCTGTCAACGATGAAGTTTGACAGGATCAAGGAGCAATACGTCACATAACGGCAAAGCCTTATTAGGTAAGAAAGTAAGAAAGTAATACCATGGCAACAGAAGTCGAGTTCACAAGAATGTCTACAAAAGGTCAAATAGTGATTCCTAAAAAACTTCGAGCAGGATTTGAAGACGGAACACCCTTTGCAGTAATCCGTGACAGAGATACGATCCTTCTCAAACAAATAAAACTCCCTGGTATTAAAGAGTTTGAATTTCTAGCTGCAAAAGGAGAAACGATAGCAAGGGAACGTGGAATCAAAGAAACAGATGTTGACGAAATCGTTCATAAACACCGCAAAGTACAGGTTTAAGATGTACACAATAAGGATTTGAGTCGTATACAGAGCTTACTTGATTTAATTATGAAAAATAAAAAAGAGATGGCAAGAATTGGTCGAAATCAACCATGCCCCTGCGGTAGTGGAAAAAAATATAAAAAGTGCTGTTATGAAAAAAATAACATAAGCCAAATACTTTCAGCAAATGGTTTTGGTAAAAATTTGCCTAAAGACGTAGTTATAACTACTAATTCCCAAAAAGAAAAAATGTCAGAAGTATTCCTTGAATTTGCAGAACCTTTACTCGATAAATGTGAAGATGACAAATCATTTCATAATGCACTCCAGATTTGTGCAATAGCTTGGAATTCTTCATTTTTATCTCCCGAAGAAAGAAATAAATTAATGGATGAGAGTTTTAAAAAATATATAAACGATGATAACGAAAGAGAAATAGCAAAAGAAATTTTATCAAAAATGCTGGAACGAAAAGAAAAGAAATTTCCAGATATAAAAAGAATGATAATGGATTTTCAAATTTCGTATAGAGATGGGCAACAGCATTTAAATGTAATATCATCAACAAATGAGAAATAAGAGGTTGAGATATGGCAGAATACGGAGAATGGAATCGCAAAGGGGCAACCCTCAGTGACGTAACGGCCCAAAAGGAATATGGAGTAAATCGGGACTTCATTGTGGAGGGCATTAGAGCTGGCAAACTGGAATACAGAGAAGGGACGATTTGGGGTAATCCATATCTCAGGATATTGAGAAGTCAGCTTGAGAAGTATATCGTCGAGAAGCTTGGCGCGGACTGTTTGTCCAGCAGCAAGAACCGGACAGAGCTGCGTAAGATCAAGAAGGAAATGGCTGACCTGAAAAAGAGACTGGGTGATCTTCAGGCTCGAAGAACGGAAATCGAAACGACGATGAGGAAATAGCATACCAAATCAGCCCTTTCAGCGTACTGCCCTGCTGCTGAAGGGTAGCACGAGCCATAATCTTCCTCCCACAGTGCCTTCTCCTGCTGACCAACTCTAATTCAAACGTCCCGTTCTTGAACATTTTTGAGCTCACGAAGACAGGACATCCACGTTTTTATTACTGGTCTATCTAACAGGAGTCCATACTGTTACCCCAGGCACCCCTTTGAAATCCTCATCACCAGTTGTGATATGCGTTATTCCATTGGATTTCATAACTGAAACGTGCAGCGCATCACGAGTCATTAATTTATATTCCTTGCATATATTCATAACAAGCCGGAAATCCTTCGGAGCATCAAGGATTGTGATATTTAACGATAATATTTTTTCAAGAGCATTCCAGCATTTGGTTAATTCCTGGATCTTATCCGGATTCTTTTTCAAAAATTGTACAGTTGCATGCAAAGGAATCTTAAATGTTACAGATGCTTCTGCCTGAATCAGCTTAAAAAGCACTTCATCAAGAACAACGATCGAAATAAAACCATTTACTTCCTTTTTATGTACTCTTTTTAGAAAATCTTTGCTTTCCTCAAAGTGTTTTTCCTTAAAAGCAATAAAAAGAAATATATTAGCATCGATGTATGTATTTGTCCCTTTTGGGACATCTGATAATGACAATCAATACCACTCTTCAGATTCTATCAGTTTATCCGCATCATTTTGTTTGATCTTAATAATGCCTGTGAGCTCATCCACAGGGTCAGAAGAAGCTTCAACTATCAATTTCCTATTTACAACGGTCATCATAATTTCTTCTCCAGATTTTAATCCCAGCATATCAAGGATTTTATCAGGGATCTTAATTTGTTTGTTCTGATTTATTCTACTATGAGAGATTTCCATGTAATGATCTATCAAAATAAGGCGTTAGATAATAATAAATGTTTACTATGATCAAAATATCTCCCTTACCTTACCATTTTTGGAACAGGTTTTCTCTTCTTTTGCCTTTTCTTATATAAATCAAACTTCCCGCCGCCTTTGATGCAGCCGTTACAACAGGCCAGCGGGCCAGGATTATTGTCATGATCGCATTTCCTGCAACATCCATGTTCTTCTTCCCAGAGCGCCATCTCCTGCTGGCGTTCATGTGCCTTACGAAGGTTCGCATGGGTTGCCAGCAGGTGCCGGGCGCTAATGACCATGATCACATCCGTGCGTAATTATTCACCTCATATACTCATAGTAGGGTATGCCATGCTCACCGACGATTGAGCTTCACCTGACATTCCTGATATTATCTTGACAGTGTCTATTAGGCGGTTGGCCTTTGCAGCATCCCTGTCTTCCAGAAACAGCATTATCCTTATGTCATAGTTAATCATCTCGAAAAGGTCCCTGCCAAAACAGGCATCGCACCTTTCGCACCAGTCGATGGTCTCTCCGGTCAGGGCTCTTTCTATCAAAATTT